>OMGQ01000865.1_pt1 | contig 22219 bp, 17 predicted proteins | sample 1646071 | NCBI WGS metagenome assembly OMGQ01 (sample SAMN05578585, study PRJEB25193) | human gut metagenome | biome: Human Microbiome; feature: human-associated habitat; material: feces | host: Homo sapiens | place: USA:Birmingham
TGCTTCTTGTACAGGCGGCGGTACGTCTTGCGCACTCCCTCGGCCAGACCGTAGTCGAAGTCGCAGATAGCCTGGCCGCCGTGCTGGTCGTTCTGGTTGCTCTGGATGGCGATGCAGGCCAGCGCCGCGTAGCTGGCGATGTCGTTGGGCTCGCGCAGCACGCCGTGACCCGTGGAGAAGCCGCTCTTGAACAGCTTCTTCAGCTCGATCTGGCAGCACGTGGTGGTGAGGGTGTAGAAGTCCATGTCGTGGATGTGGATGTCGCCCTCACGATGCGCTCGCGCGAACTTCGGGTCGATGACGCACATCTCATAGAACTGCTTGGCCGACTCCGAGCCGTACTTGAGCATGGTGCCCATGGCGGTGTCGGCGTCGATGTTGGCGTTCTCGCGCTTCATGTCAGAGTCCGACGCCTTCGAGAACGTGATGTCCTTGAGCGTTTGGATGAGGCGGCTGTTCACGTCGCGCGAGCGGCTGCGCTCGGCGCGGTACAGGATGTAGGACTTGGCCGTCTGCACGAAGCCGGACTCGATGAGCGTCTCCTCCACGAGGTCCTGCACGCCCTCAACCGTGGGCGCGCCCTCGATGGCGCCGCTCTCCAGCTTGTCCACCACGCGCTGCGCGATATCCTCGGCCGCCGCACGATCCTGCATGGCCCCGCATGCCTGGAAAGCGCGCTCCACCGCCTCGGCGATCTTCTCCTGCTTGAATTCCACCGTCCGGCCGTCGCGCTTCATGATGGTCTCGACCATGCTGCCAATCCTCTCTTCGAGCTTCTTCTTGCTTCGTCGTTTTCCTGCTGCGAGCTGTGGCTTCGCTTGGTTTATGCGCAGTGTTTCCACACGATCTACGCCATGTTTTCCACAATATGTAGTAGTAGGTGATGTTAGGAAATTGAACATATAGTACTCGCGCGGCGCTCACCATGCAAGAGGTAAAACCGTGGAGATTCAACGCCCACACGGGATGCGGCGGGCGATTCACAGTATATCCACGGGCATGCAGGCGAACGCTGAAAGCTCGTCCGAGGCGACGCGCGCACGCGGAGAACAGCTTCGCCAGAAGAGCACCGCGAACGACGGGCTCGCACCGAGGCCCCCGCCGGCCGCAGCGGCCTCGCCCCACGCGCTATTGGACGGTGCCGTACACCTGCCCCCACGCATGCCCGCCGATAGCCGAGTTCAGCTGGTCGCATAGGCGCTGGCGCGTGTAGCTGCCGGGCGGCAGCAGGTTGACGATCTCGGCCAGGTCGTCGGGAAGGTCGGCGGCCTCGGCGGCCACGACGATGTCGAGGCGGCGGAGCTTCTCCTTCGGCCCCAGCCCGAGGTACAGCGAATCCACCACATCCTGCAGCGCTCCGTAATGCGGGCTGCGCACCGTGTTAGAGCCTGCCATGCTACTCCTCCACATCCGAGCGCACAACGTCGAACCCTTCGCTGGCCGCCGCGAGCGCGCCTGCATAGGCCGGCGTGGCGGCACCGGCCGCACGCAGGAACTGGGCTCCGGCCGCACGCAGCTGCACGGCCGCCCCTACCAGCACATCGGGGCAGTAATACGGGTTCTCGTGCGTAACGTCGCCTTGCTTCGGATTATGCTCGCGCACGATCAGCTGAGCCAGCACCGGCAGCCGCCCCGCCCCGCTGGCGCGGCGAGCGAACGTCACGGCCGCATCGAGCGGAGCCGCCGTGGCGAAGCCGACCACGCTGGCCTCGTAGTCCACCATGACGGCGAGCGTATGGCGACCGTCGGCCAGCATGCCGTCAGCATCCACGTCCACCGACGCGTACACCGGCGCGCCGCTCACCTGGCGCACGCCCATGAGCGCGCACTTGAGGTCGGCTGGGTTGGCGAACCCGTTGAGGAAGAACGCGTCGAACTCCTGGCCATCGCAGGCGTGGGCGGCACGGGCGTACTGGTCGCGGTTCTCGTTGAGCGAGCTTTTGCTGGCGGCATCGAGGGGGAGGCCGCACGGGCCGATCTCCACCAGCACGTGCTGGGGCTTCAGCTCGCGCGCCAGGGACAAGCCCGTGCGCACGATCTCCGCCGCGCGGTCCTCCATGCCGCGATGCGCCAGACGAGCAGGCGCGATGCCTTCCGTGTTCGCCACGAGGCACTGGGCGCCTGCCATCTTGTTGAGGCGCAGCGCATCGCGCACCGCCTCCGGCTCCACAAGGTTGGCGAATTCGAGATCGTGTTCCACGTCGAACCCTTGCCGGGCCAGTACAACGGCAACCGGCGAGGACAGCACGAGCATGTCCTTGTGAAAACGAAGCGCGATATCGGGCATGGGGAGTTCCTTTCGTCAGGTGATCCATGATACCGAAAAGAGCCCCGACATGCGACCGTCGAAATGAGCCGATGCGCTCGCGCACACCGAGACGGAAGTATCTCGCGCGAACGGCGCAGTTCGAGCGGCGGAAGGAAGGAGGATGGACGCTCGCCGACGCTTCGCGGCATTTCACAGGACGAACATGAGTCGATCACGTGTTCTTCAAGGCTTACTTTTATACTTGGTCTCGCAAACGAAAGAATCCCCTCCTTTCAGTTTGTACTGCTTTTCCCCTTACAAAGCAGTGGCGGCACCTCGGTGCCGCACATCCCCCTCCTTGTGGCCCGGTGGAGCTCCCCTCTCCCCGGGCCGATCTGTTTCTCGTACCCGCACACACCCGCTTCCGCATCATCGACCAACGCATATCATCGTAGAACATGTTACTTCAGGTCGATGCCGCTTTGAGGCAATGTCGTTCGCCAACCTTTCGCTCGCCAGATTTCTGCGGCGCGGCGCCCATCGGAAAACTTCTTTTCCTGACTCTTTTGATCCTTGTTAACGAACCGTTACTCTGCGACCCATCGTTTCACAAAACGCGCACGCCCGCATCATACGATGTGCGCGAACGACCCGTATACTAGCAGCTGTAAACGAAAGGCTCCCCTCCTTTCAGTTTGCCTCTGCTTTACCCCCTTAGAAGCAGAGCGATGCGCAAGCGTCGCATCATCCCCCTCCTTGTGGCCCGGTGGAGCTCCCCTCTCCCCGGGCCGATCTGTTTTCATGCCCCTCGCTTCGTCGAACCCGCCGAGACAATGCATGGAGCCCGCGCCCACGCAGCGGCCGCACGCCGAACGGCAGAGCGGCAGAACCTCCGCCTGAGCCGTCACCCAGTCACGTCCCTCGCTGCGAACGCGCGATTTCGCCAACCTACGCTGCTAAACCAGGATTGACATGCACCACCGCATGCCGCTTCCTCTGCCGGACAGCTAGCGATCAGGCGAGACGAGCGTCCGGCCGATGGCCGAAGGGGGCTTCCGAGCCGCCGGCGAGTTTTCGCGGGGCGGGTCGACCTGAGCTATGTCAATCCCGGTTTAACAGCGAACGCCAACCTATGTGCTGCAAAAACGCCGGTTTGGCAGTCCCGGCCCGATCTGGCGGTGCGTTCCGAGGCGGCGACAAAGCGCGAGCTGGGATTACGCCTCGCCGATCCTCGGGAAGGAGCGTCGGGCGCGATCGAAGGCCGCCGAAGACTGCCAAACCGGCGTTTTTGCAGCACATCGTATGGCGAAGCCGTGCGGCGGGGCATTGCCGAGCCGTCGGAAGGGCGGCTTGGACGCGAATCGACTCCCATGACAATCTCAAAGCGGCTCCAGCGCGCCGCGCGGCCTCGCCAACCAGCATAATCGCAGGTGGCGAAAACCGCCTACCGCCGCCGACGCCCAATCGGGCCGCCGATTTTGTCATGGGAGCCATTTTGCGGCCAACCCGGCCTCGGCCCGCAGAACCCGCGAGCCGCGAAACCACCGCCGAGGGCCGCGCTACAGCAAGCTTGTCAGCGAACGGCATTCCCACGGCCTCGCCCGACGCGCACAAGCATTTCATGTGAAACGCTTGAGGCAGACTGCGCGAACCAAACGGAATGCCAGCGCGAGCCCGCGCCATAGGCGCGAACGAGCGCAGATGGCAGGCGGAGCATGGGGCGAACCCCGGCGGCCGAACAAGCATGCGCGTACAAACGTTTCACATGAAACACTAAGAGGGACTCCACGGTTTGGGGCGGGATCCCGGCTGCAGCTCCACGTGGAACCGCACGGCTTCGGACGATCCCCGACCACGGACCCGACAGGCCCGCGATGTCCTCGGTTCGACGGCAAGACCCCCGCTTCTTGGCAGCAATCGACCGGTTTGGTAATCCCGCCGAGTGATTCACTTGACGTTTCGAGAACCCGAGCTGGGGAAACGCCTTCGATCGCGTTCGGCAAGCCCGAAGCGCCGCAGCCGGGCCCTCGCCAGAATTGCCAAACCGGTCGATTCCTACCGCCCGACGTCGTTTTCACCGTCAAACCCCCGGCGCTCCGTTGGACAATCAGCTCGAGCTTCCGCGTCAGGGTTTTTTCCTAGGGTTTTGCGTCATGTTTACCTATCTGTTACTTTCGAGGCCTCCAATTCACAAAACATGCACTCGTGCATCATATGATATTCAATGTCAACTTTTATAATAGCTTCAGCAAACGAAAGGCTCCCCTCCTTTTCAGTTTGCATCTGCTTACCCCTTAAAGCAGAGCGGCACCCAATAGGTGCCGCATCATCCCCTCCTTGTGGCCCGGTGGAGCTCCCCTCTCCCCGGGCCGATCCTTTTTCTCGGGAAGGAACGCTATGAACATCGTGATCCTCGAAGGACAGGTGAACAACCCCGGCGACTTGAGCTGGGACGCGCTCGACCGGTTCGGCACCGTCACCGTGTACGACCGCACGTCGCGCGACCAGCTGAAAACTCGGGTAGCCGAAGCCGACATCGTCGTGTCGAGCAAGACGGAATGGAACGCCGAGGCGCTCGGCTGGGCTCCTCGCCTCAAGATGATCGCGCTCACCTCCACCGGCTACAACGTGGTGGATCTCGACGCGGCGCGCGATGCGGGCGTGATCGTATCGAACGTGCCCGCCTACTCCACGCCCGACGTGGCGCAGATGACGTTCGCGTTGCTGCTGGAGCTGTGCTTGCATGTAGGAGAGCATTCCAATCTGGTCATGGAAGGCGACTGGACGCGCGCCAAGGACTTCTCGTTCTGGAACACGCCGCTCGTGGAGCTGGCAGGCAAGACGATGGGCATCGTCGGCATGGGAAGCATCGGGCAGGCAGTATGCCGCATCGCGCGTGCTTTCGGCATGCCCGTGGTGTTCGAGAATCGATCGGCAAAACCCCAACTGGAAAGCGATGGCGTGCGCCAAGTGAGCCTCGACGAGCTGCTGGCCGTTTCGGATGTGGTGACCCTGCACGCACCGGCCACGCCCGAAACCGACCGCATGATGAACGCCCAGACCATCGGCCGCATGAAGGACGGAGCGTACCTCCTGAACACTGCGCGCGGCACGCTGGTGGACGAGCAGGCCGTGGTGGACGCACTGCGATCCGGCAAGCTGGCGGGTTTCGCAGCCGATGTCGTGTCGGTGGAGCCCATGCAACCCGACAACCCCTTGCTGCAAGCGAAAGGCCAGAACATCATCGTAACGCCCCATATCGCCTGGGCTACCCACGAAGCCCGCGAACGCTTGCTAGCTACCGTGACCGCTAACGTCGGCGCGTTCGTGGAGGGTGCACCGCAGAACGTTGTGAATTAGACGGCTACGTACGACTGCGTCCCGGAACCCGGCCGCCTCCGCGGCATCCCGGCTTCACCTCACTCTGCCGCCCGTCGCACGACGGGCGGCAGTGCATCAACGCGCAGCCTTGCAAGCAGTGAACGCGGGGACGGGCTTCACGTCCGACACCGCCGCATCGGTCAAGCGGGACGTTTCGACCGCCCCGTCGAAATACGTCACCGTGAATACGTCTTCGTCGGCGACTTCAACGCCGTTCACTTTGAGCGATCGCACTTTGCGGTCTGCATCATAGTCCACCTCGGCTCCCGACACCTCGTAGCGGAACGGAGCAAGGGCCTCCCTCGACGCGTCCTTCCGCTCGAACGTGCGCCCGCTCTCTAGCACCGCGCGCAGGTCTTCGCCCGAAATGCGCGCAGTGGCCAGCGTAGGCACCGGCTTCCCCGCATTGGGCAAGAGCACGGTCAGCTCATTGGCGTGCAGCTCCCCTTCGTACAGCTTGCCGGAAATCCCATAAGGATGCATTTGCCCGTCTGCCATGCCGCCAGGCAGCATAAGGCACAGGTCGGTGCCCCCGTACTCCCTGAACGCGTCGGCGAAGTATCGGACGGTCTCCTCCCGGCTCAGGTCGCGTTCGATATGTGCCACTACGTCGCCGATCTGGGTTTCCGACTTGTTGGACTTCATAGCCTCGTCGCAGGCCTGCAACGCTTCCTCGGCGCTGACGGTGCCAGCGATGTACCCGCCCAGCGCCTCTCCTCCCAGCAAGAGCGGCGCAGTGTAAGCCGCCAACTCCACAAGGTTATTGCGGTCGACCACGTTGCGGTAATCGCTCAAAAGCGGCGCGTGGAGCTCGCCGTCCGCCTTTCTCATGGCCGGATATCGCCCTTCCGCGCCATCCGTGAACATGCTCTGGCCCTCGGGGGTGCTCATCAGGTCGAACATCTCCAGCGCTATGGCCAGCTTCTCCTCGTTGCCCGGCTCTTCCAGCTTCTTGTTAATACCGTAGTACGAGCTGACCGCATACAGGTACCAGCCGTTATCTTCGCCCTCGCCTCTCGCAAGGAACGGAGCTTGGCCCAAATCGAAGTCGAAATCAGTGGTCTTCACGTTGTTGGCAACGCCGTAGATCATGGCCACGTCACCGTTCGCGAACATCTCCGCGGCGTCCGAATTCGACAGGGAAAGGTCGTCAGCCGAAATCAATCCGCTGTCGAGCCAAAGCCGATACTCGTCCATGAAAGGCTCGAACGTGCCCACCATGCTCGCTTCGCCCGCAAGATAATCCTGTTCCCAAGACGACCCCTGCGGCGTGTGCAGAAACTGCGCCGAAGCGATATTGGTCAGCTGCAGGAAGCGTTGACCCGTCAGCTCCATCGAGTACGCCATGAGCCGGATGCCCTCCGCCTTCGCCTGCTCGTTGAGGGCAATGAGTTCCTCGAGCGACTGAGGCGCCTCCCAGCCGTGCTCGGCGAAAAGGTCCTTGTTGTAGAAGAACCCTGCAAGCGTCAGGTAACCCGGCAGATAGTAGAGGCTGCCGTCGATGGTCATGCGATCGAGAACGCTGGGAAGGTACTCGCTGGAAAAATCGTACGCCGCGAGATCCACCAGATTATGCTCCAAATCCTCGGTCAGATCCTGATTGCGCGTGTTGATCAGGATATCGGGGATATCGCGCTGCTCGAGCTCGGTGACGATCTGCGCGGAATAGTTGCTGTTCGAATACGTATCGAACTCGAAGCGCAGGTTGGGGTGACGATTGGTCATCTCGTCCAACAGCTCCTGCGGCAGCTCCTTGGTCTGGCATTTCGATACCGTCAGCACTATCTCATCGTCGCGTCCGGACGCATTGCCCATAGCCTCGCCGGAACAGCCGACCAGTCCGATGCCGACCAGCGACCCCGCTAGCACGATCGACGCGAACGTCTTCGCCGCCTTACCGGCTCTCTTCAACGCTTTCACCGCGATCTCCGTTTCCCCTCATCGTATCGTCTAGTTTGAAATCCTGGAACTCATCGGCGGGCATTGGTTTTCCGAACACGTACCCCTGCACCACATTGCAGCCGACGCTCTCGAGGAAATCCACCTGTCCCATATCCTCGATCCCTTCGGCAACCGTTTCGATACGCATGTCGCGCGCTATGCCCACGATGCCGTTGACGATGCTCCTTGCCTTGTCCATGTCGGTATCTCCGCGGAAGAACCCCTGGTCAAGTTTGATGATATCCACTTCGAGACTACGCAACATGTTGAGGCTGGAGTAACTGCTCCCGAAATCGTCCATGGAGCAACGTGCGCCTAACGCGTGGATGCGCCGAATAACTTGGTTGATCTCGCCGGTGCGATCGAACACGACGGACTCGGTGAACTCGAATTCCAGGTAGCGAGCCGGAACCTGGTTCTCGGCGATATGGCGCTCGTAGCGCGCGAAGAAATCCGAAACGTCGAAGTTCGAGCGCGAGACGTTGACTGAAACGCAGAAAAGCGGCCTCCCCTCCCGCTCCCATCGCTTCAACAAAGCGCACACCTGGCAAAACATGTAGAAATCCAGCTCGGCGATAACGCCGTCGCGCTCGAAGAGCGGAACGAACTCGTTCGGGCAGAGCATACCTTCCGGAGAGATCCAGCGCACGAGCGCCTCAGCACCGACGATGCAGCGCTCGGGCAGCGCAACCTTCGGCTGCAAATACATATGAAACTCGCCGTTCGCAAGCGCATGGGGAAAGCGATCCTCGAGCTCCTTCTCTCGAAGGAAGCGCCGACGGAGGCGATCATCATAGAAGCCAACGCGTGCGCCGCTTGGAAGCATCCGCTTCTCCGCGCTCGCACGCGCCAAGTTAGCCGCATCGGTCACGAGCGTGAACTCTTGTTCGAGCGCATCGTCGTCCAGTATGTAAGCGCCGAAGTCCATCGACACGAGCACTTGCTCGCCGACGCTCTCGGACGTGAGCCTGAACTCGTTTAGACGCTCCTTTGTCGACGCCTCGTCAGGCTCGCGCAACAGAATGACGAAATGGTCTGCGGAGACGCGCGCCGCGAACTCGCCTTCGCGCAGCTGCCGCTCTATCATGTCGTACGCCGACCTGAGCAGACGGTCTCCGCCCTCCTTGCCCTCGCGATCGTTGTACGACTTGAATTTGGCTATGTTGGCGTACACGAGCACCAAGTTGCGCGGATCCGTTCGGACGACGTCGTAATAGCGCTCGCGAAACCGGCCGGCCGTGTCTCCGCCGGTAACAGGATCCACGTAGGCGATGGCCTCCAACCGTCGACGATTGCGATGCTGCACGATCACGATGAACAGCATGATCACGCCGAACACCAACGCCACCGTAACGCCCACCGCCACGGTCAGCAGATACAGGCTGTTCGTCCTCTGATCGACGTAATCGCTGGGAACGATGGACAGCAGATGCCAATCGCTCACGCCCACAGGCGTATAGCAGAAATACGAACTGACGCCGTTGTACTTCGCAAGTACGACGCCTTGCTCCCCTTTTTTGAGCCCCGCCCGCAGAACGTGGACCGGCTCTTCGTCATCGGCGTTCTGGCTCTCCAAAGCCGACACGATATTGTACTCGCCGCTGATGGCCGTTTGATCCTCGGGACGCACCGCCACCGAACCGTCGTCCTTGACGATGCAGGCGTATCCTCTCCCTTCGAACGAATCGATGGACAGGAGCTGCAGCATCTCGTCCACCCCGTACACGCCCGCAAGCGCCTTCATGTGATGCCCATCGATGACCGCGTTCACGGGAATTGAAAACACGAGCACATCCTGGCCGTCCATGGTCTCGATACCCGAGATGGAACGTTTGCCTTCAAGCAACGTCTTGTTGAGATAGTCCTGCGACCTGGTGTAGCGCTGCGTGGTGTCGGCGAAGTACCACCCGCCGTCCTCGTCCACATAAGCAAGGCGGGACAGATTCCACCGATCCCTATCCTCGGCCATTTCTCCGTTCAGCTCGTCGAGCGTGGCGCCGTTCTCCACCAACGTCATCTGACCGCGTTCGATGGTTTCCATCGCCGAGAATATCTGAGAGGTGACCGTGCGCACGTTCTCGGTGATCTGGCTGGATATATCAGCCAAGTATCCGATGCTGTCTTTGCGGGTAAGATTGCGAACCGTGTCCGAGTACGCGTGGACGAGCAGCGCTCCCCCTATAACGGCGACGATGACCACGGAGGCAACGGCAGCCACAAGCCCGATCATGCCTCTTTCGCCGCGCGCGTGCCTCATGACACCTCCAGCTGCCGGATACGCTTTTTCGAGGACATTATACTATTCGAAGGCCTGCCAGATGACGGCAGGCCTTCGCAATCGCTCCGTTACGCTCGGCGACGGTTGTTCTCGCTATTCGGCTGCGCGCTTGAACAGCACGTTGTTGGTTTCCAGCCAGCTTTCCACCGTGCCGGTGTCGAAGCCGTCGGCGGGGTCGATAATCAGCGCGTACATCTCCTCCTCGCGCAGCACGGCGTCCAGCGCATCGGTCAGCTGGATCTCGCCGCCCACGCCGGGCTCCACGTCGGCCAGAAGCTCCATCACGCGAGCGCTGAGGAGGTAGCGGCCGAAGACGGCCAGGTTCGACGGCGCGTCCTCCAACGCCGGCTTCTCCACCAGCGCGTCGATCTTCCACACGTCGTCGGCCACGGCCGCGCCCGCGATGACGCCGAAGCGGCTGACCTGGTCGTCCGGCACCGGCATGACCGCGATGACGCTGGCGCCGCCGTGCGCGTCGGACACTTCCTGCATGCGCGGCAGCATCTTGTTGTCGGGCACCAGCACGTCGCCCAACAGCACGTAGAACGGCTCGTCGCCCGTCTTCTCGTGCGCACAGCGCACCGCATGCCCCAGGCCCAGCGCCTCGTCCTGGTACACGTAGCTCACGTTGTAGTCGCCCACGCGCTCCACTGCGTCGGCATACGCATCCTTCCCGCGGGCGCGCAACAGCTCCACAAGCTCCGGGTTCGGCGTGAAGTGATCCTCGATGGCCTTCTTCTCGCGGCTGTTGATGATGACCACCTCGTCGGCGTCCGACGCGAGGCCCTCCTCCACCACGTACTGGATGGCCGGTCGGTCGACTACCAGCAGCATTTCCTTCGGCTGCGCCTGCGTGGCGGGCAAGAAGCGCGTGCCGAGGCCGGCAGCGGGAATGAGAGCCTTCATGGGCATACCTTTCTCTGTAACGTGCGCGAAGCGCCGCAGAAGCGGCGCCTCGTCCATGGTGTTCGGTTATTGTAGCACGACGGGAAAACCCGTCGCCATCCTGCTACTTTGCCTGCAGTTCCGCGACGGCCTCTTCCAGAACCGCCATCTGCTTCTCGGCCTTCTTGTAGCTCAGCGTGATGACCAGCATGTACACCAGAATAGCCAACCACATGAGCACGTACGCTCCGATGATGAACGGCATCGACGGAACGATGGTGCTGTATATCTCTACGAGAACCGGATTCATAAGTTTCTCCTTTTATCAACAACGAACATCCCACAGGTCCAGCAAGGTCAGCGAGGGCTTCCGCAGTGCCCGAGATCGCCCCGCTCCGCCGTTCGCAGAACGGCGGACCCTCAGTCTTCCAACTGCTCCTTCAGCGCTTCGACACGCTCGGTCAGGCGAACCTGGCGGAAGCGGAAGCGGTACAGGGCGAACCCGATCAGCATGATGCCGACGAGGCAGAACATGAGCGTGATGCCCATATCGGCCGACATGCCGCCCTCGCGCACGACCACTGGGTGGATGCTGGAGGGAATCAGGCGCGTTACCATAAAGCAGATCGGCACGTCGATGAGGGCGATGATGCTGAGCACCGCCCCGTACGTCGCGCGACGCTCGGGCTCGTCGATGGCGTTGCGCAGGATGAAGTACGCGATGATGATGAGCATGAGGATGAGGTACGTCGTCAGGCGCGGATCCCACGTCCACCACACGCCCCATTCGAACCTCGTCCACAAGTCGCCCGTGATCATCGTGCACGCCACGAACAGCAGCGCGATCTCCATCGCGATCTTCGAGCAGGTGTCGAAGCGGCGGTTCTTCGTCATGAGGAAGCGCACCGCGTAATAGCCCGCGAACGCCAGCGCGATGAACGACGTGATAGCCACCGGCATATGGAAGTAGAAGATCTTCTGCGACAACAGCAGCACGCTGGTCACCATCTGGCCGCCGATCATCTCGACGCCGTTCACCGCAGCGCCGTTCACCGGCGAAGCCCACAGGAACGCCAGCAAAAAGCCGATCGTCGACAGCACGGCGCCCGCAACGAGCACCGTCGGCGCTATCCGGTCGGGCCATTGCCCCGCTTCCGGCAGCTTGAGCGCCTTTTTCGTTTTCTCAGTCATTACTCTCCTTCTGTCACGGGTCCAACCAAAGTCAGCGAGAAGGGTCCTGGTGCTGAAAATCGCCGTGTTGCGCGGCCGCGCGTGCTTTCGCACGCAAGGGCAAGCGCAAAAGCGGCGAGTTTCGGCGCCAGGGCGCCTCGCAGCATCGAGCAGTTCCGTCGGCCGGCAGGCCGACGGAACATCAAGCGCTAATCACGAAATCGTACAGAACCCACGATGCGAGGATCATGATCACGTCGTAGCCGCCCGCAAGCGCCAACGACGTCAGCATGATGTCCGCATATCCTTCCGCGCCCACGATGACCGCCGTCGTCGCGGACACGCATGCGTACAGCAGCGGAAAGATCAGCGGGATGAACAGCACGGCCAACATCACGTCCTTGCCGCGCGTGTTGATGGTGATGGTGGACAGCAGCGTGCCGATGCCCGCCACGCCGACGGTGCCCACGAGCAGCGGCACCACGAGCAGCCAGAAGCTCTCGGACGGCGTGGTGGTGGTCAGGAAGAAGAAGTAGAACAACGGCACGGCGATCACTTCCACCACCAGCAAGAACAGCAGGTTCGACGTCGATTTCGCCAGGAACACCACCGAACGGTCCATCGGCACCAGCAGGATGCCCTCCATGCAGCCCTGCTCCTTCTCGTGCGCGAACGAGCGGTTCAGGCCCAAAAGCGACGTGAACACGATGAGCGCCCACAGAAGGCCGCCGCTCATCTGCAGCACGTCGGTGGTCTGCGAGGTCTGCGCCAGCGCCGCCCCGTACACGATGATCACCAAAAGCGCGTAGATGCCCATGGACGTGAGCATCTCCTTCGTGCGGAACTCCTGCTCCAAGTCCTTGCGCAGCAGCGTCTTGTACTGCTGGAACGTCGAGGGCTTCTTCAGCTCGACCGCCATCTACGCCACCCCCATGCCAACCGTCAAGCGATACAGCGTCGAGAACTCGTCGAAATCGAACGCATCCTTCTCGTCGAACGCCACCACCTTGCCCTTCGCCAGCACCAGCGCGTGCGTGCACATGGCGAAGCCCTTCTGCAAGTCATGGCTCACCATGACGAACGTGCGGCCCTCGCGCTGCTGATCGATCAGCTCGTCGAATATCTCCACCGCGTGCGGGTCGAGGCCCGAGTACGGCTCGTCCAGAAACACCACGTCGGGATCGTGGATGAGCGCGCGGGCGATGGACAGGCGCTGCGTCATGCCGCGCGAGAACGTGCGCACCACGTCGAGGCGGCGGTGTTTCAGCTCCACCGCCTCCAGCAGCTCGAGGACGCGCGCCTCGGGGTCGACCACCCCGTAGAGGCGCGCGTAGATCATCAGATTCTGCTCGGCCGTCAAATCGGGGTAGAGCATCGAGTTGTGCGAGATGAGGCCTATGTGGTCGCGCGCCTTGTCCGGATCTTCCTTCAAGTCCACGCCCATGAGCGTGGCCGAGCCCGACGTGGCCCTCGACAGCGTGGACAACACGCGCAGCAGCGTGGTCTTGCCCGCGCCGTTCGGACCGAAAATGGACAGGAACGCGCCCTGCGGCACCTCGATCGACACGTTGTCGACGGCCCGGCGGTTGCCGAACACCTTCGAGAGCTTCTTGGTCTTGATCGCAGGTTCCACAACGGCCTCCATGGCGCTTTACGCCTCGACTTTCTCAGGTTCGGGCTTCTCGGCGGCCTCGACCTCGGCATTCCCGTCGGCGCCGGCGGGCGCCGCGGTGCCGTCGGCCAGCTTGCGCTTCGCGCCGCGACGGCCGACGGTGGCTACCAGCACGCCAGCCATCAGCAGGCCGAAGCCGATCCACACTTCCAGGATCAGCGGATTCACACGCACGTCCATCGAGAAGTCACCGTCGGAGTTCACGCCGCGGTACACGACGAACAGATCCTCAGTCGGGAACGTGATGACGCTGGCCACCAGCTTCTGCTGCTGCGTGGACTGGACGAACTGCACCGTCGGATCAACGGCCCCGACGAACTCGCCGTTCTTGTACACGTCGAAGTACACGGTGTATAGGATGTCATCGTCGTTCGGCTGCGGAGCGATATTATTGCCAGTGTAACGCAGCTCGAAGTCTTGGATGACGAAAGGCTCGGAAGCCGAGTCGGTTTCCTCATCGTACTTCACATAGCCCGTCTTCTCGGTCACGTACATCGAGGAGCCGATGAGACCCACGAGGATCACGGCCATGCCCAGGTGGGCGACGAAGCCGCCGAACGTGGACGCGCGGTTCACCAGCATGCCCCAAGCGGACGCCAGCACGTTGCCTTGGTGCCCCTTCTGGTAGCCGCGGATGGCGCGGCCCAGCATGAACAGCGAATTGAAGAACAGCAGGCTGGCCACCAGCAAGCCCACCACGGCCACGCCGTTGTAGTACCACGACGGGCCCTGCTCCAAGAGGCCGTCGGCCTCGGTGCCGCCCGCCGCCAGGATGGCGTCGTAGCTGGGCAGCAGGTAGGTGACGAAGTAGAACATGAGCACGGCGAACAGCACGACGGCGCAGATACCCGGGATGCGGGCGCGCTTCCAGAACTGCTTGCCTTCAGTGCGGCCCCACGAAAGCAGCGGGCACACGGCCAGGATGGCCAGGTAGATCACGCCGAGCGGACGGGCGATGGCGTTGTACGTGCCGGCCGACACCGTCTGGCCGCCGAACGGCAGGAAAGCAGGAAGCGCCGACGAGACGGTCAGGTACGTCAGCAGCACCGCGAACACGACCATGATGACGTTGTTGAAATAGTAGGCGGCATCCTTCGACAGCATGTTCTCCACGTCGTCGGCGCCCGAGGAGGCCGGGCCGAAGCTCTTCCACCGCACGATAAGGCCCACGATGCCGGCCAGGATGGACGCACCGATGAGCGCGCCGAACAGCGCGAGCGACACGGGATCGCCCTCGAAGGCGTGCACCGACTGCACGAGACCCGAACGGGAGATGAACGTGCCCACGATAACGAACGCGAAGGTCAGGCACGCGCACATGACCGACCAGCGCTTGAACGCGCCGCGCTGGCGGTACACGGTGAAGCTGTGGATGAGCGCGACGCCCACGATCCACGACAGCAAGCTGGCGTTCTCGACGGGGTCCCAACCCCAGTAGCCGCCCCAACCGAGCACGACGTACGCCCAGATGGCGCCCAGGCCGATGCCCACGCCCAGGAAGAACCAGGAGAACAGCGTGTAGCGCTGCGAGCGCACGACCCATTCCTTAGAAGAATCGTTCACGATGATAGCCGCGATGGCGTACGCGAACGGGATGGTGAGACCCGCGTAGCCCACGAACAAAGTGGGCGGATGGATGGCCATGGCCCAGTGCTCCAGCAGCGTGTTCATGCCCAGCACCGAAGCTGCAGCCGTCAGATTGCCCGAGCCGTCGAAGTACTTGGCGGGCGTGGCCGCAAACGGCATGTTGCTTTCGGAGAACAGGATCACGCCCACGAACGCCGCCAGCACCAGCTGCGACACGAGCAGCGCCATAGAATCCAGCTTCCTGCCCTGCCTCATATTGCGAACGGCCACCACCGAGTTGAAGATGGCGATGAGCCAACCCCAGAACAACAGCGAGCCTTCGCGGCCTGCCCACAGACCCGACAGCTTGTAGAGCCAGGCGATGTCGCTGGACGAGTCGCTGCGATAGCGCAGCACGTACTCGATGCTGGTATCGCCGGTCATGAAGCAGTACACCAGCACGCCGCAGCACACGGTCAGAGCCGCCAGCGTCACCAGCACGGCCACATGCCCGCCCCACGTCAGCGTCTCGCCTGCACCGCCCGACTTCTTGCGGGACAACAGGGCTCCCGCGACCAGGCACACGATGGACACCGCTACGCCGGCGAATGCGACGAGCACTCCTATCAAACCTATAGTTGGCATGTACTATCCTTTCGGGGCGGCTATGCGACCGCCCTTCGTTTGTAGAAACCGGTCTAGCCTTCGAGGGCCACTTCGGTTGCGGAGAACTTGCCCTGCGCGTTCATGGATCCGGTCAGGACGAGCGAAGAGCCGTCCTTCACTTCCTCCGAGATCGCGTCGTTGAACTCGACGGCAAGCTCTTCGCCGTTCTCGGGATCGACGAGCACGAACCGGTCGCCCTCGCCCGCCGCCTTCAGCGTGCCGTCCTTCACCGCGCCGGCCACCTTCACCGGCTTGTCGACGACCTCGTCGCCGTATCCCGTCAACTGGGAAACCGTCAACGCGTTCGTGGCGTTCTCGTACTTGGACGGGCACTTCGTGACCAGCTCGCTGGCGTTGAGCACGCCGTCTTCGCCGACCTTGCCCGTGCAGATGGCCGTCACGTCGTTGCCGAACGTGGCGGAAACGCCGCCCTCGAAGCGCACGCGGAGCTGCTGGGTGATGTCCCCGTTCGGATCGTAGATGTCGAACGTCAGCACGTTGCCTTCGGTTGCGAATGAATTCTCGACGACGTTGCCGCTCACCTGGATCTTCTGATCCGCATAGCTCCCCGTCGCAGCCTCTGCCACCGACACGGTCTTCGCCGAGCTCGTACCGCCGACTACAGCTAGGATAACCACCAGCACAATGACGATGATGCCGGTCACCACTACCATGCGACGCTTCGTTTTCGCGTTCACGCTCGCCTCCTCAATTGCCTCTCTCCAACCGTCATTTTCACGTACCTCAAAGTTCCGAGGAGCGCAATGGCGCCGAATTCAAAGATTTACCATGCGCGGCGCCTCGGCGTGGAAGCCTCCTGCATATCTCGCATTCGCAGGGCCACCATTTCGTTCCTCGGACCTTTGACAAAAGGAGCCCGTCCAAGCGTACGATGGCGCTTCGGCGGGCTCCCTCTTGCTTATTCGGTTCTTTGCTCGCGAACGAGCGGTGGTGCTGTCAGTGGCTTACGCCGCAGTCGAAAGCTTGTTGGCCTCGGCAACCGTCAGCCAGCCCTCGGGCACTTCGGCCTCGCTGTGGCACTGCGTGCAGTACATCACAGAAGCGCGGTGCGCCTTGTGGCACTCGCTGCACTCGATCTCGCCGTGCTGCGCCTTGTGCGGGTTGAACTCCATACCGCTCGTAGCCTTCACGAGGTCGTCGCGCGTCAGGTTGTGGCAGCTCTCGTTCAGGCAGAACTCGTCGCCGTCAAGGCCGCGCGCCTCGGTCAGCATGTCCGTGTCGCGCTCCTCAAGCGGGTACACGTAGTTGCCGGTGACCCAGTTGATGCCCTCGGACATCTGCTCGCTCAGCGTGGGCACGTGGCAAGACATGCAGTCCTTGCCCTGGGCCTTGTGCGAGACGGCCAGCATCGCGTTCGTGTTGCTCACTTCGTTGCCCCACTTGTCGACGCCCGTGGTACCAGGCTCCTGCTCGTACGTCTCAAGGTACTCGTCCATCGGCGTGTGGCAGATGGCGGCGCAAAAGCTCGGCTGCTCGTGCCAAACCCAGAAGCCGGCACCGGCTGCAATCAAGACAACCACGACAACGCCCACGACGATGGGCCACTTCCTCGTCCGGGGCGCGGGATCCCCGATCACCACAGGTTCCTCAGCCATGGCGCTCCCCTACTCCCACGGCTCGAGGGCGGCCACGTTCCGCCCGGCCTCGCGGCCCCAGACGACGGTGTTCGTGATGGACCAGCCGCAGCCGAAGTAGAAGGCACCCGAGACGTTACCCCCGATGATGCACCCGGCGCCGTACAGCCGTGGAATGGGGTTGCCGTCGAGGCCGATGATCTCGGCTTCCACGTTGGACTTCGCGCCGGCGAAGGTGCCCATAGGGCCGGGGCGCACGACATCGCAGTAGAACGGCGGCGTCGCGATGGGGGCCATGTTGGCCCTGCGGCCGAAGTCGGCATCCAAACCGGCCTCGCAGAAAGAGTTCCACCTCTCCACTTCGGAGGCGAGGGCGGTCGGATCGCAGCCGATAAACTCGGCGAGGCCATCAACCGAATCGGCCGAGAACGTAGTATCGCACGTGTCGGGCGTATGCCCTTTCATCTCGAAAAAAGGCGCCCCGGTCGCATCGTACACATAGAAGATATAACCCGTAGTCGGATCGTCGGGGGTGAAACCCTGCTTCCATGCAGCTTGCGCGCACTCGTGCACGACATAGCCCCACTCGGCATCGTCCTGGCAAAACCGTCTGCCGGTCTTGTCCACGAGGATGGCGTCTATGTTCGACGAGTCGTGGATATTGACGTCCTTGCCCAGGATCTCGCTCATACCCCAGTCGCTGATGCCGCCTACGTTGATAGAATCGTTCATGCACACGGCCTGCTGCATGCAAAGCTCAGCACCGATCTCGCGCAGCATCCGCACCCCGTCACCGGTATTCGAGTCCATATCGGGGTTGCCCGGAGCGAGCAGCCCTGCGCCTTCGAGCGTTAGGCCCCAGACGTTCTGCATGAGGCCCAGGTCCTTAGACATCTCAAGGTTGTTGTCCACCGAAGCGCACGCCATGACCACGCCTTTTCGCGCCTTGGCGAAGGAGCCGTCGGCCAGCTGCACGCCGATAACGGAGCCTTCGGCGTTCTTCAGGATGTGCGCCACCTCGCAGCCCATCTCGATTTCGATGTTCGACAGGCTTTCGGCGCGCTTTTTCAGCGTTGCCATATGGCCTTCCGTCGCACCGTAGGCATTGTGGTTGTACACCGAGCGCGGCACGACATCGGCCTCCGTGTCGCCGCATGACCAGACCGGGGGCAGCGGGCTTGCGCCCTCGTACGTGCGACCGGTGTCCATCATCCAATCGACGGCCTCGCCGGAGCGCAAGCACGCCTCGCGGATCATATCCTGGTTTCCCAGACCTTGCGACCAGCGCAGCATCTGGTTCGCGAACGCTTCGCCCGTATCGCCCGCGTAGCCGGTGATCTCTTCCTGAGTGGACCAACCCGCTGCCAGCATGTATCCACCGCATAGTGCCGAGTTGCCGCCGTACATCGCCTTGTCCTTCTCGAACACGACGACGTCGGCGCCGGCCTCTGCCGCCTCGATGGCCGCGCACGTGCCGCCGCTGCCCGAGCCGACGATGACGACATCAGTCTCGTACTTCCAGTCGACGTCGGCCGGGTCGAGGCCCCCGGTTGCCGCAGGCGCGGTCTGAGCCTGTGCTTCGGATGCGCTTTTCGGCGCGCAACCGGCCAACATGCCTGCTCCTGCCGCCGTGGCGCCGAGCAGCGTGGCCGCCTTGAGGAAGTCTCGCCTTCCCATTCCCCGTTCGATGCCGCGGCACTTTCCGTATTCCATGACACCCTCCTTCTCGATTCCATCGTGCGCTTCCCGAACACTCGGAAAGTCCCTTCGCAATCCCAGTCTAATCACAGCGCAACGTCAGGTAAAACACGGTATTGACCATTTGTTTTCGCAGGTCAAAATACTAGTTTTCCGCAAGTGACGATTTTCGACAGCAGACGCGCGGCCGAGAGGAGCGCGGCGTAGTATACTGCGAGCGCAACGAAGACCGAAGGGACGGAGATGCCGATGAAGGGGTTCGCCGACGCTGCAGCGCTCGAGAGCGCGCTCGCGCTTCTGCATGATGCAGAGCTCATGGAATTCGTCCAGGAACATCAGCACAACTACCTCTACCGCGCGGATTTCATGAAAGAGCCTATGCCCGGGGATGCAGACCCGGCGCTTATGTGGGAGCTCGTGTCTTTCGTCCGACGCATGGCGGGAAGGCCTACCGTGCGGGAGCTGAACAAGTCGCAGCCAATCGGCCGGCAATGCTTCTGGACGGCGACGCCCGAGATGATCGCCGGACTGAACGATATCGTGAGCAGGAGCAATCCCTCCGCCCAGCTAACGCAGTCGCTCGCGCGGCTCAGCACGCGACCCGCCATCCAGCAACTTGCGCTTGAAGAGCTGGAAGCGGCAGGGTATCGCGACGGCGTCGACGTCGAGCATGAAGAGCTGCGGGAGATCGTTTGCGACAAGCGAGCGCCGGAAACGCCCGAAGAACGGCTCTTCGCCAACGCGAGAGAGCTCATCGAAGAAATCGAGGAGCTCGCGTCCGAACCGTTCAACGTCGAGCTCATCGCCTACATGCACGAGCGCCTCGCGCTCGACACGAAGGGGCTTCGCGTCGAGCCTCGCCCTTCCCCCGCACCGAAGACCTCCGTGCCGTCACCACCTTCCGATCAGCTGCTCGAATCGATCGTCGCAGGATGCGAGAATCCATGCCTGTGGGGTCCCCATCCTTTATTCGGCGCGCTGATAAACGCCGACACGATTTGGGTAACGCCGGCATTCGAGCGCTTCAACGGACTCATGGAGTTGCTCATTCGCTGGCGATCGTACTATGCGATCGGCGTCCCGGCCCTTCGCTTCGTGCCGCTATCCAAGATGCGCCTCGACTGGGAGCGACGGCTCGTCGGGCCTCCCGACGCCCCCATGCGCTACGGAGAAGCGCTCGTCGTCAGCAGTTTCGGCGTAGACAGCACCCCGTACAGCCAACAGATGATCCACTTTCTCGACAGAGGGCTGAACAGGCTCGAACGCATCGTGGCGCGCACCGAGGAGATCGGCGAGCGCTGCAAGCACCTCATCTTCGAGGACAGGAGGCTCACCCTGCGCCAAAAGCAACTGCTTGCCGATCTCGTAGACAACCCCTTGCTCGTCGTGGACGTGGGCATGTACGAGAAGCGATTCGACATCGCCGCTTCAACGGCGAGAGCTGATCTCACACGCCTCGTCTCGCTCAACTTCCTGCTTACGGAGTTCTCGGCCAAGAAACAGGTATTCTGGCTTCGCCCCGATATCTCCCGCGTGCTTGCCAGCCGCTCTGCAGCCTCAACTCCTGCTTCAAGCACGCAAGCTTGAAGCAGGCGCGCTCGTCGGGCGGTGTATGATCGGTTCACCAGTCGAGAGAAAGGTGCAGGCATATGGGCAAGTTCGTGATTAAGACCACCGACGCAGGATGCCATTTCGTGCTGAAAGCCGACAACGGCGAAGTCATCGCCACGTCGCAGGTGTACAAGTCGAAGGAGTCCTGCAAGAAGGGCATCGAAAGCGTCAAGAAGAACGCCCCGGACGCCGCCGTGGTGGAAGAGGACTAAGCGCACGCAGAACGTCCTTCGTCCCAAACGGGGATGTCCTCGTTTGGGACATTTCCGCCTGACGCCTCATAAGCAGCCGCTTCCCATCCGCGACATGCGACGGATTGCCAAAACGATTCGACGATCTTGCCTGTCGCGCAGGACGTTTTCCTATTGCGCGTTCGTCCACTCTTTCATCTTGCCGATCAATTCGTTCTTGCTATGGATATCCAGTTTCCGGTAAATGCTCTTTGCATGCGTCTGGGCGGTGCTTTTGGAAATGAACAATTCATCGGCAACTTTCGTCAAGCTGTAGCCTTGCGAAAAAAGCTGGATTACTTCGACTTCGCGCTGCGTCAATTTGTACTCGCTCACGCGTTCGCTTGGAACTCTTGCGGCGGAATTCGCCGCGCTATCGAGAGCTTTATCGCTCGAATTCGGCTGCTCTCGCAACGTCAACACTCCGAACGCTACAACAACAAAAGCCATCAAGGAAAACAAAACCATCAACACGAGCGTTTCCAACGACAGCAGCCCTTCATCCGGGGAAGAGCCCAGAACCCCGGGCACCATTACGTAGCTGACGAGCCACGACGCCACTTCGGTCAAAATACCACAGACAAGAAACAGTGGTACGGGAGGGATCCTTCCCTTCGTGGCGATATCGCAGAGCAGCACCCATAAAAAGAAGTCGAGCGATGATCGGGCGACGACTACGATATGGCCTCCCTCCACATACGAGCCAAATATGAGCGACGCAAACATGCCCGAAAAGAAAAGCAACGCCAAAACCATCCAGCAAACAAGGGTCAGTCGACCGATGCTCATTCTTTTCGCCATCGACAGAGGCTTCGAACCCGCAGCTTCCCCGTTGCCGTCGATACCGTGCTTGGTTTTGAACCAGTACCAAACACATGCCGCAAGGATCAAACCCGATACTCCGATTGAAATCACCCAACGAAGGTAGGGGACGCTTTCCGAAGAATAACCGGTGTCGATAATGCCGCGCACTACGCTCCCCGCAAGCAAGAAAGCAATATAGAGGCCTATGTACAATGTCGTAGTCTGGTTAATCCATTTTTTCGAGCCCGAGGGCTTGCTTCTTTTCTGCTTTGGAATCCGACCCTGAGGTTGAGCCAGACACCAGGACAACCCGACGATTAGCGGAGTCATTGTCGTAAGAAGAGGCTTCATCGAAGCAAACGAAAGAGAAAGGGCCGTAAGGAGAACGATGCTCATGAAATACGATATCGCCAGCAAGACTAGATGCTTTGCCCCGAACGAACTCGAGAAGTACTGCGCCCAAGCAAGATAATT
>OMGQ01000870.1_pt1 | contig 22135 bp, 20 predicted proteins | sample 1646071 | NCBI WGS metagenome assembly OMGQ01 (sample SAMN05578585, study PRJEB25193) | human gut metagenome | biome: Human Microbiome; feature: human-associated habitat; material: feces | host: Homo sapiens | place: USA:Birmingham
AGTCCGCGCTCTCCTGGTATTGGGCAAACGTGTAGTTCATAAAGCTTGTCCTCCTTATTTGTAATAAGCGGCCCGGACGGGCCCGAAATACGGTCTGACGGTTCGCCGCAAGCGCTGCGGCCGCAAGGATTACATGGTATTTTACACCCCGCCCGCCAAAAAAGCAATGAAAAAGGGCAACTTCCCGCCCCCTTTCCGAAAAAGCCGCAAAAAAGCGGGACCCGTCCGGGTCCCGCCTCCCCGCGGCTAGAGCGGCTTCTCCTGCCGGAGGCGCTCGAGCCGGCTCCGCAGCTCGGCCGCCGCGGCCTCCTTGTGGTCCAGCTCCGAGAACACCTGCTCCAGCGCGTCCTCTCCGCCCGTGCTGCCCCGGTGAGCGTCGTACACCAGCCGCCCCGCCGTATGGAGCAGGCCGTTGATGTCCGTCCGAAGGGCGAACAGCCTTCCCCGCAGCCGGGCCGTGTCCACCATCTGTCCGGCGTACTCCCCGGCGGTGGCGGCGGTCTCCCGCGCCCGCTCCAGCAGCTCCTGTATCCGGTCGTCCATATACCCGTCCCCCTGTCTGTTTCCGTTCAGGCCATTCTATGCACCGGCGGCAGAGGGGTGCAGAAAGGCGGCGCTCTCCCCCGCAGGGGAGGGCGCCGCACTTGAACGCACGCTTATTTCAGGCACTCCGAATCGGGTGGGTGCCGGCAGGGCTTACTTCAGCCGCTCCGAAATCACCTGGGCCACCTTCACCCCCGACGCCCCCGCCTGGGCCAATCCTCTCGTCACGCCCGCGCCGTCGCCCACGGCGAAGAAGCCGGGCAGGGCGGTCTCCAGCTCGTTGGACAGGGCCAGCCGGGCGGAGTAGAACTTCACCTCCGCGCCGTAGAGCAGGGTGTCGTGGTTGGCGGTGCCCGGGGCAATCTTGTCCAGGACGTAGATCATCTCGATGATGTCGTCCAGCTGCCGCTTGGGCAGGGCCAGGGACAGGTCGCCGGGCACGGCGGCGGTGAGGGTGGGGTGGACGAAGGACTTGCTCATGCGGTGCTCGTTGGTGCGGATGCCGCTGACCAGATCGCCGAAGCGCTGCACCAGCACGCCGCCAGCCAGCATGTTGCTCAGGGAGGCGATGTGCTTGCCGTAGCGGTAGGGCTCGTTGAAGGGGGAGGTGAAGCGGTTGGACACCAGCAGGGCGAAGTTGGTGTTCTCACTGCGGAGGCTGGGGTCGGCGTAGGAGTGGCCGTTAACGGTGTTGATGCCCTCCACGTTTTCGGCCACCACATGGCCGTAGGGGTTCATGCAGAAGGTACGCACCTGGTCGCCGTACTGCTTGGTGCGGTAGACCAGCTTGGATTCATACACCACATCGGTGATGTGCTCAAAGACGGCGGCGGGCAGCTCCACCCGCACCCCGATGTCCACCTGGTTGTTCAGCAGTTCCAGCCCCAGGTCCTTGCACTGGTTGGAAAACCACTCCGCGCCGGAGCGGCCAGGGCCGGCGATGAGCCAGGTGCAGTCCACCTCGTCCCCCTTGTCGGTGATGAGGCGGTAGCCCTCCTTCCCCAGGTTCTCGATTTTGGTGACGGCGGTGCGGAACCGGAACTCGACGCCCTGGCGCACCTCCTCATAGATGCTCTGGAGGATCTTCAGGTTGTTCTCGGTGCCCAGGTGCTTGCACCGGGCCTGGAGCAGGTGGAGGTCATACTCCAGGGCCTTCTTCTCCAGTGCCTGGGCGGCGGGGGTCTCGGTGGAGAACACCTGGTCGGTGGCCCCGTGCTTCATGTTGATGGAGTCCACATAGTCGATGAGCTCCATCACCTGCCGGGGCTCCATGAAGTCGGTGAGCCACCCGCCGAACTGGGTGGTGAAGTTGAACTTTCCGTCGGAAAACGCGCCCGCCCCGCCGAAACCGCACATGGTGTCGCACACGGGGCAGTGGATGCACTCCCGCACCTTCCCTGCCACGATGGGGCAGCTGCGGTGGTAGATGTCACGCCCCTGGTCCAGAGCCAGCACCTTCAGCTCCGGACGGTGGCTGGCCAGTTCATAGGCGGCGAAAATCCCAGCCTCGCCGCAGCCCAGGATGACAACGTCATAGATCGGATTCATGGATCTCTCTCCTTGCATTTCTCAAAATAGATCCGGCCGGCAGCCGGGCAGACTTTTAATCAGTATACCATAGCTTGCCCGAAACTGGAATAGGTTTTGGGGCAAAACCGGCGTTGTGCGGGGGAAATGGGCAAAAAAACCGGAGGCAGACCCCGAATATACGGGATCTGTCTCCGGCGGAGGGACAAACTGGGGACGGGGGATCAGCTTTTCTCCTCAAAGGAGGCGCCGCAACCCCGGCAGGTGACGGTGATCTTGCCCTTTCCCCGGGGGACCCGGAGCTGCTGGCCGCAGTTGGGACACTTGAAGTAGCAGTGCTCCTTATCCTGACGGATGGTGCGGCGCAGGCGGTACCACTTCAGGAAGGGACCAAATGCCTGTAAAAATCTAGCGTTCTCCGCGCGTCTCTTCCCATGGCTGCGGGACAACAGGCGGAACAGGGCGGTGAACAGCACCACCGTGGAGCCCCAGTACAGCAGTTCTGCGCTGGTGAGCCAATAGAGCAGATACAGAACCAGATACAGGACCATCAGGCCAACATTCAACTGATCATTGCCGTACCGGCCATACATAAAGCGTTGGATCGCGTTTCGAATCATGTGGGTGCCTCCTCGCGCGGGGGAAAAACAGGGCAAACCTCCCACCCCGTTTTTTCAGATTCTTATTTATAACGTATCATAGCGCGCAAGGCACGGAACGTCAAGAAATCAATCGTAAACAAAATGTAAATTGTGCCCTGACAGGGCCGGATCCGGGGCTGTTGGGCCGGAAAGCCCGGTTTTTGGCCGGGTTTTTCTTGCCAGGGGGGAAAAAATACGCTATACTGCCAGCAGAAACCTTACTGCCTGGGAGGGACGCGACATGAGACGCATCGATAAAGAAAATTACTATCTGGACATTGCGGAGACCGTGCTGGAGCGCTCCACCTGCCTGCGCCGGTGCTATGGGGCCATCATCGTGAAGAATGACGAGATTGTTTCCACCGGCTATAACGGGGCTCCCCGGGGCCGGAAGAACTGCATGGATCTGGGCTGCTGCACCCGGGAGGCTATGCGGGTCCCCAGCGGCGAGCGGTATGAGCTGTGCCGCTCGGTCCACGCGGAGATGAACGCCATCATCTCCGCCGCCCGCCGGGATACCCTGGGCTCCACTCTGTACCTGGCCGGCCGGGAGGCCAAGACCGGTGAACTGCTCCACGACGCCACCTCCTGCGCCATGTGCCGCCGGCTGATCATTAACGCCGGGATCGAGCGGGTGGTCATCCGGAATACGGAGACGGAGTACAGCGTGGTCCATGTGGAGGACTGGGTCCGGGAGGACGACTCTCTCCCCCGGCCGCTGATGGCAGACGGTGAGTAACGGCGAAGAGGCCTGTCTGCTTGACTTTCCCTAGGGCGGAGCATAGAATGGACAGGACTGAAAGAGGTGAACAGCGTTGATCCACTATTTTGACAATGCAGCCACCACCCCGGTCCGCCCGGAGGCGGTCCAGGCCGCTGTGGAGGCTATGACAGAGGGGTGGGGCAACCCCTCCTCCCGCTATGCCCTGGGCCGGGAGGCTGCGGCCCGGGTGGCCGGCTGGCGCGGAGACATAGCCGCCGGCCTTGGCTGCCGGCCGGAGGAGGTGTTCTTCACCTCCTGTGGCTCTGAGGGGGATAACTGGGCCATTCGTGGGGCGGTGGAGCTTGGAAAGCGTCGGGGACGCCACATCATCACCACCGCCATCGAGCACGCTGCGGTACTGGAGCCCTGCCGGGAACTGGAGCGGCAGGGGTATGAGGTGACCTACCTCCGTCCCGACCGGGAGGGAAACATCTCTCTGGAGGAGCTGGAGGCCGCCTTGCGGCCGGACACGGCGCTGGTGTCCATGATGCTGGTGAACAACGAGCTGGGTACCGTGCTGCCGGTGGCCCAGGCCGCTCAGCTGATCCGGCGGCGGGGCAGCTCCGCCCTGATCCACTGCGACGGGGTACAGGGCTTTCTAAAGATCCCATTCACCCCGGCGGAACTGGGCGTGGATCTGCTGACTGTGAGCGGGCACAAGATCCACGCCCCGAAAGGCATCGGAGCCCTGTATATCCGCCGGGGGCTGAAGCTGCCCCCCCTGATCCGGGGCGGCGGCCAGGAGGAGGGTCTGCGCTCCGGCACAGAGGCTACCGCCCAAATCGCGGCCTTTGCCGCAGCTGTTCGGGCAGGGGCGGCCACCCAGGAGGCGGACATCCAACACATGGCCGCACTGAAGGCGGAGACCCTGGCCCGGCTGCGGGAGGCGGTCCCCGGGCTGAAACCCATCGGAAGTGGGACGGCCCCCCACATTCTGGCGGTGACCCTCCCCGGATATAAGAGTGAGGTGATCGTCCGCTTCCTCAGCGACCGGGGAATCTGCCTCTCCTCCGGCTCCGCCTGCCACAAGGGGAAGCCCAGCCATGTGTATGCCGCCCTCAAGCTGCCCAAGTGCGATTTAGACGGGGCTCTGCGCATCAGCTTTTCCTATGACACCACACAGCAGGATGTGGACGCCTTGGCAGACGGCCTGCGGGCCGCCAGGGAGCAGCTGTTCCCCACCCTGTCCTGAAGCCCATGCCCGAGTTCTCCCACCCTGGAGCACCCGGGTATTTTTATCACTGCGCCGGCCTGTCCGCCGGCATGAAACAAGGAGGAGTTTTGTGTTTGCATACCTGCGCCGGGGTCCCGGCTTCTACCGACGGGTGGTGGGTCTGGCCGCCCCCATGATCCTGCAAAACCTCATCACCAGCACCCTGGCTATGGCGGATACCTTCATGGTGGGGATGCTGGGGGAGGCCCCTATGGCCGGAGTGGCCCTGGCCAATATCCCAATTTTTGTGGTGCAGCTGTTTTTCTTCGGCGTACAGAGCGGCTCCACCGTCCTCATCAGCCAGTACTGGGGGAAAGGGGACCGGGAGGCCATCAACCGGGTGATCGGAGTGGCTCTGTGGGCGGTGAACCTGGTCTCGGTCACCTTTGCCCTGGTGCTCCTCCTGTTCCCCGTCCCCTTCCTGAGCCTGTTCGGCAACGAGCCGGAGGTGGTGGCTTTGGCGGCGGAGTACGGGCGGCTCATCGGGCTGTCCTATGTGTTCAATGGGATGACCCTGGTGTACCTTGCCACATGGCGGAGCATGGAGCGCCCCCGGCTGGGGATGTACATTCTGGCGGTCTCCATGGGGATCAACACCTTTTTAAACTGGGTGCTCATTTTCGGCAAGCTGGGGGCCCCTGCCCTGGGGGTGACCGGCGCGGCGCTGGCCACCCTGATCGCCCGGATGGTGGAGTTTTCCATCGTCCTGGTCCATATCGTCCGTACCCGGACCTTCCGCTTTGACTTCCGGCTGTTCCTGCGCCCCGGGGGGCAGATGGCCCGGAAGTTCGTGGCGTGCAGCGGTCCGGTGGTGTGCAATGAGACCCTGTGGGGCCTTGGCACCTCTATCTTCCCCACCATCATGGGACACATGGCGGGGAGTACAGAGATCCTGGCCGCCTACACCATCGCAGGAAATGTGGAGAAGCTGTGTCTGGTGTTCGCCATCGGGATCTCTGGTACGGCCTCCATCCTCATCGGCCGGGAGATCGGCGCGGGCCGCTCCCACCAGGTGTATGAGGTGGGCCTGGCCCTGAATACCCTGGCCGCTCTGGCCGGCGGCAGCCTGGGGGTGCTGCTCCTGATGTTTACCCATCTGGCCGCCCCGGTGTGGTTTTTCCCCCTGTTCCACCTGTCCCCCCGGGCCTGCGCCATCGCCACCATGATGATGACGGTACAGGGCCTTCTCATGCCGGTGCGTGATTTCAACCACTGCACCATCGTGGGGGTGCTCCGGGGAGGAGGAGATGTCCAGGCGGCCAGCCTCATCGACCTGGGCCCCCTGTGGCTGGTAGCCATCCCTCTGGCCGCTCTGGCGGGGATCGTGCTGCGGCTGGACATCCTGTGGGTCTATCTGGCCATGAGCGGAGAATCCCTGGTGAAGTCTTTCCTTGGAATGTGGCGGCTGCGCTCCGGAAAGTGGATCCACGACCTGACTCAGATCAACGCCATTGATGAATAGGAGGAACTATCATGAAGATCGTCGTTTTGATTGAGAACACTGCGCCGGAGGGCTCCTGTCTGGCGGCGGAGCACGGGCTGTCCTTTTATGTGGAGCACCGGGGGAAGGCGATCCTGCTGGACGCGGGCGCCTCGGGCAGCTTCGCCGACAACGCCGCCGCCCTGGGGGTGGACCTGGGACAGGTGGACACGGCGGTGCTGTCCCACGGACATTATGACCACGCCGGCGGCCTGGGCCGCTTCTTTGCCTGCAACGACCACGCGAAGGTATACGCCCGCCCCTCTGCCGGCGGGGCCTATTTCTCCACCTCTATGGGGGAGCCCCGGTTCATTGGGGTCAGCCAGGAGCTGTGGGAGGGCCAGCGGGACCGGTTTGAGACGCCGGAGGGGCTGTTCCAACTCTTTGACGGGGCGTGGCTGGTACCCGAGTCTGTCCATGGCGGCCCCTTTGCCAGCCGGGAGACGAACCTGCTGCGTCAGGAGGAGGCGGGCGGATTTGTCCCAGATGACTTCTCCCATGAGCACTCCCTGGTGCTGGAGGGCAGCCGGGGCCTGGTACTGTTCAACTCCTGCTCCCACGGGGGGATCGTCAACATCGTCCGCGGGGTGAAGGAACAGCTGGGCAGACCGGTGTACGCTGTGTTCGGCGGACTGCATCTGTTCAGTGCCAAGGCGGACAGCGGAATGAATTGTACTCCGGAGTATGCACTGTCGGTGGCTGACGCCCTGGTGTCGGAGGGTGTGGAGCAGATCTACACAGGCCACTGCACCGGCCAGGCAGCCTTTGCGCTGTTGAAGGACCGCCTGGGTGAGGGGATCCAGGCCCTCACCACCGGCCTGTGCGTGACTCTGGAATAACGGGATACAAAGAGCCGCTGTCCCTCCGGTCCAACGGGAACCAGAGGGACAGCGGCTCATTTTGTCAAAAAGTCCTGGCATAGCTTCACGTCCGGAAACGCGATGGGCTCAGCCCTGGGCCTGCTTCAGTGCCTGGGCCAGCTGGTCCGGGCAGGAGGTGGCCTTGCTGCCGCAGCGGATGCCCTCCATCCGCTGGATGGCCTCCTCCACCGGCATCCCCTTCAGCAGCATGGAGATGCCCTGAAGGTTGCCGCTGCACCCGCCCACTACCTGGACGGACTGGATGAGGCCGTCCTCCACCTGAATGGTGAAGGACCGGGAGCAGACCCCCCTGGGTGTGTACTGAATGGTCATATCGAAACCGCTCCTTATGGAGAAAAAATGGGGCCGGCGGACCGGCTTTCCACCATTATACCCGGAGTGGAGAAAAAAGACAAGGGGCGGCTGGGCGGGTCAGCCCTCCTTCCGCTGGAGCTGAAGGCGGTCGGCGATCATGGCGATGAACTCGCTGTTGGTGGGCTTCCCCTTGACATTGGAGACGGTGTATCCGAAGTATTTTTGCAGCGTCTCCAGGTCCCCCCGGTCCCAGGCCACCTCGATGGCATGGCGGATGGCCCGCTCCACCCGGGAGGCCGTAGTGCCAAAGCGCTTGGCCACTTCGGGGTAGAGGACCTTGGTGACTGCGTTGATGACGTCGATGTCGTCCACGGCGATGAGGATGGCCTCCCGCAGATACTGATAGCCCTTGATGTGGGCAGGCACGCCCACCTCATGGATGATGGAGGTCACCATAGCCTCCAGGCTGTGGGAGCGGCTCCGGTCCTGCTCCAGGGACTCGAATGTGGTCAGCTGGCGGATGCGGGCGCAGATCGTGCTGAAACGGCAGGGCTTGACCATGTAGTGGTCGGCGCCGTTGGCGGCGGCCAGGTCGGCGATGCTCCCCCGGACATAGCTGGAGAGCACCAGGATCTTGGGCTGGCGCTCCAGGGACAGGCCGCGCAGACGCTCCAGCACCTCCAGACCGTCCAGGCCGGACAGCACCATCTCCATCACGATCACATCGGGGAGCAGCGTCTGGGTCAGCTCCAGCAGCTGGAGGCCGTCACCGGTCTCACCGATGACCTCCATATCTGGTTCGTTCTGAAAGGATTCCACCAGATGACAGCGAAACTCCTGGCTCGCGTCCGCGACCAGCAAGCGTTTGACACATTCCATTTTCCTCTCTCCTTCTGAACATCCATATCGTTGTGCCGATCAGGACGGGGTGGATCGACTTGGTAAATGCAACATATTCTGACTGTATATGCAAGACGAGAATTACAAAAAATGGCAAAAATATTTCGTCCAGATATGACAAAATAGGAGGAGATCCCGCAAAAATAAAAGGTAATTATATACAAATTATAGGCGAAGATGTCGGGATATGCGGAAAATACAGAGAAATGAATTGCCAATTTTCTTCCAGATCAGAGGTGGAGCAGGGAGAGCCAGGGCAGGGAAATCCCCTATAAAATGACAGATAACGACAAAATGTTGGAGAGGCATCAGGGGCATCCGGATCAAAAAATCTGCAACGGGCGGGAACTTTTTTCCTCCCACTCCGTCTATTCCCATAGGAACCTGTTCCATGAAAAGGCTGATCGCCTGCTTAAAAGGAGTGTTGTATGATGAAACGAACCCTGTCTGCCCTGATGCTCAGCGGTGCGCTGCTGTGCGCCCTGTCCGTCCCCGCCTTGGCCGCTGAGCCCGCCGCGCCCCAAACGGATGCGTCCCTGACTCAGGAGGAGACCCTCCCGGACAGCGTGCTATACTACGGCACTGTAACGGAAGTCGTTCGGAATGAGGATGGGGCGGTCTCCCGTCTGGTCCTGTCCTCTGAGCGGTACGGCGACTATGTGATGAATCTCTCCGCAGATACCGCCTGGGTGGATGCCGGGAAGCGGGCTGCCTCCGATCCCTCCGACCTGAAGGCTGGTGAAACCGTCTATGTGTTCCACAGCCCCATCTCCACCCGCTCCCTGCCGCCCCAGTCCGCCGCCTACGCGGTGGTCCGCAATATCCCTCAGGACATGGACTGCCCCATGTACCATGAGGTGGAGTCGGTGACAGGGGGGGAGGACCGCCTGACCATCACCACGGACAACGGCGGGCTGCTGCTTCATGTGGGGGAGGAGACCCAGTGCCTAGACTACACCACAGGGAAGGCCGTTGACCCCGCCCAGCTGAAGAAGGGCGGCCGGGTGATGGCCTGGTACGACATTGTGCTGACCAGCTACCCCGGTCAGGCCGGTCCCAGCTGCCTGATGCTCCTGCCCCAGGCGGAGGAGCAGACCCAGGCGGATCAGCCTGCTGAGGCCGCAGAGCTGGCGAACGGCACCGCCCTGAGCATCGTTCTGGAGGGAGATATGGTGCTCCCTGTGAAGGGCAGCTATGAGAACGGAGCAGCCATGGTGCCCGTGGCCGCAGCTGCCCAGGCGCTGGGCTATGAGGTGACTTATACCCCCGGTGTGGATGGAACCCCCGCCCTGGTGACGGTGGAAAGTGAGACCTTCCGGGTCAGCCTCACCATTGGTCAGGAGCAGATCTTTGGTGTCACCAAGATCGAGGGTGCCGTGGGCATGACCGCCCCCATGAAGTACGGGGCCGCCCCCCGCATCGAGGCTCCCGGCACCACCTGGGCCCCTGCCCAGCTGTTTGAGATGCTGGGCCGCACCGTCACCCTGGACGGTGATACCCTTTCCATCCAGTAAGTAAGGCCGGCCCGCATCCCCAAAGCAAAAGAGATCCCCCTGTGCTGTGCGGCACAGGGGGATATTTTTGGAGCGGGAAAGCTGGACTCAGCGGGCGGAGACATATTTGTGCAGGGTCCTGCGCACCATACTGGGAATATCCATCTGAAATCAGGCGGCCTTGCCCAGGGACTGGCGGCTGCCGGTATGGTAGATGGGCTTCCACTCCACTTTTTTCACCAGAGCAGCCAGGGAGATGGGGATGTAAGTAAACATAAAGAGGGGGAAGGTAAAAACATAGAGGAGTTTTTTCCCTGTGGGGATCCGGATCTGCTCCCACTCGCACAGGACAGTGAGGATCCCATAGAGAAGCAGGCCCAAATAAAAGCTGGCCACAGTAGACAGCAGGAAGCTGCCGGACACGGAGAGGATCTCTTTCACAATGTAGGATGGCTGCCCCAAGCAGGCCAGGCATACCACCAGATTGAAGGCAATGGTGACCAGGGTGAGCAGCATCCCGGGCGCTACGGTCATAAACATATCGTAGCAGGACCAGCTCTTCCGGCTTGGCTTTTGGCAGAAGCTCCGGACCAGGCTACCGCTGTAATTGGCATTGACCTGATAGAAGCCCTTCGACCAGCGCAGCCGCTGATCCCAGGACTGCTGGAAGGCGGTGGGCTGCTCGTCATAGATGACCGCCTTATCACAGTAGCCGATGCGGCGGCCCTTCAGGGCGCAACTGACCGAGAACTCAATGTCCTCAGTAAGCAGATGGTAGGGCCAGCCGCCGTTCTCCCGAATCACATCAGCGGAGATGAGGAAGCCAGTGCCTGAGACGTGACAGTTGGTACCCAGCAGCATCCGGGGGAAGTTGAGGAAGCGGGCCTCCCGCAGGAACCAGATGGCGTAGCCGGCAGAGATCCAGTTGGCGCCAAAGTTCTGGGAATTACGATAGCAGGTGATGGCTCCATAGTCTCCACTGTCAAATACCTTGTTCATTTCCCGCACAAAGTTGGGATCCACCAGGTTGTCGGCATCAAAGATCAGATAGCCGTCATACTGGTCCCGGCCCTCGTGGGCCAGAGTGCGGAAGAGGTAGTCCAAGGCGTAGCCTTTGCCCTTTTTATACTGGTTAAAGCGCTCATACACAATGGCGCCCGCCCTGCGGGACACCTGGGCTGTGTTGTCGGTGCAGTTATCCGCCACCACATAGACGTCCAGCAGGTCTGTGGGGTAGTTCTGTTGTTTTAGGGTGCGGATCAGTTCGCCGATCACGCCCGCCTCGTTCCGGGCTGAGATCACCGCAGCGTAGCGGTGGAGCTGTGCCGCCTCCGGCTGCTTCCAACACTTCCTCCGGACCAGGCCCAGAAAGAGGTAAACCAGCTGATAGGAGTAGGCCAGGGTGAACAGGACGGCCAGAAACAGGTTGAACGCCTCGACCATTCGGATCATATTCATAGAAAACACCTTTTTGTGCGTCCGGACCCGCTCCACACTCCTTCCTAAAGAGCAGGGGAGAGGGGCGCCGCCCGGGATCGATTGATAGGGACGGGTCTTGCGGGCCCCCTGAGCGGGGCCATCCTTGGGGTACGCACCATGATAGCACGCTTTTCAAATATTACAAGATTGTTTCGCAAGTCTTAATAAAAAGTTAAGAGTTCGTTCATATTTTTCTGCGTCAGAGGGAACAAAACGGAGATATTATGTGAAAATATAGGTCAAAAATTGTGTGTTTCTAAAAAAGAGGGGGCGCATCCCGGTCCCGGAACGCACCCCACAATTTAATACTTTTGTAATAATTATCGGCATCCACTCCTGCAGAAGGGTGTCAGTTCGGCCCGAATAAAGTACCCCTGTGGATGACGGCACACAGGGCAGTTCGCGGGAGCGACAGTGGCATCCACCACATAGCCGCAGTGCAGACACATCCACTCTGCCTTCACGTCGGAGACGAACAGCTGCTCCTGCTCCAGCAGGTCGGCGTACCGGCCGAAGCGGTCTCCGTGGAGTTTTTCCACCCCGGCGATATTTTCAAACAGCTTGCCCACCAGAGGAAAGCCCTCCTCCATGGCGGTGCGGGCGAAGGCGGCGTAGTCATGCTCCCACTCCTGGTACTCATTGTGCTGGGCGGCCCGGAGATAATCCAGCAGATCGGTGTACAGGTCCACTGGATAGGTGCCATCCACCCGTACAGTCTGTCCGCTCAGGTCGTGGAGCTGGCGGTAGAACTGCTTGGCATGGGTCTTTTCCTGCTCGGCGGTGAACAGGAACAGACCCTGGATCACGCCGCTTTTGTGGGCGATCCCGGCGGCAATGGTATAGCGGCTGCGGGCCTGACTCTCCCCGGCGAAGGCCCGCATCAGGTTCTCTCTCGTCTGACTGGTGGAAAAGGCTTTGTCTTGATCTGGCATGGAAGCTTCCTCCTCTGCATCATTTGGATTCTGTTCCAGTATGCCCGAAAACAATCTGGTCATTCTCTTTGCGGAAAATTTACAAAAGAGGCCGCTTCTCCTTGCCTTTTCCCCATCGACCTAGTATAATGGAGACAATTTAGGGTGTCATGTCACCCGCACGAGGAGGATACCTCAGAGATGAAAGCAAAGACAAATCTGACCATGCTCTGCGATTTTTACGAGCTGACCATGGGGAACGGCTATTTCCAGACCGGTCTGGCCGACCGGATGTGCTATTTCGATGTGTTTTACCGCTCCGTCCCGGACCAGGGCGGCTTTGCCATCGCGGCAGGCCTGGCCCAGGTGGTGGAGTATATCGAGAACCTGCACTTTGATGAGGAGGACATCACCTACCTGCGGTCAAAGGGCTGTTTTTCCGAGGGCTTTTTGGAATATCTGAGCAGCTTTTCCTTCACCGGTGATATTTGGGCTGTTCCGGAGGGAACTCCCATCTTCCCAGGTGAACCCATCCTGACTGTGCGTGCGCCAGCCATCCAGGCTCAGTTTATCGAGACCTTTGTGCTTCTCTGCCTCAACCACCAGTGCCTGATCGCCACCAAGTCTAACCGCATCGTCCGGGCGGCGGAGGGCCGTCCGGTGGCAGAGTTCGGCTCCCGCCGGGCCCACGGGCCGGACGGAGCCCTGCTGGGCGCCCGGGCCTCCTACATCGCCGGCTGCGCCGCCACCGCCTGCACCATGGCCGACCAGCACTATGGCTCTCCCGCCACGGGTACCATGGCCCACTCCTGGGTGCAGATGTTTCCCGACGAGTACACTGCCTTCAAGACCTACTGCCAGCTGTATCCCACCAATGCGACCCTGCTGGTGGACACCTATAATGTGCTCAAGTCCGGCGTGCCCAACGCCATCCGCGCCTTCAAAGAGGTGCTGGCCCCTATGGGGATCACCAAGTGCGGCATCCGCTTGGACTCCGGCGACCTGACCTATCTGTCCCAGAAAGCCCGGGAGGTGCTGGACGAAGCCGGCCTGACAGAGTGCAAGATCTTCGCCTCCAACGCCCTGGACGAGTACATCATCCGGGATCTGGTGCGTCAGGGGGCACGGATCGACTCCTTCGGCGTGGGCGAGCGGCTGATCACCTCCCGCAGCGAGCCGGTGTTCGGCGGTGTGTACAAGCTGGTGGCCATCGAGGACGATGAGGGAAATATTATCCCCAAGATCAAGATCAGTGAGAACGCCGCCAAGATCACCACCCCCCACTTCAAGAAGATCTACCGCATCTTTTCCCGGGATACCGGCAAGGCGGAGGCGGACCTGATCTGCCTGCGGGACGAGGAGATCGACTTCACCCAGCCCCTGGAGCTGTTTGATCCCAGCGCCACCTGGAAGCGGAAGGTGTATACCAACATCGAGGCCAAGGAGCTGATGGTCCCCATCTTCCTGAACGGGAAGCGGGTGTACGAGGTGCCGGAGCTCCAGGCCAGCCGGGCCTATTGCCAGCGGCAGGTGGATGCCCTGTGGGACGAGGTCAAGCGCTTTGAGAATCCCCACAATTACTATGTGGACCTGAGCCAGAAGCTTTGGGACATCAAGCAGGCACTGCTGAACAGCCATGATATGAGCTAAAGGCTTCCACTGCAAAACAGGTTCTAAAACAGGATAGGCTGGTCCGCCCGAAAAGGGCGGATCAGCCTATCCTGTTGGTTTGGTGTCAGCAACAGCAGAAGGGCCCGCTGCAGAACGATGTTATTCTGCAGCGGGCCCTTTCTGCATGACTGCGGATATGGGCAGATCAATCTACATACTCCACACCGATCTGCTCCAGGATCTGATCCACGAAGGGACGGGGGAATCCCTTGCCGGCATTGATCCCGGCTAACTGTCCCTCCTCCTTCACCTTGACGGCGGCGGCGGCTTTGGCCAGCTCCTCGGCATCCTCCGGCTTGATGACCAGGATGCTGTCGCCATCGCCCACCAGGATGTCGCCCGGGCAGATGACCTGACCGCCCACACTGACAGGGAAGTTGATCTCGCCGGGGCCGTTCTTATAGGGACCGTTGGGAATGACACCCTTGGCATAGACAGGGAAGTCAGTGAACTGGGCCAGCTCGTCCCGGTCGCGGACACAGCCGTCAATGATGAAGCCGGCGATGCCGCGGCTGCGGGCGTAAGTAGCCATGATCTCTCCGCACAGGGCGCGGCTCATGCTGCCGCCGGCGGCGATGACCAGCACGTCCCCGGGCTGGGCCAGATCCAGGGCCTTGTGGAACATGAGGTTGTCGCCGGCGGGGCACTTCACGGTAAAGGCGGTGCCCAGCAGGGGAGAGGCGTTCATAGGGCACAGCTCCGCCTGAACGGCGGACAGGCGGTTCATGCAGTCGTCGATGTTGGCCACGGGGATTCCCCGGAACGCCTCCACCAGACTGCGGTCGGGACGGATGATATTCTTCTTGATTCTGCATCCAACTGCCATGATAGGTTCCTTCTTTCTCGGTTATATATTGTTTTGTGAATTGTGATTGAAAAGCAAATCGAATCTATGATAGACTAAAGAAACAATACTATGTGGATAAGCCCATCAGACGCGCTATGAAAGGAGTCCTCGCGTATGGACCTGGCCGATGTGGAAATGTTTCTCTCCATCGTCAGCACAAAGAGCATCTCAAAGACGGCGGAGGCGCTGTTTCTATCCCAGCCTACGGTGAGCCACCGGCTGAAGCTGCTGGAAAAGGAGCTCAACTGCTCCCTGATCCTGCGCAGCAAGGGGTTCAAGCAGATCGAGCTGACTCCGGAAGGCATGGATTTTATTCCCATTGCCGAGCGGATGATGTCCCTCTGGAAGGAGACCCGGCTGCTCCAGGGGCGGCGGGAGCGGACCCTGCTGACCATCGGTTGCACCGACAGTGTGAACGTGGCCCTTCTGGCCCCCTTCTACCGGCAGCTGATCCACAGCGGGACAGTGCTGGATCTGAACATCCGCACCCACCAGTCCTCTGAACTGTATGGGATCCTGGATGCCCACGACATCGATCTGGCCTTCGTATACTACCAGCTTTACTACAAAAATATCCTGTGTGAGTGCGTATTTGAAGAAAAGCTGTACCTGGTTCAGTCCTCCAACCCAGCGGTGGAAAAGCCCCTGGTCCACACAGAGGAACTGGACCCCGCCAAGGAACTGTTTTTGAAGTGGGACGACCCCTATCAGATCTGGCACGACCAGTGGCTGACCAATTATTCCCGCCCTTGCCTGTCTGCGGATACCATCACAGTGATCTCCAAGATGTGGAATCCCAGAGAACAGTACTGGATGATCGCCCCTGAGTCGGTGATCCATGAACTCTATGGCAGCCATGCCCTGTATGTCAGCGAGCTGGAGAACCCGCCTCCCAACCGCTGCTGCTATCAGATCAAGCACCGCAGCCCCCTGATCACCACAGAAAAGGCGCTGGACTATTTCGAGCGGAATCTGGCGCAGTATTTGCAGAATCTGAAGTTCGATCTGCACATCGGCCAGATCTGGCAGCGGTTTTAGTTCTTCTTGGGCAGCTTGGCCAGAGCCTTGCGCATACGCTCCATGCCCTCTACGATGCGCTCATAGCTGCACGCGTAGGAGAAGCGGATGTAGCCCTCGCCCTGGGTGCCGAAGGCGGAGCCGGGCACCGTGGCGATCTTGGCCTCCTCCAGCAGGTAGTTGGCCATATCGGCGGAGGACATCCCGAAGGATTTGATGTTCATAAAGACATAGAAGGCTCCACCGGGGGTCTTGCAGCTCACGCCGTCCGTGCTGTTGATGGCGGAAACCATATAGTCTCTGCGGCGGGCGTACTCTTTCACCATCTCCTGCACGTCAGGCTCAGCTTTCTCCAGGGCGGTGATTCCAGCCTCCTGGACGAAGGAAGAGGCGCAGGTGTTGATGTACTGGTGGACCCGGACCATAGCCTTAATGAACTCAACGGGAGCGGCGGCATAGCCCAGGCGCCAGCCGGTCATGGAGTAGCACTTGGAGAAGCCGTTCAAGGTGATGGTCCGCTCCTTCATGCCGGGGAGAGAGGCGATGCTGATGTGCTTCTCGTCACCATAAATCAGCTTTTCATAGATCTCGTCGGAAACCACCATAAGGTCATGGCGGATGGCCAGGTCGGCCAGACCCTTCAGCGTCTCATAGGACTGCACCACACCGGTGGGGTTGCCGGGACTGTTGATGACCAGCATACGGGACCTGTCAGTGATGAGAGATTCCAGCTCCTTCAGGTCGATCTGGAAGTCATTTTCCTCCCGCAGCTTGTAGCTGACCGGGACGGCTTCGAAGAAGTTAGGAACATGGATGTAGTTGAGCCACACGGGATCGGGGACCAGGACCTCGTCGCCGGGATTCAGAAAGGCAGCCACGGCGGCATAGGTTCCCTCGCCCACACCGATGGTCACCAGGATCTCTTCCGGCGTGTATTCCACATCGTTGTCCCGCTTCAGCTTTTCGGCGATTGCCTTGCGCAGCTCCGGGGTGCCATAGTTGGAGGTGTAAAACACATTGCCCCGGCGGATGCTGTCATAGGCGGCATCCTTGATGACCTGAGGAGTGTCAAAATCGGGCCGGCCGATCTCCATGTGGATGACGTCCTCCCCCATCTTCTGCATCTGATTGGCCCGCTCCATCATCACGCGGATGCCGGAGAACGGAAGCATCTCCATACGCTGAGCAGTTTGAACCATAGTAGTTTCTCCTTTCCTCTATATCCAGGCTGATTTTTGTGTGATTGATCAGTTTTTTCTGCTTATTAACTTCTGCACTCATTATAGCGCACAGAAATTATATTTGTAAAATGAATATAAACGATAAAAATTATTTAGAAATAAAATAAAAGTCCGCAAGGGGTTCCTTTGCGGACTTTTGTGCCAGATTTCATCGCAAAATATTAAGATAATAAATAAAATATCGTCGAAATATTTATTTGTCAAAAAACTTTGGAGATGTTACCCTTGAAGCAGCCGGAGAGGCAGTCGATTTTTGGGCAATTAAGACAGGAATCTTCCTGTTGACACCGGTGACCTGAACTGAGACCGCCGAACCAAAGACCTACGGATCCCAAAAAAGAGCGGGATACAAATTACGGTTGTATACGGGAGTTGAAATCATGGTTGAGAAGAAACGGAAGAGCTTTGTAAAGCGCATGGTGACAGCCCTGATCCTGGGCGTGATCCTGGGCATCGTCATCTCGGTGCTGAAACCCTCTATGTCCCCGGCCACATGGGATGTTCTGAATAAGATCTTTTTCCAGGACATCACTGTCAGTGCAGGACGCAACGCCATCGGACTGTTCTACATCATTCAGACGGTATTTACCAACGCATTGAAGCTGGCCATTGTGCCGATGGTCTTTTTCTCCATCATCATGTCTGTTTGCAGCATGAACGACATGAGGAAGCTGGGACGCATCGCCGGCAAGACCATCATCGCCTTTGTGCTGTTCTATCTGGCAGCCTGCCTGCTGGCCGCAGTTGCCTCTGAGGCTGTCATCGGCATGGGCCTGTATCGGGAGTTCGTGGTGGACAGCCTGGCCGCCAACGTGACCGAGGCGGAGACCAGCAATATCCTGGTCACTCTGGTCAACGCGGTGCCGGACAATATGATCGCGGCGCTGAGCTCCAACAACAAGATGCTGGCAGTCATCACCTGTGCTGTGGTCATCGGCGTGAGCATCGCCGCCATGGACGACAAGATCAAGGTGTTCAAGGTATTCTGCGATGAGTGCAGCCAAATCGTCCAGAAGTTCCTGGACTTCCTGATCATCGTGTGCAGCCCCGTCTCCGTGTTCTGCATGATCACCCGCACCTTCGCCATCTACGGCATCGACCAGGTGAGCAATATCTTCTCCTACATCCTTGTCACCATCATCGTCCTGGTGGTCTATCTGATGGTGGCCTACCCCATCGCCATCGGCGCTGCCACCCACTGCAACCCCTTCATCTTTATGAAGAAGATGATCAAAGTGGCCATCATCGCCTTTGGCGCTGCCGCCTCTGCCCCCGCTCTGCCTCTGAACCGTGAGACCTGTGTGAAGGAATTAGGCTGCTCTGAGGAGATCACCGACTTCGTGCTGCCTGTGGGCATGACCATCAATATGAACGGCACCGCCATTATGCACATCATTGGCGCCGCCTTCATTGCCACCTGCGCAGGTCTGGAAGTGACCCCCATGAACTACCTGACCATGACCCTGCTGGCGATTGCCGCCTCCATGGGCACCCCGGCCATCCCGGCCGCCGGCTCCGTCATGCTGTACGCGGTACTCACCGGTGCCGGCTTCAATACCGAGCTGTGCACCCTCATTTACTCCCTGGTGCTTGCTATGAACAAGCCCTGTGAGATGGTCCTGACCACCCTGAACGTAGTGGGTGACGCGGCGACCGCCGTGATTGTCTCCACCAGTGAGAATGAGTTCCACAAGGAGATCTACAACAGCTGATCCCTTGGGTATCCTGTTATTTTGAACCAATCGATCCATCCGGCCGGTCCATATACATGGGCCGGCCGGATAAGTGGAGGAAGTATCATGCACACCTTGCACAATGTGGGCGATCAGGCCCTGTTGGTGGAATTTGAAAACGAGATCAGCATGGAGGTCAACCGGAAGGTGATGGCCTTGAAGCGGGCGCTGGAGGAGCGGCAGATCCCCGGGACAGGGGAGCTGATCCCTACCTACCGCTCCCTGGTCATCCACTACGACCCTCTCACAGCTGACCTGGAGCAGCTGAAGGAGGCCATCGACCAGAGCGCCGGCCACTTGGATCTTGCTGCGCTCCCCAAGGCCATTGTGACGGAGATCCCTGTCCTGTACGAGGGGGAATATGCACTGGATCTGGAGGAGATCGCCCGCATTGAGGGCAAGACGGTGGAGGAAATCATCCGCATCCACAGCCAGAGCGACTACTATGTCTATATGCTGGGCTTTGCCCCCGGGCACCCCTACACCGCCCGGTTTGAAAACCCCTTTTCCTTCAAGCGCCGGGAGACGCCCCGGGTGCGGATCCCGGGCGGGAGCATCGTAGTGCAGCTGGCCCTGAGTGACATCATCCCCTTTGATCAGCCCTGTGGCTGGAACATCATCGGCAGCACGCCCCTGCTGGCCTGCGACTACCGCAAGGAGAACCCCTTCCTGCTGAAGGCAGGGCAGTGGATCCGCCATGTACCAGTGGACCGTGTGGAGTTCATGGACATCAAGCGGCAGGTGGAGCTGGGCTGCTACCAGCCCAGAACCTATGAGAAGGAGGGCTGAACATGGGCATTTTCATAGAAACCCCCGGTGTGCTCACCACCGTTCAGGACGGCGGCCGGTATGGCTATGAGCAGTTCGGCGTCTCTCCCTCCGGTCCCATGGATCTGGAGTCCTTCCAGCTGGCCAATATCCTGGTGGGCAACCCCCGGGACCTGAGCGCCCTGGAAGCCACCATGCTGGGCCCTGCGCTGCAGTTTACCCGGGATAACATCATCGCCATCACCGGCGGGGACATGATGCCTCTGCTGGATGAGCAGCCTGTGCCCATGGACCAGGCTTTCCTGGTCAGAGCGGGCTCTGTGCTGAAGCTGCGGGCAGCCCGCACCGGCTGCCGGACCTATGTGGCCTTTTCCGGTGGGCTGGATGTACCGGAGGTCATGGGCAGCCGGGCCACCGGGGTCCAGAACCGGGTGGGCGGACTGGAAGGCCGCAAGCTGGCCAAGGGGGACGAGATTTCCTTCCTGGCTCCCAGGACCGCCCTGCCCCGTATGGAGGAACGCCGGACCAGCCACCCCATGCCTGCGGGAAAGGAGCGGATGCTGCGGGTCATTCTGGGCCCCCAGGATGACGCCTTTACCCAACAGGGGCTGGACACCTTCCTGGGTCAGACCTACCAGGTGACCAATGACTTCGACCGCATGGGATGCCGCCTGGATGGGCCGGTCATCCAGCATAAGGTAGACGGCAATATCATCTCTGACGGCATGGTCACCGGGGCTATCCAGGTCCCAACCTCCGGCCTGCCCATCATCATGCTGGCGGAGCGGCAGACGGTAGGCGGCTATACCAAGATCGCCACTGTGATCACTGTGGACCTTCCGGTCATTGGCCAGTGCCGTCCCGGCGATGCCATCCGCTTTCAGTCGGTCACCATCCCTCAGGCCCACCAGCTGTGGCGGGAGATGCAGGAGCGCCTCAACGGCCTGGACCAGAGGCTGAACGCTCCGGCTGCCCAGCTTCAGACCACAGTCCAATCCCAGGTCAAAGGACTGGGGCCTGTGCGCCACTACCGCATCACCGTCAACGGAACCGTCTATGAGACCTCCATCCAGGTGGTCTCCCAGTAACAGAAAGAGGTGCGTTTCATGTATTCCATCGATTTGAACAGCGACATGGGTGAGAGCTTCGGCGCTTACCGCATCGGAAATGACGAGGGCATCATCCAGCATATCACCTCCACCAACGTGGCCTGCGGCTACCACGCCGGGGACCCCATGGTGATGGACAAGGTGGTGCGTATGGCCAAGGAGCGGGGAGTGGCTGTGGGCGCACATCCCGGCTACCCTGACCTGATGGGATTCGGCCGCCGGAAGATGACGCTGTCTGCGGACGAGGTCAAAAATTACATGAAGTATCAGATCGGAGCCCTCATGGCGTTCACCCAGAGCTATGGGCTGAAGCTGCAGCATGTGGCGCCCCACGGCGCGCTGGGCAACCTGTGCCAGTATGACCGGGAGACCTCCCGGGCCATCTGTGAGGCGGTGTATGAGATCGATCCCTCCATCCGCATCTTCTACTGCGCGGGGGCCGTGCTGGGGGAGGAAGCCCAGAAGATGGGCCTGAAAACAGCAGCAGAGATCTTTGCCGACCGAGCCTATATGGAGGACCTGTCCCTGGTCCCCCGGAAACAGCCCGGGGCCATGATCACGGATGAGGACCTGGCGGTGGAGCGGTGCGTCAAAATGATCAAGGAGCACAAGGTCACCGCAATCACTGGTAAGGAGATCGAGATCCAGGGCGATACCCTGTGCGTCCATGGGGACGGAGCCAAGGCGCTGGCCTTTGTGGAGCGCATCAAACAAGAATTCCAGCAGGAGGGCATCCAGATCCAGAATTTTCTGTAAAGCCATACACCACCAGAGTGGACAGGCATAGAAAACTGCCCCCATTGGCTGACTGAGGCCGATGGGGGCTTCTGCCGATTGGAGCCGGACAGCTGGCCTGATGGCAGCCAAGGCTCCCTGTTGTAATCCTCCGGAGCCCTTTTTCTCTCCATGTCCAAGAAAAATTTGATTCTGTGCCTTGATTTCTCCCGCAATGTCTGGTATCCTGTTCATTGACCCAGAATACCAGCGCGCTGGACTCCCATCCTTTAAGGAATGACTGGGACGCTTCAGCGGGGCCGGAGATATATACGAACAGTTTTTTATGAGCGAATCGCAGATTGTGAATCGGACAACCGATTTTCAATATATGGAGGTGTACCCAAGTGGTTGAAGGGTCCGGATTCGAAATCCGGTAGGTCGGCTTCGCCGGCGCAAGAGTTCGAATCTCTTCACCTCCGCCACGTCGGAGCAAACGTCATATCGTTTGCTCCGACTTTTTTACAAAAAGTCAGAGCGCGCTCATTTTGCTGCTCCACCTTCTCCGCGAAAAGTCACGCTCCCGCCGTCTGTTCGCTTGTTAACGCACTCACGAAGGCTCTGGTCGTTGCCAGCTTTTCTTACGGGGCCGCCTGCGGCGGCTTAGTTCCCTTGTCACAAAATATTGACTTTGACCGTCCTTTGCGTAAAAATAACCACACCGATCGGTGTGGTTATTTTTATGGATAACATTCCTTCAAGAGGGGGCCGTCCGGTGTTCCCCCTCCCCGCCGCGACGAAAAAATCCCGGCCCTGATGGGCCGGGATCTTAATACTTCGGTGAGAATTACACCAGCTGGATGATCGCCATCTCGGCGGCATCGCCGCGGCGGGGGCCGATGCGGACAAC
>OMGQ01000876.1_pt1 | contig 21946 bp, 25 predicted proteins | sample 1646071 | NCBI WGS metagenome assembly OMGQ01 (sample SAMN05578585, study PRJEB25193) | human gut metagenome | biome: Human Microbiome; feature: human-associated habitat; material: feces | host: Homo sapiens | place: USA:Birmingham
TGTTGCTGCTGCAGTGACAGATGCGACCGATACTGGTGATATTGTCGCTCAGTTCAATCAGCTGCTGGCCAATCTGCGTACGGCTGGTCTGCTGGCCACCTGACGGACAACAGCGGAGAAAGATCCCAAATCAGGGGCGGCGTTCTCAATGGAACGCCGCCCCTGAGTGGGGAAGAAAGCCGAAGAGATACGATCCAGGAGGTGGACAGAATGGGCAGTTATAAGGTATGTGTGTATGCCATTTGTAAAAATGAGGAGAAATTTGTAGACCGCTGGATGGACTCTATGGGGGAGGCCGACCTGGTGGTGGTGCTGGATACCGGGTCGGAGGATGGCACGGCGGAGCGGCTGAGGGCCCGGGGAGCGCAGGTTACTGTGGAGCGGATCCTGCCCTGGCGGTTCGACGCGGCCCGCAACCGGTCCCTGGAACTGGTGCCGGAGGATGTGGACCTGTGTGTCTGCACCGACCTGGATGAGGTGTTCCATCCGGGATGGAGGGAGGCGCTGGAGCGGGCGTGGAAGCCTGGCTGCTGCCGGGTCTCCTACCGCTATACCTGGAGCTTCCAGCAGGACGGCTCGGAGGGCGTGGTGTTCTGGAGCGATAAGATCCATGCCCGCCGGGGATACCGGTGGGTGCATCCGGTGCATGAGGTGCTCCAGTGGGTGGGGGAGGGCGCTCCTGGGCCTGCGGTGGCAGCGGAGGGGATCCAGCTGGACCACCACCCGGATCCGGAGAAATCCCGGGGACAGTACCTGCCCCTGCTGGAGCTGTCTGTGGAGGAGGATCCGGAGGACGACCGGAATATGCACTATCTGGGCCGGGAGTACCTATTCCGGGGACAGTGGGAGGACAGCATCCGTACCTTGAAGCGCCATCTGGCTATGCCGAAGGCGGTATGGCGGGATGAGCGGGCGGCCTCCATGCGGTTTTTGGCCCGTGCCTGCCTTGCACTGGGCCGTCAAAATGAGGCGCTGGAGTGGCACCTTCGGGCAGCGGCGGAGGCCCCCTATCTCCGGGAGCCATGGGTGGAACTGGCCCGTCTGCTGTACCAGCGGGAGGAGTGGGACGGTGTGCTGTATGCCGCCGGTCAGGCATTGGCAATCCGGGAGCGCCCACATACCTACATCTGTGAGCCGGAGGCTTGGGGCAGCCTGCCCCATGATCTGCGCTGTCAGGCATTTTACCATACAGGGCGGACTGCTCTGGCCCTGGAGGAGGCCCGCCGGGCACTGGCCCTGTCGCCGGAGGACCGGAGATTGCGGGAAAATGTGGGGCTGCTGGAGAGACAGCTGGGGGAAAACAGGGTATAAAAGATCCAGGCGCAAATGCGCCTGGATCTTTACAATTTGTATAGACACCAGGATAAGATTACTCAGCCCTTGACGATAGCGGCGGTATCCATGGCGATCATCAGTTCTTCGTTGGTGGGGATGTCCCAAACAGATCCGGATCTGTTTGGGAGCCCTTTGCACCACAATGCTCGGGCGAAATGAATCCGCCCTGCGCGAAATCAGCGCTGTGCGCTGATTTTGGGTCATCCCCAGGAGGAGAAATGAGACACTCAGCCCTTGACGATAGCGGCGGTATCCATGGCAATCATCAGTTCCTCATTGGTGGGGATGACCAGGACCCGGACCTTGGCGTCGGCGGCGGAGACGTCGATCTCCTGGCCGCGGACCTTGTTCTTCTCCTCGTCCAGCTTCACGCCCATGAAGGCCAGCTTCTTGGCGATGTTCACGCGGTTCTCCGCGCCGTTCTCACCCACGCCGGCGGTGAAGATGATGGCGTCCACTCCGCCCATGGCGGCGGCGTAGGAGCCGATGAGTTTGGTGACGCCGTACTCGAAGGAATCCAGCGCCAGCTGAGCCCGCTGATTGCCCTTGGGGGCGGCATTTTCCAGGTCACGGAAGTCGGAGGACACGCCGGAGATGCCCAGCACGCCGGACTTCTTGTTCAGGATGCTCAGCATCTCCTTGATGTCGTATCCGTGCTTGTTCATCAGATACTCCAGGATACCGGCGTCGATGTCACCACAGCGGGTGCCCATGGGCAGACCGGCCAGGGGGGTGAAGCCCATGGAGGTATCAACGCTCTTGCCGCCGTCGATGGCAGTGACAGAGGACCCGTTGCCCAGGTGGCAGGAGATAAGCTTCAGCTCCTCGGCGGGCTTGCCCAGCATGGCGGCGGCCCGCTGGGAGACGTACTTGTGGCTGGTGCCGTGGAAGCCGTAGCGGCGGACCTTGTCCTGCTCGTAGAACTCATAGGGCAGGGCATAGGTGTAGGCCACGGGGGGCATGGTCTGATGGAAGGCAGTGTCGAACACGGCGACCATGGGGGTGCCGGGCATGAGGGCCTGACAGGCGCGGATGCCGATGATGTTGGCAGGATTGTGCAGGGGGGCCAGAGGGTTGCACTCCTCGATGGCGGCCATGACCTCGTCGGTGATGAGGACGGACTGGGCGAACTTCTCGCCGCCGTGGACGACGCGGTGACCCACTGCGTCGATCTCCTTCATGGAGCCGATCACGCCGTTCTTGGGATCCACCAGGGCGTTCAGAACGGTCTGGATGGCCTCAGAGTGGGTGGGCATGGACACGTCGGCGTCCTTGACGGCCTCCTTGCCGGCGGGCTTATAGGTGAACTTGCCGTCCAGGCCGATGCGCTCACACAGACCCTTGGCCAGGACCTCCTGAGTGTCGGGGTTGAGCAGCTGATACTTCAGAGAGGAGCTGCCGGCGTTGATGACAAGAATATTCATGGGAATCGATCTCCTTTTCAATGTTCCCGCGCTCCGGAAGCGTTCCCTCGTCTGAGAGCCGTTTGGCCCTCTGCTCCCTGGACAGGAGCGGAAACGCAGGACAGAGGCGGGATGTTCAAATTGGCAAGGCCAGACTTGCCTTTGGGGCCGGGCTTGTAGTACACTGGTAGACAGCCTGAACCCATAGCTAATCATATTGTACCGCTTTTTAGAAATCAGGACAACTACTTTTCTGAAAAAAAGGAAGATAATTCACCAGGAGGTCAATCTATGCAAGTCGTTGGCATCGTCGCAGAGTATAATCCCTTCCATACGGGGCACGCCTATCAGATCGCCCGTACCAGGGCAGAGCTGGGGGAGGACGCCCCTGTGGTGGCGGTGATGAGCGGCAGCTGGGTCCAGGGGGGGCGCTGTGCAGCGGCGGACAAGTGGACCCGGAGCAGACTGGCCTTGACCGGTGGGGTAGACCTGGTGCTGGAGCTGCCCACAGTGTGGGCGGTGTCCTCGGCGGAGACCTTTGCCCGGGGGGCGGTGGGCATCCTGGCTGCCACCGGAGTGGTGGACATCCTCTCCTTCGGCAGCGAGTGCGGAGAGGCGGACCGGCTTCGGCAGGTGGCTGCGTGCCTGAACAGTCCGGTCTATGAAGCGGGTGTGCGCCGGTTTGTGGACGAGGGGATGCCCTTTGCCGCCGCCCGGCAGGAGGCGGTGCGGGAGATCCTGGGGGCAGAGTACTCGGAGCTTCTGTCTACGCCCAACAACAACCTGGGCGTGGAGTACCTCCGGGCCTTGGACAGGCTGGGCAGCGCCATCCGCCCGGTGACGGTCCGCCGAGAGGGAGCCCCCCACGACAGCCTGCTGGCGGGAGAGGCGGCTCCAAAGTTTCTCTCCGCCACCCAGCTCCGTGCCTTTCTGGCGGCGGAGGACTGGCGGGCGGCAGAGCCCTACCTCCCCGGCGGCGGTGCGGAGATCCTGCGGAGAGACTGGGGCGGGATGCCCGGCCTCCGGCGGGCGGAGCGGGGCCTGCTGGCCCGGCTGAGGACCATGACCGCCGGGGACTGGGCCGCCATTCCAGACAGCGGAGCGGCGGAGGGTCTGACCCCACGGCTGGAGCGGGCCGGGAAGCAGTGCCGGTCCCTGGAGGAGTTTTTACAGCTGGCCAAACCCCGGCACTGGACGCAGGCCCGGATGAGGCGGCTGCTGGTGTGGGCCTTCCTGGGGCTGACCCAGTCGGACCGGCCGGACGCGCCCCCCTATCTGCGGGTGCTGGGCTTCAACGCCCGGGGACAGGAGCTGTTGAAAACTATGAAGTCCCGGGCGGCTCTGCCAATTTTGACTAAACCCGCCCACGCCAGGGGGCTGGAGGAGCCAGGGCGGAGGCTGTTTGCCCTGGAGGCCCAATGCACCGATCTGTATGACCTGTGCCTGCCGGAGGTCCCCGTCCCGGGTCGGGAGTGGACCACCGGGCCGGTACGGCTGTGAGGAGGGAGACGGAATGGAGAGACGAATGGGAGGGCGCACACTTGTCTGGGGCGGCGCTCTGGTTCTGCCGTTTGAGACGCGGAAGTGGGACTGGGCCCTGATGGAGCGTTGGGTGTCCGGCGTGATGGCTCCGGTGGAGCAGCAGCTGGGCCGCCTGTGGGGGCGGATCCCCTGGTGTTCGGTTGCAGAGCTGCTGACCGCCCTGCTGCTGACCAGCTGCGTCCTCTGGCTGGTCTGGACTGTGGCCGGACTGCTCCGGAGGCGGGACGGCCAAACCTTTGGCCTCCGGCTTCTGGTCCTGGCCTCCGTCCTGCTGTGGCTGTGGTGCGGCTTCTGCTGGATGTGGAACGCCGCCTACTACGCCTCCAGCTTTCAGGAGAAGAGCGGTCTGCGGGTCCAGCCCTATCCGGTGGAGACCCTGATCCAGGTGACCGCCCTGTTTGCCCAGCGGGCAGCGGAGTTTTCCACACAGGTGGAGCGGGATGGGGACGGCTGCTTTGCTGTGGACCGGGATGAGATCCTGGCCCGTGGGCCGGAGGTCTATGAGAATGTGTCCCGGGAGTTTCCCTTCCTGGCTCTGGAGGGCCAAACCAGGGCCAAGCCCATCTTCTTTTCCCGGCTGCAAAGCAGGCTGGGCTTTACCGGGGTGTATTTCCCCTTCACCGGGGAGGCCAATGTGAATGTGGATGCCCCCGCCTGCCTCCTTCCGGCCACAGTGGCCCATGAAATGGCCCACCAGCGGATGGTGGCCTCGGAGCAGGAGGCCAACTTTGTGGGGATCCTGGCGGCGGTGACCAGCGGGGAGCCGGTGTATCAGTACTCCGGCTATCTGATGGGGCTGATCCAGCTGTGCAATGCCCTGGCCCCGGTGGACCGGGTGGCGTGGCAGGACATCGTACAGCGGTATTTTACGCAGGAACTGGCGGATGACTGGAACGCCAACAACGCCTATTGGGCGGCGCTGGCCTCTCCAATGGAGGACGCAGCGGAGCAGGTGTACGACTCCTTTTTGAAGGGGAACGGTCAGGAACTGGGGATGCGCTCCTACGGGGCCTGCGTGGACCTGCTGGCGGCCTATTTCGGAGGAGGGCAGGCCTGAGCGCGGAGAACCCCGGGAGATCTCAACGGAGAGGTCTCCCGGGGTTCTTTTTTTCGTTCACATCAGGGGGGCGAAGATGCGCAGGATGTTGCGGTAGAGTTGGAGCAGGGGGTTGAGGTGCCGCCACTGGCGCAGGGAGATGCGCTGGCACACGGCCAGGGTGTCCTCAAAGTCCTTCCGGATGTCCCGGATACAGGGGGCCTCGCACAGCCAGACGCCGTCCTCAAAGTGGAGAAACAGGCTGCGGTAATCCAGATTCACAGTGCCCACCGTGGCGAAGCGGTCGTCCACCACAAAGTTTTTGGCGTGGATGAAGCCGGGGGTCTCCTCATAGATGCCCACGCCAGCCTTCAGAAGGGGGGGGTAATGAGCGCGGGTCACCTCAAACACATAGCGCTTATCCGGGATATGGGGGGTGATGATGCGTACATCCACCCCGGCCTTAGCCGCGTTGCACAGGGCGGTGTTGGTGGCCACGTCGATGACCAGATAGGGGGTGGTGATGTAGATGTATTTCCGGGCCTTGGAGATCATGTTCAGATAGACCGCCTGGCCCACGGTTTCCCGGTCCAGAGGCGTGTCCGTATAGGGCTGGACATAGCCGGTCCAGGGGCGCACGGCAGAGGGCTCCGGCCGGAAATGGCGAAACTCCTCCTCCCAGCCGCAGCAGTGGTCCCACATAGTGAGGAACATGACCGTCATAGACCATACCGCGTCCCCCTCCAGCAGGATGGCACTGTCCTTCCAGTGGCCGAAGCGCTCCCGCTGATTGATGTATTCATCCGCCAGGTTGATCCCGCCGGTGAAGCCCACCTTCCCGTCAATGATCATCAGCTTCCGGTGGTCACGGTTGTTCAGACGCAGGGACATGACCGGAACGAAGCGGTTGAATACCCGGCACTGGATGCCCCGGGCGGCCAGCTGCTCGTTGTAGTCCCGGGGGAGGCTGAAGATACAGCCCATGTCGTCATAGATCAGCCGGACCTCCACGCCCTGGGCGGCCTTCTCCTCCAGAATGTCCAGGATGCTGTCCCAAAAGACGCCGGGCTGGAGGATGAAGTACTCCAGGAAGATGTACCGCTCTGCCTTCTTCAGCTCCTCCAGCATCCGGGGAAAGACCAGATCGCCCAGGGCGAAGTATTCCGTCTCTGTGTTGGTATAGGCGGGGCAGTGGGCGAAGCGCTCCAGATAGCGGGCCTGCCCGGCAGCGTCCTCCCCCAGGGGGAGCAGGTCATCGGCCTTGAAGTCCTCCCTCAGGTTTTCCTCCGACTGCTCGGCCACGCGGCGCATCCGGCGGCTGATCCGCTTGGGGATGTGCCCGCCGCCCACCAGCAGATAGAAGATGCCGCCGAATACCGGGAAGGGGAGGATGAGCAGCAGCCAGGCGATCTTATAGGCGGGCTCGATACGGCTGCCCAGGATCAGCAGGGCGGCGATCACGCTGATGGCGATGCAGCACCAGTAGAAGCTGCTGATATATTCGGAAAAAATATTGACCATGACCACCAGCGTGACCACCTGGGCCAGCAGGGAGAGGGCCACAAGAACGGAGCGGTGAAACAGGATATACAGGACCTTTTTCACAGAGTACACCTCCTTTTTTGGGACGTCCAGGTGGAGGGGAAGCGGATCAGCCCAGACGGGTCAGGGTGCAGCGGATCAGCCCATCCTCCAACAGAATGACGCCGCAGCTGGAGCGGCTGGGGCCCGGGTTGAGCACCCACAGGCCGTCCTCCAGCTGTTGGCAGAGGGGCTGATGGGTGTGGCCGAAGAGGAGGATGTCCGCTTCGGCTGCCCGGGCCTGGGCAACGGCGGCGTCATAGCCGGATTTGACGCCCCACAGGTGCCCGTGGGACAGGAGGATGCTGTGCCCCTGAAGCGTGATCTGCTTGATGGCGGGGACAGTGGTCCAGCCGTCGCAGTTGCCCGAGACCATGCAGATGGGGAGCTTGGGATAGAGATAGGACATTTCCTCCGCGTCGGAAATCAGGTCTCCCAGGTGGATGACCTGGTCGGGCTGCTGCTCGTCGATGGCCTGGATCATGCCGGACCAGGAGCGGTGGGAGTCGGAAAATACAAGGATCTTCAAATTTGTCACCTTACCTGCTGCGCCGCATATACTGAAGCTGAGACCGGTTTGGGGGTGAGTAAGGATGCAGCACAAGAATCGCGGGGAGAGGACGTCTCTCCCCATGGGGGAGCTGGTGAAGGACCCAGCGGCTCTGGCCCGGCTGGCCCAGTCCGGAGAGGCCCGGCAGCTGGTGTCTCTGCTGAAGCAGAGTGGCGGGGTGAAGGAGGCCGCCCGGGCGGCGGCGGACGGCGACCCGGGGCAGCTGATGCAAATGATGGACCGCCTGATGAACACCCGGGAGGGGGCGGAGTTGGTGGAGCGCATCAGCCGGCAGGCAAAAGAGTCAGGACTGTCCTGACATGAACTGTCCCGGGCCGGAGAGGGGGAGCGTATGTGGGGGAATTTGAGGAAAAAATGAATGCGATCCTGGGGAACAAAGAGGCCATGGGCCAGATCATGGCCCTGGCCCAGTCCATGGGAAAGCCTGCGCCCCCCGCCCCGGAGCCGGAGGAGGAGCCTGGGGAGCCTGGGTGGGAGCGGGCCGGCGGGCCTGACCCGGAGGACGGAGCGGGGGAGGATCCCCTGTCCATTCTGGGCAGTTTGGATCCCCGGATGGTCCAGATGGGGATGCGGCTGCTGAAGGAGTACCGGGCGGGGGATGACCGGAACGCCGCCCTGCTGGCCGCCCTGCGCCCCTTCCTGCGGAAGGAGCGGTATGCCAGGCTGGACCGGGCCATCCAGATCGCCAGGCTGTCCCGGGTGCTCCGGGTGGCCTTCCAGTCTCTGAGCGGGAAGGAGGAAGGGGAGGGTGTATAACCGTTATATCCCCAACGGGGCGGTTTATACCCGCATCCCCGTAGAAGAGGAGAAAACAGAGACCCGGAGCCGTCTGTCGGAGGGCTTCCCTCCGCCTGATGGGCAGGGACGGACGCCGGGAGGGACCCCCTTCTCCATCGCCTCCCTGCTGGGAGGGGGGACAAGAGGGGGCGGCGGGCTGACGGGGCTACTTCGCTCCCTCAAGCTGGATAGACTGGACAGCGGGGATATTTTACTGCTGCTCATCGTTCTGCTTCTTCTGTGGGAGGGTGACGACCTGGAACTGGTCATCGCCCTGGGCCTTGCCCTCATTATGGGGCTGGGAGAGGCGGACGGTGAGAAAATGGAATAGAGCCGTGGCAGCCTTGGCTGCCACGGCTCTTTTTTATACCGTGTGGAGCACCTGGCCGTCCGGAAGTGCAAAAGAGGCTGTGGCGGGGCAAGGCGTTTGGATCTGTCCATAGGCGGTCATGCGGTATACCAGATCTCCGTTGAGCTCGCGCTCCGCGGAGAAGAGCAGGCCGTTGTCTGTGCTGATCCAGTACCGCTCCACTGTGGATCTGTCCTCCCCCTGGAAGGCCACATAGACGCATGGACAGGAGCCCCGCAGTTCATATCCAGTCTCTATGATGGAGGCGGGATCCAGGTCCAGCACCGTCTCATAGGTGGGGATGTGCTGGGCCAGATCGTGGGAGCGCTCATCCGCAGGGAGTACCTTCCAGGCAGGCGAGCCCTCATACCAATAGTAGGAATCCTCCGGACCGGACAGGTCATGGCGCACTGCGCCGGAGGCCAGATCCTGCCGGGTGTGGGACCAGTCTCCGTCCTGCCAGTACTGGACAGAGGAGGAGAAAGAGCCCTCCGACCAGAGGGTCTCCACAGTGAGCTCCCGGTAGTAGCTGTCTGGGCGGGCAAGGGTGGCCACAATGCTCTGAACGGTCTCTGGGGTGACGTCCACCTTCCAGTACTGGTCGGCCGCCTCATGTCCGGAGGAGCCGGAGGCGGGATCCTCTCCGGAACTGGCATCGCCGAGGGTAATGGAGGGAATGCGGACGAAAAAGAGGCTGCGGCCGAAGCTGGCAAAAATAGCCACGACGATCAGACAGGTGATGGCGATGGCGATGGCCAGACGATTTTTAGAGTCCAAGTCCACACCTCCTGTTCCGGACTGCGGCGGTCACGTCCCGATGAATGGGGCAGGGGGCTCCTCACGCAGGCCGAATTTCCACTCGATGGCATCGGCAATCCGGCGGCAGGCCTGCCCGTCTCCGTAGGGGTTGACCGCGTGGGCCATGGCGGCATAGGCACCGGGATCGGTAAGCAGTTCGTGGGCCATGGAGAAGATGGCCTCCTCCGCCACACCAGCCAGCTTTACTGTGCCGGCGGCCACAGCCTCGGGGCGCTCAGTCTCGCGCCGAAGGACCAGCACCGGCTTGCCCAGGGCTGGAGCCTCCTCCTGAAGGCCGCCGGAGTCGGTCATCACCAGATGGCAGCGGGCCATCAGGTTGTGCATCTCGTCCACTGCCAGCGGGGCAATGAGGTGGATGCGGGGATGGCCGTCCAAATACTTGTGGGCGGCCTCCTGCACCACAGGGGACAGGTGGACCGGATAGACCAGCTCCACGTCGGGGAAGGCGTCGGCGATCCGCCGCAGGGCAGTCATAATATTGGTCATGGGCTGCCCATAGTTCTCACGCCGGTGACAGGTGACCAGGATGACCCGGCGGGCGGCGTAGTCCAGGCGGTTGAGGATCTCCTCCTGGAAGGTGAACTGGGGGCGCACCGTGGTCTGGAGGGCGTCGATGACCGTGTTTCCGGTGAGGAACACCCCCTGGGTGATGTTCTCCCGGGCCAGGTTCTCCTGGTTGGCCGCAGTGGGGCAGAAGTGGAGGTCGGCGATGGCCCCTACCATCTTCCGGTTCATCTCCTCCGGATAGGGGGACCACTTATCATAGGTCCGCAGACCGGCCTCCACATGGCCCACTGGAACCTTGTGGTAGAAGGCGGCCAGGGCCCCAGCGAAGGTGGTGGAGGTGTCCCCGTGGACCAGGACCAGGTCAGGCTTGGCCTGCTCAAGCACCCCATCCATGCCGGTGAGGCACTTGGAGGTGATGGTGGAGAGGGTCTGGCGGGGCTCCATGATATTCAGGTCATAGTCCGGCTTCAGCCGAAAGATGTTCAGCACTGAGTCCAGCATCTCCCGGTGCTGGGCAGTGACGCAGCACAGGGCGTTCAGACCGGGGCGGCGGGACAGCTCCAGGGCCAGGGGAGCCATCTTGATGGCCTCCGGCCGGGTGCCGAAAATCGTCATAACAGTGACAGGTCTCATTTGTCAGATCGCTCCTCTTCACCGAAAAAGTAGTCGTTGCCCGCCACATCTCCGGGGGGCTGGTGGAGCTTCCGGGGGCGGGCCGGGGCGCCGTCCTGGGCACGGGACTCAGGGGGCTCCCGGTGGTTCACACGGTCCAGGTACAGCTTGGCGGACAGGCCGCCGGCCACGCACAGGGCCAGCAGGACCATCATGGCCTTCAAGACGCTGGTGGTGGTGAGCACCACGGCGGACAGGCCCAGGATGGCGCTGATCACATACAGCACAGCCACCGCCTGCTTCTGGCTGAAGCCCATGTCGATGAGCCGGTGATGGATATGACCGCGGTCAGGGGCCATGGGGCTCTGGCCGTGGGACACCCGGCGGAAAATGGCAAAGCAGGTGTCAAAGATGGGAAGGCCCAGCATGAGGAAGGGGACTGCGAAGGAGATGATGGCATAGGACTTGAACAGCCCCTGAATGGACACCACCGCCAGGATAAAGCCCAGGAAGGTGGAGCCGGTGTCCCCCATAAAGATCTTGGCTGGGTTCAGATTATAGGGAAGAAAGCCGATGCACCCGCCAGCCAGGGCGGCCATGAGGAGAGCCACGTCGGGCTCCGCCACCGTGAGGGCGATGACCAGCATCGTCATGGAACTGATGGTGGACACGCCGCAGGCCAGCCCGTCCAGTCCGTCGATGAGGTTGACTGCGTTGGTGATGCCTACGATCCAGATCACGGAGATGGGGATAGACAGCCAGCCCAGCACCCAGTAGGGGTCGCTGCTGAAAATATTGGGGTTGGAGAGAATGTCGATCCGGTTGCCCATGAGCACAGCGATCAGGGCGGCCAGGATCTGGATCAGGAATTTCGGCATGGCAGGCAGGGCATAGATGTCATCAAAGATGCCCAGGATAACGATGATCACGGCCCCCAGGAGCATCCCACGAAGGGGAGTGGTCAGGGGGATAAAGATCAGGGCGCTGAGGATAAAGCCGAAGAAGATGGCCAGTCCCCCCATCCGGGGGATTGGGTGGTTGTGCATCCGGCGGTTGTCCCGGGGCACATCCACTGCGCCGATCTTAAAGGCCAGGGAACGGACCACCGGAGTGGTGATGAAGGCCACCACAGCGGCGGCGAACAGCGCGGCGGCCACCGCGCCGATGACAGAGAGTTCAACAGAAGACAACATGAAGCAGTTCCTCTTTTGCAGTTGATGTGGTGGGGTCAGCGGGCCACGAAGCCCACCTTTTTATAGACCTTTCTCAAGGTCTTGGAGGCGGTATAGGCCGCCTTCTCTGCACCGGCCTTGTAGACACTTTCCAGATACGCCTTGTCAGCCAGGATGCGGGTGGCCTCCTCGCGGATGGGGCGCAGAGCCTCAATGACGGCCTCGCCCACGGCAGGCTTAAACTTCCCATAGCCGCAGCCGGAGAACTCAGACTCGATCTCCTGAAAACTTTTACCGGTGACGGCGGAGTAGATGTTCATCAGATTGGCCACACCGGGCTTGTTGGCGGGATCGTAGCGCACACAGTTTTCGGTATCGCTGTCGGTGATGGCCCGCTTGAACTTGCGCTGGATGTCCTCCGGCTTCTCCATGAGGAACACACAGCCCTCAGGGATGGATTTGGACATTTTGGACTCGGGATTGGTCAGCCCCATGATGCGGGCGCCGGCCTTGGGGATATAGGGCTCCGGGATCTTGAACACGTCGCCATAGATGTTGTTGAAGCGCTGGGCCACATCCCGGGTCAGCTCGCAGTGCTGCTTCTGGTCCTCGCCTACGGGAACGAAATCGGGCTGGTAGAGGAGAATATCGGCGGCCATCAGGGCGGGATAAGTGAACAGGCCGCCGTTGATATTCTCCTTGTGCTTGGCGGACTTGTCCTTGAACTGGGTCATGCGGCTGAGCTCGCCGAACATGGTATAGCAGTTCAGCACCCAGCCCAATTCCGCGTGGGCGGGGACATGGGACTGGATGAACAGGGTATTCTTCTCCGGGTCCAGGCCGCAGGCGATGTACTGGGCCAGCTGTTCCAGGGTGCGGCGGCGCAGGTCGGCGGGGGTCTGCCGGACGGTGATGGTGTGCATATCAGCCATAAAGTAGTAGCAGTCGAACTCGTCGGCCCGGGCGCCCCAGTTCTTGATGGCGCCCAGATAGTTGCCCAAGTGCCCGCGCGGTGCACGGGCAAGACGATGTTATGGGCATAAAAATACTAATACAGCATAACACATTTTAGCTGCAATAGCAACGTGCCTGCGCAGATTTGGGAGAAAAACCGGGGGCAGCGGCCGCTCCGTCGGCACGGGGGAGGAGAAATCATAAATTTTTATTAAATTTTTCCCCTCCTCCCTTTACACAGTCTGTTTTTTGGAGTAAACTAGGCACAAATCTTCCATGCTTATTTTTTAGGAGGTGTTTTCGATGGACGAGATGGATTTCACCCGGAAATTCCGGCTCGGCGACCAGCGCGATTTAGAGATCAAGGCGATCCTGGCCTCTGTGTATCAGGCGCTTCAGGAAAAGGGCTACAACCCGGTCAATCAGATCGTCGGCTATATCCTCTCCGAGGACCCCACCTATATCACCAACCATAACAACGCCCGGGCCCTGATCCGGAAGGTGGACCGGGACGAGCTGCTCCAAACCCTGGTCAAATATTATCTTACCCACTGAGAAGAGCAAGAAGCAGCCCGCCGCAACGCGGCGGGCTGTTTTTCATGGAAAGGAGAGGGCACAGTGAAGATCCTGGTGAGCGCCTGTCTGCTGGGCGTTCCCTGCCGCTATGACGGGGCGGGGAAGGCAGAACCTCATATCGAGAAACTGAAACAGAGGGGCCACACCCTGATCCCGGTCTGTCCGGAGGTGCTGGGCGGTCTGCCCACCCCGCGTCCACCGGCGGAGCGGCTGCCGGACGGCCGGGTGGTCACCCGGGAGGGACAGGACGTGACGGCGGAGTACCGCTCCGGCGCGGAACAGGCTCTGGCCCTGGCCCGGAAACAGGGCTGTACCCTGGCGGTCCTGAAGGAGCGCTCCCCCTCCTGTGGCTGGGGGCGGATCTATGACGGGACCTTTTCCCGCACCCTGATTCCCGGTTTTGGTGTGGCAGCCCAGCTGCTGGAGGAGAATGGGATCCTGGTGTACGGAGAGTCACAACTGGAGGAGCTGCTGGAGCGGCTGTGATTCTATTCGGAAGCGAGACGCCCCGCCGATGCCGGCGGGGCGTCTGAGACGTTCAGGGCGTGGGCGCCAGGGACGGGTTCCTACTTCCGGTCCAGCGGGAGGGAAAATGTCACGATCCCCTCCGCCGCCGGGGCCAGAGCGCACTGTGGGATGTAAAATTCCAGCCCCTCTGGGGTGCGGCAGCACCGGTGGGGGGATAAAAACTGCCGCAGACGGGGCCCGAAATCCGGATCCAGAAAGCAGTCCCCCGCCGCCCGGCGGGCCTCCCCCTGCTCCCGCAGCTTCCGGGTCAGGTGGAGCCACCACCGCCGGTCCCCGGGGAAGCAGTACCCTGCCGACAGCGGGATCCCATCCGGAAGAGACCAGACATCTCCCATCCGCACCCGGAGAGGGCGGCCGTCTCCGTGGATCTCCTCTGCATCCAGGCGGATACTCAGGCTTTCCCGGTCCTGAAATAGGACCTGGCCTTCCAAACGGGCCTGCCAGGGCTGAAACGGCCGGGACAGCTCCCGGCAGCGGGCCAGATCCAGGCAGGATCGCCAGTAGAGCGCGCGGCCCCACCGGCGGCGCCAAACCTCCGCCAGATGCTGATAATACCGGTCCAGCCGCCGTCCGCCCCGCCCCCCATCCCGGATCTGAGGACGAGTCAGGGTATACTCCAGCACCGGCTCCCCTTGCAGTGACAGTGTCCGCCGCTCCTCCTGCCACAGGACCGTCCAGTCTGCCTGCTTCTTCTCCGCCGTCTCCATGCGTATCCCTCCCGATTTTGTTCCATCCTATGTACAGATGGAAAAATCCGTGCGGGAGGTGCTGATTTGTATTTACTTTCACAAGGTAGTGTGTTACAATATCTGAAGAAAGGAAGCCCGCATGGAAAGGAGTTTCATTCATGTCGAAGTTTTATGATAAGCCCTCCAGCGACCTGCTGTATCAGGCCCTTTTGGAGATAAAGGATCTGGAGGAGTGCCGCCGGTTTTTACAGGACTTGTGTACTGTGTCAGAGTTGAAAGCCATGGAGCAGCGGATGGAGGTGGCTATGCTGTTGGATCAGGGGCTGATTTACAGCGACATCCTGGAGCGCACCGGGGCGTCCAGCGCCACCATCAGCCGGGTGAACCGCTGCCTGCACTATGGGGCGGACGGCTACCGCACCATCCTCCCCCGTCTCAAGGAGCAGCGCGATGAGCAGTTATGATTTTCTGGCGGGCTGCTACGATGAGTTGACCACCGATGTGGGCTATCCGGCTTGGGCTGACTATCTGGAGGCCCACTTCCGGCGAAAGGGACTGCCTGGACGGACGGTGCTGGACCTGGCCTGTGGGACGGGCTCCCTCACCTGGGAGTTGGCCGCCCGGGGCTATGAGATGATCGGGGTGGACCGTTCGCCGGAGATGCTGGCGGAGGCGGCGGCCAAGGGCCGGGCGGACGTGGAGACGCCCCCCATTTTCCTGTGTCAATCCATGGACAAGCTGGATCTGTATGGGACCATTGATGCCTGCGTCTGCTGTCTGGACAGCGTCAACTACGTCACCGACCCCAGACAGCTGAAAAAGGCCTTTGCCCGGGTCTGGCTGTTTCTCATGCCTGGCGGGCTGTTCCTGTTCGACATCAATACACCGGCTAAGCTGCGTGGGTTGGATGGACAGGTCTTTTTGGATGAGACAGAGGATACCTACTGTGTCTGGCGGGCGGAGTATGAGAAGCGCAGCCGGATCTGCTCCTATTTCATGGATATTTTCCGCCTGGATCCTGGCTCCGGCCTGTGGGAGCGGGGGGAGGAGCTGCACCGGGAGCGGGCCTATGAGCCGGAGGAGCTGACCGGCTTTCTGCGGGAGGCCGGGTTCCGGGACATCCGCCAGTACGGGAACCTGAAGCTCCGGGCCCCTCGGGAGGGGGAGGACCGGATCTTCTTCGCGGCCCGGAAGGACCCGAACATGACTGGACAGGTCTGAGACCGGGCGGAACAAGAAGCGAAAAGAGAGGAAGGAACAAATGCGCGACGAACTGGTAAGAGCGATCACGGCGGACGGCCTGGTCAAGGCGGTGGCCGTGACTGGCCGGGATCTGGTGGAGCGGGCCCGAGAGATCCACACCCTGCTGCCCATGGCTACCGCGGCCCTGGGGAGGACCCTGCTGGCAGCCTCCATGATGGGGGATATGCTGAAAATGGATGGGGCATCCCTCACCCTTCAAATCAAGGGAGGCGGGCCTCTGGGGACAGTGCTGGCTGTGTCGGACAACAGCGGCAACGTGCGGGGCTATGTGCAGGATCCCCATGTGGAGCTGCGGGAGAAGGCTCCCGGTAAGCTGGATGTGGGCTGGGCCGTGGGCACGGAGGGGAGCCTCACCGTCATCAAGGACCTTGGGATGAAGGAGCCCTATGTGGGCACCATCGGTCTGTTCTCCGGGGAGATCGCCGATGACATCGCCATGTATTTCGTGGAGAGCGAACAGATCCCCACCGCCTGCGCTCTGGGGGTGCTGGTGGGAGTGGACCAGTCGGTCACCGCTGCGGGGGGCTATCTGATCCAGCTGCTGCCCGGTGCAGGGGAGGAGATCATCAGTAAGATCGAAGCAGGGGTACAGCGCATGGGGCCGGTCACGCCGGTTCTGGAGCAGGGAGCAGACGCCCGTGGACTGCTCCAGACGGTCCTGTCCGAGTTCCAGCTGGAGTTTTTGGAGAGCCACCCCATCAAGTACCGCTGCTACTGCTCCAGGGACCGTGTCACCCGGGCTCTGATCAGTATGGGGCGGGAGGAGCTGGAGTCTCTGATCCAGGAACAGGGACAGGCGGATCTGACCTGTCAGTTCTGCGATGCGGTCTACCACTATGCCAAGGAGGATCTGGAGGCCATCCTGAATCATATGTAAAGAAAAAGCAAACAGAGGCGCACGGCTTTCGCCGTGCGCCTCTGTACATTCCATTTGAATTAAGAACCTTACTGAATCCCACCGTTGTTGGTCAGGGCCTCCAGCACCTGATAGCGGTCCATCTGGAACTGCTTGGTCATGGCCAGGGCCTCCTCCATGTCCAGATCCACGATCCGCCCGTCATGGGTGCAGATGATCCGGTTCCCCCGGCCCTCGATCAGGGAGAGCACTGCCTCATAGCCCATGCGGCTGGCAGTCTCACGGTCCCGGGCAGTGGGGGAGCCGCCGCGCTGGATGTGGCCCAGTACGGTCACGCGGGGATCGATGCCCACCTCCTCGTGGATCCGCGTGCCGATGTCGATGGCGCTGCCAGCACCCTCAGCCACCACCACCATGTAGTGGGTGGAGCCGGCCAGCCGGGCCCGGCGGATCTTTTCCACAACGTCGTGCTCAAAATCCACCTCACGCTCCGGTATGAGCACTGCGGTGGCGCCTACGGCGATGCCCACATACAGGGCGAGATAGCCGGCGTGGCGGCCCATCACCTCCACCACCGAGCAGCGCTCGTGGGACTGCATGGTGTCCCGCAGCTTGTCGATGCACTCAATGGCGGTGTTGCAGGCGGTGTCAAACCCGATGGTGTAGTGGGAACAGCCGATGTCGTTGTCGATGGTGGCCGGGATGCCGACCACGCTGAGCTGTTCCCCCTGGGCTGCGGCCTGACGGGACAGGGCCAGCGCCCCACGGAAGGTGCCGTCGCCGCCGATGGCCACGATCCCGTCCAGCCCCAGCAGCTTGCAGGTGGTCAGCGCCTGGGCACGGCCCTCCTCCTGCATGAACTCCCGGCTGCGCGCCGTGTAAAGCACTGTGCCGCCCTTGTCGATGATGTGGCTGACACTGGCGGCGTCCATCCGGATAAAGTCGCTGTTGATCAGCCCGTTCCAGCCTCTGCGGATGCCGACGCACTCCACGCCGCGTCCCACGGCAGCGCGCACTACGGCGCGCACTGCGGCATTCATGCCAGGCGCGTCGCCTCCGCTGGTCAAAACGCCGATACGCTTTACCTTACTGTCCATCATTTGGGTCCTCCTTGCCGAAATCATTTCCTGGCCTGCACATTCTTTTTGTTATGATCCTTCTTATTAAAAAAACGGGGCAGATCTACTTATAATCACAGACTTATTATGTCACGCCTCCTTTCTTTCTGTCAAGTGAAATTCAGACGCCCCGGACAATGAAAAAGCAGGAGCTCCGGAGGCCCGGAAGCCAGCAAAAAAAAATTCCAAGTTTTTTTCATTTTCCTGTTGACAACCGGCGGAAGATTTAGTATACTAACGAAGCCGTCGCAAGAGCGGCGACCCACTCGGGAGCATAGCTCAGCTGGTAGAGCACATGCCTTACAAGCATGGGGTCACAGGTTCGAGCCCTGTTGTTCCCACCATTCCCCTAACTACCTGGCTCGGTAGTTCAGTTGGTTAGAACGCCGGCCTGTCACGCCGGAGGTCGAGGGTTCAAGTCCCTTCCGCGTCGCCATTTGCTGCTGTAGCTCAGTAGGTAGAGCACATCCTTGGTAAGGATGAGGTCTCCGGTTCAAATCCGGATAGCAGCTCCACAAAAACCGCTCTTTTCGCTTGAAAAGGGCGGCTTTATTTTTGGGGGAGAAAGAACCACCAGCTATACTGGTGGGCTTCCCCCATATGCTTTAGCAAAAAGCAGTGATAGTGACAAGAAAGTTTCAAATAGAAGATAATATGCCCGTTTACGGGCGGCCGAGCGCAAGATGCAGGCTAAAGATAGCGGTATGGGCCACTTCACCCTGTTTTTACCGCGTGGTATAGGTGCGGGTGCGCAGGGTAAACCCGGCGTCGTAGTGTCCCAGAATGGAAAAACCGTTTTGACATCCACGCCATTTTGCAGGGCTGTTGTGGCAAAGGTGGGCCTGAGGTCGTGGAACATGAGGTGCTCTAGGCCCGTGTTTTTAAAATTTATTTATAGAGGGTTACCATTCTGTCCGGGTGCTTTTCGTGCTCCTGGATGAGCAGTTCCACGGCAGCCTGTGGGATGGACACCTGCCCGACGGAGTTCTCCGTTTTGGAGTGGGTCAGCTCCAGGGAGCAGTCAGGGTTACGGACGTATTGCCTGCGCACCGGAATTGTCCGGCCTTGGATGTCCACATGTCCAACCGCAGGGCCGCCAGTTCACCTTTTCGCAGAGCGTTGTCCAAATCCAAATAGAACATGTGCAGGAGTACCCACACCCTAGCAGCCTCCAAGTCGTCCCGGATGTGCTCCAGAGGCAGGATTTTCATGTGCAGTTTTCGGGCATTAGGGACGATGCAGGCACTAACAATAAGCTCGTAATAGTTTGAAATAGCGTAGCAAACGTTAGGCTAGGCGCAAAGATTGTACCACGTTCACAGTCCGGTGGCCGGCTCTCCCGATGTCCCTGATAATGCCAGCCATCCGCCGGCAGAGGTATTTTCTTGCAATTCTAAGTTTGGAGTGGTAAACTGGGCATGCACGCAACAAAGGTTGGAAGGAGAATGGAGCATGAATCCCGAGAGCGACTTCCGGATCGAGAGCACGTATGACAGGCAGGCGTATCAGGCCATGGCAAAGGCCACCTGGAAGCTGTTCCAGAAGCACAGGATGGAGGTGATGGCCTATCCCGCCCTGATCAGCGTGGCTTTGGTGATCGCCGTTCTGCTGGTATTTAACTGGAATCATACGGTCCTGCCCATACGCATTTTGGGTATTGCGTTTATTGTTCTGCAGTTCGCGGTGATCCCCCTGGGCGCGCGGCGCGCTCAAGCCAAGACGTGCCGGAAAGCGATCCGTGATGCGGAAAAACGGGGCGAATATCCCGCCCGTGTGGAGTTTTTGTTCCAGGACGACCATATCCGTACCACAGTGGGGAAGGAAGCCACGTCGGTTCGCTACCGGGAGGTCAGCCATTTGGCCGCTCTGAAGGACTGGCGGTTCCTCTATTTCGGGCAGGGGGCGTATATCATCCCCGTCTCGGCGTTTCGGGATGCGGCGGAGCTGGACCGCTTCGATACGTTTATTACCGGGAAGTGCGGCATGCCCATTGTAATACTGGAGGGGGAAGTACCCAAGAGCTGACGGAACGCAAGAAGGGGAGGAGACGGATGCAGGAGTCCGAGCGTATTTTCATTGCTGAAAACGCCACGCTGCTGCGGGGAAGCGAGCGGGAGCTCAACCGACAGCTCTTTACGATCCTGAACAGCATCTATGACGGACTTTACATTACGGACGGACAGGCCAACACGATCCTGATCAACCGCGCCTATGAGGAGGTCTCCGGCCTGCGGCGGGAGGACGTGCTGGGCAAAAGCATGCAGGAGATTGTCGCTACCGGCATGATTGACCGCTCCGGCTCCCTGGGGGTGCTCAAGACCCGAAAGCCCGTGACGCTGGAGCAGACCTTCCGCACCGGCAAGCAGGCGCTCATCACCAGCACCCCCCACTTTGACAGCAGCGGGGAGATCACCATGATCATCACGGTGGTCCGGGATATGACGGAGATCTACGGCCTGCAGCGGAAGTATCAGGAGAGCGAGGAGCGCCGCCGCTCCGAAATGGAGTTCTTGCAGCGCAATCAGAGGTTTGTCTCCCGCATGGTGGCGGCCGATCCCCGCACGCTGGAGGTGCTGGCCCGGGCCCAGAAGGTGGCCGCCCTGGACACGACGATCCTGCTGCTGGGGGAGACCGGCGTGGGCAAGGAGCAGTTCGCGCGGTACATCTACGAAAACTCCGCCCGCGCCCGGCAGAGTTTCATCGGCATCAACTGCGGCGCCATCCCGGCCAGCCTGATCGAGAGCGAGTTGTTCGGCTATGAGAAGGGGGCCTTCACCGGGGCCAGCAAAGAGGGAAAGATGGGTGTGTTTGAGAGCGCCGACAAGGGCACCGTCTTTCTGGACGAGGTGGGCGACCTGCCCCTTGAGATGCAGGTACATCTCCTCCGCGTCCTGCAGGAGATGCAGGTGAGAAGAGTTGGAGGCGTACGCTCCATCTCGGTGGACGTGCGCATCATCGCCGCCACCAACCGGAACCTGCTGGACATGGTGCATGAAAAGACCTTCCGGGAGGATCTGTACTACCGGCTCAATGTGGTGCCCATCGAGATCCCGCCCCTGCGGGAGCGCAAGCGGGACATTCGCCCGCTGGTGGAGAGCTTTCTCAAGGACATGAACAAGAAGTACCGCTATCAGAAGCGGTTTGCCGACGCAGCCATGGAGATTCTATACAGCTACGTCTGGCCCGGCAACGTGCGGGAGCTGAAAAACGTAGTGGAGCAGGCGGTGATCCTCAGCGCCGGGGACGAGATCCAGCCCTCCGAGCTGCCCATTGCCTGCCGGTTTGAGGGGGAGAGCCACGGCGGGGACGAGACTGGGCGTGTGAACCTGAAGCTGGAGGTGGCGCGGTTCGAGTATGAGTATATCTGCCGCGCCTATGAGAAGTACGGAACGGTGCGGGCCGCGGCGGCCAGCCTGGGGATGGACAGCGCCACCTTTGTCCGCAAACGCCGCAAGTTTGAGGAGCTGCTGCAAAAATGAAACGGGCGCTGTAAAAATGCACCAGCCTACAGAATTGCGGCAGGTCAATTGGTTTCAGTTAGATAAGTTTAAATTAACCGATGATCTCTTGATGCAGAAATGCAGCAAACAGGGAGAGGGATTTCTCGGGGGAAAAGCCCAATCAACTGCGCGGCAGTTGATTGGGCCTTTTTTTGGAGTTGGCATGTGAAATGCATAAAAGAAGGAGTGTCACGAACAGTTGGCCAACTGTCGCAGCGAGACTGACAAAACTCCTGTTTGGGATGAGAAAGAGGGAACGTAAATGGCAAACGAACAATTTGTCAGCCGTTACCGTAAATACGGTGAAGAACAGCCCTACTGGAAGGCCGGTATTTTCAAGATCCGCCTCCCCTTTGTCCACTACAAATGGTCGGTTCCCGAGATGGTGCAGGCCGTGTTCATGTGTGCGACCTGCCTGGGCGCTATCCCCGTGCTGCAAGAGGTCCTGGGCGTTTCGTACGGTGTAGCCCTGTCCATGGTTATCATTAACGGCTTCTTCTACAACCTGCATGTGTTGCTGGGCGACCCCGTGGTGCCCGGGTGGATCACCCCTGCCATTCCCATCATTACCGCCTTCCTGACCGACGGATATGAGATGGGCCCTGAGCGTACCCAGGCGCTGATTGCTATGCAGTTGATCCTGGGCCTTATCTTCCTGGTGTTCGGCATCACCGGCATCGGCGGCAAGATGGTACACTTGGTGCCAAACTCCGTAAAGGCCGGCGTACTGATGGGCGGCGGCTTAGCGGCCATCATCG
>OMGQ01000891.1_pt1 | contig 21667 bp, 20 predicted proteins | sample 1646071 | NCBI WGS metagenome assembly OMGQ01 (sample SAMN05578585, study PRJEB25193) | human gut metagenome | biome: Human Microbiome; feature: human-associated habitat; material: feces | host: Homo sapiens | place: USA:Birmingham
GTTTATCTTCCCCGAAAATCCCCGGCACATGGTGCATCAGCTCTTCATGTGTCAGCGGACGGTCACGGCGTATCTGGTTTGCAGCATAACCAAAACGACTGGCTAATCGCATACTTTGCTCCTTATCGGTGGTTAAGATTTACTGGTGCAATAAATGAAAAAAGCCGCGTCTCCCGGAGAAGACGCGGCCTGATGGATGAAATCAATGAGGTTTATTGTCTGAGAAGCCCTCCACTGGCGAGCCACGCATTAAGCTGTTTTCCGGCATCAGCTTCAGAGTTCCGGCTGCGTCAGCGTCGCTGACCTTCCGCGTTGCGGATAACCCGACGGAAATGCATTCCCGGGTCATCCTGGATAAACACATTGCGGTAAGCGGTTATGACAGCAACCGCCTGCCCGTATGAGAAAGATCCTTCAGCCAGGACATACTCTGTGTGTAACCCGGCATATCTGGTTTCTCCTGATAAATAGCCTCTGCCATACGTTGTGGCAGAGGCTGAAGCATGAAACTGACTTCAGGGATCAGTTAACATTTTTTCCGGAAACGGTAATCAGCAGTGGATGGTAGTCCTGGGGATCGAAAACCGATAACGGCAGACTGACACGATGGCCGTTACTTTCTTCAGTTGCTTTAATGATTTCGGTTGTGGCGACATTTTCCACGCACTCCGTTTCCAGAAATGCGTCTGTGGTTCGCGTGGCATTACTGTCACCAAAGGCTTCCGTTTCCATTTTTCTGGTCACCAGCGTCTGACCATATTTGTCTTTGAGTTGCAGAGTGATGGTGAGGGGGCCAAATCCTTCATCGTTTCCGCCATTATCCAGCCGGAACTGGTAAGCTCAAATATTTCCCGGGAGCCATATCGTATCTGTATTGCGTATACTGATGTAACGTTGATCCTGTGCCCGGAGTGGGGCAGACCACGTTAACCCCAGAATGAAGGCGGTAATCATGCAGGTTTTGAACAGGTGAATCATGGTATTTACCTCTCTGAGTCATGACGATGACACTGACAAATCAGGTGATAAAACGTAAAAGGCGCAGAATAGCCGTTATGCCGGTAACTCCGGGGGTAATGTTTCTTCCAGTCGGTTAACCATATTGCCGAGATGGGATGCATCATATTCCATGACGGGGCGTTGCCTGATGATACTGACCACCAGTGGTTTGATTAACATGTTGGTCGCGGCCCGTTGTTGTATACCGGCGGCGAAAATGATCTCCAGAGCATTCTGATCGATAACACGGGCCAGATTCGCGTTCAGATTTTCAATCTCATGTCCGGTCAGCAGGAAACTGCCGGCAAGCCATGTCACCTGCTCCTGAATCATTGCCAGAATTTTGACGCGATCTTCTTCAACCAGCGCTCCGGCAATTTTTCCTGATACAGCGGAGGCAATCATTCCCCCCAGAACACCGCCAACCACACGCCCTGTCAGTGCACCAAATGGTCCCAGTGGACTGAACAATATCCCGCCCGCCACTGACCCGACAGCACCACCTGCCACACAGGAAGATGCCACGGCAAGATTCCTGATGAACTGCGCACCGGAGATCCGTCTCCGCAACATTTTGATCATGTCAGGGCCGGTTGTGACAGCTACCAGTGCCAGAGATGTCACCAGCGAACCCTTCATCACTTTGTTCAGGGCACTGATATTTCCTGCACCGGTCCCCTTCTGAAGCGCCTGCCGGACAGTCGGGCTGGCCGTCGAAAAATCAATATGCTTCAGCATACCCTGAACAACACTGAGCCGGTGAAGTTGCTGGGTTGTGACGTAGACAGCCAGTGTGCGGGTGAAGGTTTTTCCTGCCTGGACAGCAGTTGTCTGCAGGGCAGCATCGCGATCGCCGGTGCTGAGCCAGAAGACCGATGCCGTCAGGGCAAAACTGATCCCTCCGGCCGCCAGACTGACAACCGACCCCTCGGCAATATCATAAGTGACCGATTCGATGGTCCCGAACCGGGTGATATTACGGGCCTGGGTATAAGTCAGATGTCCCCGACGAATCAGCCGGGACGCTTCTTCGGGATCGGTTACACCGGGTACTTTACCTTCGCGGATCTTATTCTTCATGGTTTCCACAGCGCCGGCATACTGATCACGGGGGACTTCCAGTTGCATGGGACCATGATTTCCCATGTAACGATACTGTCCGTTCTGTCCGTCGAATGCCGCACCGACGCTACGGGCTGCAGTTGAACAATATTTCGTCTGGATTTCTGTTCCGCTGACCAGTCTGTCTGCTCCATTTCTGGCATTATTATCACCGAGGATCCGTGCGTTTTTCAGACGGACTCTGTCGACAATATGGTTTCCCCGTTCAGCGGCAAACCCATGTCCCTGCCCTCCGGAAGCAAACATTTTCTCATTTGTACTCCAGGTTTCCGGCAGTTTCATGAGAATCAGACCATTCGCCGTTGCATCGGAAATAAAACCGGTGTAAGAACGTTCATAAATGTCCTGACACAGTGTTTCTGTTTCGCGACAAAGAGAGGAGCAGTACCATTCCGGATCCGGCTTATGATTTTCCGGGGCATGATGTACTTCTGTCAGCCCGCAGGAGGCACAGATACGAAGCTCATCCACGTGGTGGAATGATACAAAACGGCGGCCTTCTGAAAAGGGGTACCAGTCACCGCCGTCCAGGCAACGATCGAGAAAATCGTCATTCGCTTCCGGTGATAAATTCAGGCGGTTCCGGAAGAGGGTTTTCAGTTCATCAGGGGTAAATGACAGGCTCTCTCTCAGCTTTTCGTTGAAACCCGCCATGTTTCTTTCATACCAGGCATTGTCCAGTAGCCAGTTTCCGTCTGCCAGTTCAAATTCCCTCAGTTCTCCCCGGGAAATCCGTTGTGAAATGAGCGTGAGCCAGATGCGCTCCGTCAACGTTTCAGGAAGGCTGTAATCGTTTTGCAAACTGCTCAGCCACGATTTACTGTTGAGCACCGGTTGTTCTTCCAGTGTCTGGCGGATGGCACTGGTCAGTTTTTTCAGCGCCTGGATCTGGCTGGCCGCCCATAGCAGCGTCACTAATGCAGCCAGCCAGTACAACAACCCGCCCCACCACATCAGTGAGGGTGAAATATCGAACGGCAATGCGATCAATGGTGCGTATGCAGAACACGCCATAAGGAAAAAAGCAGTATAAAAACAGCAGTAATACCCGTTAATTTCCTTGCTGATATCTTCTGGTGTGAGCCCGTTCTGCTGAATTGTTCTTATCTGCACGGGAAGAGCCAGCAGACCAGCGGCGAGAGCGGTGGTCAGAATAAATTTTACAGAGTCAAAGGTATGAGCCTCCAGTGCGATATGTTTACCATCAAGTCCCCACATGAAGCTGATGATCATTCCAGCAATCGTCAGAAATACGCCTGCCAGCCAGCGAATATGGAATAACCGGGTTATGCGTTCAGTGATATAGCCAGCCAGTAAAGCCGGGCCGAACAGACACAGCAATACGAATCCTGCCAGCGCAGACGCCGTGCTGGTTAATGCTCTGAACAAAAGGCGAAGAATGGCAAATCCTGCGATCAGCAGAATCAGCACGCCGACTATCTGTAACATAGTCACTCCGTGATGAATATCATGTTATTGTGAATGCCAGTGAATGTGGCACTGAAGCGTTTGCACCTGTCCGGGTCCCGGTCATGATGACCGGGACCACAGAGAGGCGATGGTTCTGTCAGAAGGTCACATTCAGCGTGGCCTGACCGTTATACCCTTCAGCGCTGCTGCCGCTGACGCTGTGGGCATAACCGGCCTGAATGCTCAGGGTGATATTTTCCCGGACACGGGCTTCCAGTCCGGCCTGCAGGTCCAGTGATGTGCCATTCCGGGACGGTGAGAACGTCATGTTACTGCCGGCGGCGGCTGTACCCATGCTCATGTCACCCCGGGAGCTGAAAGTGCGGATAACAGAAGGCTGTACCCACCAGTTCACCGGCAGTTCACTCACACGGTGTTTTGTACTGTCGCGCAGAGTGTCACGGGATGAGGTGCCTTCGCCAAAGGTCATATCGTTGTGGCTGCCCAGACGGAAGCCGGCACGCACATGTTGTGTACTGCCATGCCCGAACTTCACATAACCGGCGTTATCCTGGCCGTCATCCAGGGAGAGCCCCTGCCAGGTGTACTGCAGTTGTGGCTCCAGCATCAGGTTGTCAGTGATACTGAAGGGCAGACCGGTTTCCAGTGAACCCAGCCAGCCCCGGCCCCGGGCGCGGAAGTCGTTATTGTCCGATGATGCTTTCATGCTGTGGCGGGTTCCCTGTGCCACAATGTCAGCCCACAGGCCGGAGGACGTGTGTGTCAGATTCAGGTATCCGCCCAGGCTGCCGGCATCATCCCGGACCGTGCCGGCGCGGGAACCGTCATCATCCTTAACATCAACGGAAGAATGGCCTGCAGCACCATATACCCCTGTCGTCAGAGACATACCGGCAACCTCTGTTCTGAGCAGGTCACCCTCCAGACGGACGAAGCCATAGCTGCCGCTGCTTTCCGGCGTGGCTCCACGGGCAATACCGCCGTTGTTATCGTGACCGAGATGACCGCCCTGAATGCTGAGACGGACGCTGTTATTTTCACCGTTTACACCGGTCTGATGGCTGCGGGAGCCTGCCAGAATCCGGTCATAGTCCATTGCCTGTGTCAACATGGATGTATACAGGGGGACTTCAGCACGATAAGCATTTTCACTGCGCAGGTACCAGTCTTCATCGCTGTCACGGTTCAGGGTGTAGTTAAAGGCGCCGGCCTGAAGCGGGCGACTCAGGGCAAACGCACCTTCTTCTGTGGTGGCGCCATTCTGTGCATCCACAACCCGGATACCCTGTCCGGTGGTTGCCACCCCGAGGTTACTGTTTCCGACATTTGTAAACGCAAGCCAGGTTTTGCCGGTTGCCTGACCACCATTAATCACCAGCTGGTCAGAGGCATTGCTGCCATCAAGGCGAACACGCATATTGATGGTGCCACCCTGACCGGTGAGGTTACTGGTTGTCAGTTTATGGAACGTTACCGGGGCGTTGCCTTTTGCAACAGCACGGCTCAGTACGGCATCCGGTGTTGTCTGATTGTCAAAGTAAATCTCCCCTGCGTTAACAATATCGCCGGTACTGACCACATCACCATTCAGTACCATGCTGGCGCCTTTACTGAGCTGTGTTCTGCCACTCAGACTTCCCCCGGCAGCCAGCATCAGTGTTCCACGATGTCCGACAGTGGTGTTGCTGGCCTGTCCCCCGGCATTAACCGTAAAGCTGCCGCCATTTTCCAGCAGCAGGCCGCTGGCCTGACCGGATATGCCATCAATACTGAACTTACCGCTGGCATTGGTCCCCTCAACAGTGGCACCACTGTCTGCAATCAGGGCACCACCGGATGTCATGGTGACACCTGTTGCCTTACCACCGGCAGACACTGCCAGGGTTCCGCCGTCATCCACCCGTGTTTTCTGCGCTGAATGGCCTTCCAGTACATCCAGGCGACCGCCGGACTCCAGAACAACGCCGTCAGCCTTACCGTTTTCCACCGTGAAATTGCCCAGACGGTTGCTGCCAAGAACCGTTGCCGCAGTACTGGTGACCAGTGCTCCACCCTGTTTCAGGGTGACATGTGTGGCGGTACCACCGGCGTTCACCTGCAGTTTGCCTTTCTGGTTAACGGTGGTGAAATCCGCCAGACCACCTTCCTTGATAATCTGCCAGCCGTCACTGTTTACAACAGTGCCAGACGCCGTACCGCCGTTGTGCACATACTGGTACCCCCCATTCAGCGTGGTATCCAGTGCGTGACCATGTACAGTCTGGTCGCCGCCGGCATAAACCACAGTGGTATTTGCCGTTCCTTCAGCAGCCACAATCTGACGACCATTTTTATTGATGGTGGTGCGTACGGCATCTCCGTAGACGGTCTGCCCTGTATCACCATTTTCTGCATCCGGTCCCCCTTCCGCGCCGGTATTCACAACCGTGTCGGTTGCCATTGCGCCGGATTTGACGGCCTGCCAGCCCTTCTCATTAATGACGGTACCCGTTGCAATCCCGCCTTCATGTACCCACTGCTCACCGCCGTTCAGAGTGGTATTCACTGCCTGCCCCTGAAGGCTCTGTCCGCCTCCGGCACTGATAACCGTGTCTGAAACGCTTCCTCCGGCATTCACTCTCTGAAGACCACCACCGGTGACAGTAGTGTTGTTGGCGATACCGCCATTTTGTATCCATTGCCCGCCGGTATTGGCCTCGTTATCCGGCCCATACTCCAGACCGGTACTGATGGTCATTCCGTTGGCCGTACCGAGAACAATCTGGTTGTCATGATTTGTCAGTGTTCCGCCGCTCACGGTTTCTCCCGCCTGTACAACCGTGTCAGCAGCCAGTGCCGGGACTGATGTGACAGCAGCAAGAGACAGCGCAATCGCCACACCGGTGCGTTTTCCCCGTGAGCGCGCCAGTTCGGAAGCCACCACCAGGGTGCCCGTAATGTGATTCCATACCAGCCTGTAGCTGGTGTTCAGATGTCGTTTCATCAGCTTTTCCTTACAGAGGGTGAATAAAAAAGCCGGTACCCACAAATGTGGATACCGGCAGGTACAAAACAGCATGGTCAGATAAAGTGGTTTTTCCCGGACATAAATGCTTCCCCTCTCTCATCCGCCAGAGAAGTATCAGTCCGTTGTGTGCAATTCCGTTCTGCATGATGAAGAGATTCAACTGCCTTTTCGCAGGCCATTAACCACTATAAACGATCGATAGTAACGATCGATACCTGTTTTATCGATCGTTTTATTCTATTAACAGCAAGGCAGTCACGCAAGAGAAAGAGGTGGATATGAGGGGGTGTATCATGTTTTCAGTTGGTTAACGCAATGTAATCAGGCATTTCCCCTGGCAGACTGTTCAGAAGAAAATCCAGTTCCATACAGCGCGGGCAACAGAGACCACCGTGTCACGGACGGCACGCAGAACCGTGCGTGCAACAGAGGCAACACAGACGCTCTCCACCGTGTCAAATATCCGGTCCACCGCACCGGTAAACTGTTCACGGGCCTGAGATCGGACAGATTCCGTGCGCAGCTCGTCCTGCAGGCGGGTCATCAGGGGACTGGCGGCATGGTCAGGAAGTGCTGTCATGAGCGCACTGACCAGCGTATCCAGTTCCCAGCCGGTGCGGGCCGATACGGCAACAACCGGATGTACGGGCCGGAACAGACGGAATACCGCCTCCGTTTTTTCGCGAATGTTCCGTGCCTGTGCGGGAGAAGGCTGAATGCCGGCCACATCCCATTCATGGCAGGGCTCCGTTTTATCGGCCTGCGTCACCACAAACAGCACCTGCTGATGTCCGCGTTGCAGTATGTGTCGCCAGAAATACTCATCCACAGACAGGGCACGGTCATCGGCTTTAATCAGCCACAGTACCAGGTCCAGCTCAGGCAGAATGTCACGGTACAGGGCTTCATACTCTGCATCCCTGTCCCGGCTCTCTCCCACCCCGGGCAGGTCAGTGATAACCATGCAGTGACCATGGCCACTCAGACGGAAGCGCTGCACTTCCCGGGTGCCGGCGTGAACATCACTGACCGGGGTGACCTCCCCCTGAAACAGTGCATTACAGAGTGAGGATTTACCGGCCCCGCTTTTACCCATAATGCCAGGCACGGGTTCGTGGCTGGTGAGTTTGCGCAGATGTTCCAGGATGTGACGGGAAAGTGAGTAAGGCAGGGAGGAGAGCGGTTTTTCAATTGCCTCAATGGCATCAGACGGATTCATACATGTATTCCCGGTAAAAAAAGACAAAACCCCGCGCACCGGAAAGGTGGCGGGGGATTCACGGAGATAATATCTGTCTGAAATTATTTAGGATGTTCCAGACATACAACAAAGGAGAGAAGTATTCGGCCACGCCTCCCTGCCATGAATAACCCGGAGTCCACCGACTTACTTACGGGCTACCTGAGCCACGCGTTTGCTGTAGAATAGCCCCTGATGATTCTTACCTGAACCAGGAAAACGAATTAAAAATGACAGGCATTCAATAACGAGCAGGGCTGCAACACCAGATAGGGCAAATGGTCAATGATGTCAGAGGGTCTGTCGACGGATGGGATTTTAAACAGTACATTTTGGGCGCACTTTTCAACCGTTTTATCAGCGAAAATTTTTCCAGCCATATGGAATATTGTCGATCAAGATGTTGTAAAAAGATCCAGAAAAAATATTTCAAAGGCATGAAAGAACTTGCTGACAAGAAGTTTATTGCAGAGACCATGATACAGAACTATTACTTTATTAACCCAGGCTATATGTTTAATGGTCATCGCTTGACCTATATGAAGACCTATTACCTGAAGGATAAAAACGAATAAATAATAATAGAGAGATTCCTGTGAAGTAATTTCATATTAATTATCAAATGGTAACTAACTATTTAATAATACATGGCGAATGGACTGTTTTAATTAATATATTAGCTCAGACTTAACCTGAGACAGCTATGACACAAAAGCCAGAGCTATTTTGATGGTTTGGGTTTGCTCTGCCCTAAGAGCAGGTATGATGGGTAACAGTCTGGTCCTCTACTACTGTGCTTACACCACAACATTTACGTTGTGTGTTAACATGTAGCGATTTACTGACTCTTTTGAGTGGTACCGTTATGTCTCAAATGCCCCTCTATTTTCTTAATACCCAAAAGAAACTCACTGCTCACTATGAATGGCTTCAAATCAACCTGACTGATACCTACGAACTAGTTAAAAGGTTAATGCCGATTCCTTCACTGGACGTGGTGGTTAAAGTAGGGAAACTTGTCCTCCCGGAGAAAGGGCATCATGGTTTTTACCCTGAAGCTGGAGTTGTCTATAGAACAGTAGCTCCAGAAAATCCATAATTTTGCAAAAATTATGCGCACTCCATTGCTCGAATGTTTGCACATGAACTGCATCGTGCTGTTAGATGGGCCGAGATACGGCTCAACTTTAGGAGAAGTCATAGTCTCTGAAGGACTTGCAGGGCACTTTTCGCTTGAGCTTTTTGCTGGTGAACCTGACCCCAGAGAAAAACTCACATCAGATATTGTTCAACCGTACAGGCTGCATTTGCTTGAAAACTGGTATAGTACTGATTACGATTGTAACGCTTGGTTGTTCGGAACCGGGGACTTGCCAAGATGGCTGGAATATACCAAAGGTTTTAAACTGATTTCCAGATACCTCGTACATTCCCACATTTAAAGGCTTCAATGCTGGCGAATATAAACACTGAGGAGTTAAAGACATTTATTTAAAGAGCACAGCCATTTTCCAGAACTATGACTGTGATCATGGGCAAAACCCAAATGGCCCACTCATAGCGGCCTATCAGAGTTAATGGCTGTCAGTTTGCGGAAACTGCCTACTTGAATCCATATGTACCCTATTTCATATCATTAAGGTATATAATATGACATTTAGATACTATCTCAGACATTGTTTATGGGGCTTAGTCGGTTGTGGCTCTTTGGTTTACAACATTTTGACTGATTTAAAGGATGGAAAGATATTTCCTTCTTATATTCCTTATATACCTTATGTTGCAGCATACCTTGCTATTGGTGCTGTAGCATACCCGTTTGCATATTATGCTTTAGAAATATCAGCGCAAAAGATAATACCAAAGAAATCCTGGGATAGATTTTTTAGTGATACTGGATCATCAAGGAATTTATTCTTATTCGTATTAATGTTTTGTATATTATTTATCGTACCTCTACTCGCATTATATTTCTGCATATCAAAAAAACATAATAAATTACAAACCTAAAATTACATTTAATTATGCTCCCTAAAAACAGTTTAAGTTATTATCAATAAAGTTAGCAATCTTCTTAATACCTATTTTTACATACCCGAAGCTAAAAATCTAGGTTCAGCTAAGTATAACTCTATTGGACGGTAAACCTGAACGGGCTGGCAACAGGGACAATGAAGGTTAACTGTGACCATGGAAGAACCTTAAAAGCGACTATTATACCCCTAATTCAACTAATTGGAGGTATTACCATCTATTGATACTGATAATTCTAAAAAGGCATGGACAGCTCAGGGCCAAACTCCGAAAACAACAATAGCTACTATCGGATCTGTTAAAACATTGGTAAATTTTGCATAATTATAAATACAATGTGTTTAACGCCCTGAAATAAAACAATTGATGCGTCTATTCTTTAAGTTAATAAGGTCAGAAAAATTTCAACTTATTCATTTAATAATTTCCCGTTTAGAGTGTAAGTACAGCACTTACATAATATTGATATGCCTGATGCCTTTAAATCTGGAGAAAACATTTCAAGTAACCATTCTCATCAACATACAGCCCATTGTAATAACTGGATTTGCCGCACCGAACAAAATTTCTTTGGTCTGTTTCGTGTAGAGCAACTAGCAAGAAGGTTGGATCAGGCAGATCGAGTCGTAGAATCGCTTCACTATAAACTTGATCCTATTTTTCACCTGTTTTTCTTAGTAGAAACATGAATAATGGTGAATAATCAAGCCCATAGTTTATTTTACCTGACATAGGTAAAATGTATGGATGCTCAGAATTAACTCTTTTATTCTTACTCCGCCCCCAATGATATTCTCCACCATGTAAGTGTGGGACATTATAATTAATTAAATTTACAGGGCAATATCAGTTTTTTTCACACTTGTTTTTCCTGTAATTGCTCATAACTATTTATCTACACTTATATTAATTTTTTATTCGTCAGACTGGGGTATTTGATATTTCAGGTCGATTTCAGGTGCATCAACTAGTTGCCTACCGGATCGAACCATCAAATAGCATGCAATCTCTTCAACACTCAGTTCAACATCTAACATATCTGGATCCTGAAACCATTCATCGGGCCAGAATATAAGATCGGATGGATTTCCATGAAAATTCTTTTCAAGCAACAAAAGAGCAAAAATTTTTTCCGATTCGTTTGACTTTTGATCACATACACAGCTTATCGTTTGAACCAGTTCCTCCCAAGTAAAATCCTCGTAGAACTTTTCCAAATTAAAAGCTATTCGTGTAAATTCATTTGCATTTGTCCAAGAGGAATAATCTCTAAAATCTGAAAACTCACATGGACATACTACCTGACTGTTCCAGTCATCGATCATGTCCTTTAAAAAAGCATCTTCTTCACTTGCTCCACTATCAATAGCTGCAAGTATCTCTTTAGCTTTCTGTGCTAATTCTCTTATTTTTTTGCTGCTGACTTTTACGGGGATCATACGTTCAGGGATTGCCATTAATTCACAACCTCATATAATAAATATTATAATATCTATTTGTATAATAACTCTTTTAACCGTTCACAACCTTTCTTAAGCCCATTATTACATGACCGCTCGTAGTAATGTCTTGCTTGTTTCAGGTCTATGCTTTCACCCTGACCCAGTTCATTCATAACGCCAAGTTCGAACTGCGCCTGCGCATCATTTTGTGAGGCTGCCTTTTCATACCAAGCCTTTGCCTGTTGATAGTTCTGACTCACACCTTCACCATTTTCGTATATTACACCGAGATTATATTGAGCATCGACATGACCTTTCTCTGCCGCTTTTTCAAACCAGTCTTTCGCCTGTCGATAGCTCTGAGTCACACCCTGACCGTAGTAATAAATCTGACCTAAATTATATTGGGCATTCGGCTGATTTTGAGATGCGGCTTTTTCAAACCATTCTCTGGCTTGCCGAAAGTTTTGTTTAACACCCTCACCTTTGTAATAGAGCATACCAAGATTAAACTGAGCATTGGCGAAATTTTGTTCTGCTGCTTTCTCATACCAGTCTTTTGCCTGCTGATAGTCCTGCTCCACACCATTAGCATTGGCATACAGAATTCCAAGAGCGAACTGCGCATCAGGACTATTTTGAGCTGCAGCCTTTTCATACCAGCTTTTGGCCTGTCGATAATCCTGTTCAACACCATTACCCTTTGCGTATAGAACAGCGAGATTGACCTGAGCACGCTCATCATTTTGAGCAGCCGCTTTTTCATACCACATCTTTGCATGCTGGTAGTCTTGGCTTACCCCGAGACCATCGTCATACATCTCCCCAAGCAAAAATTGCGCATCAACATCATTTTGCGCAGCCGCCTTTTCATACCATAATTTTGATTGCTGATAATCCTGATTTACCCCGAGACCATTTGCATACATCACACCGAGTTTGGCCTGCGCACGCGGATCATTTTGGTCAGCGGCTTTTTCATACCAAATCTTTGCCTGCTGATAATCAACATCCAGAATTTCTCCATACAAATACATGAGCCCCAAAGCATACTGAGCTTCTACATCTCCGTTTTCACCTGCTGATTTCAACCTAGAAAGCGTAGAATCCCTGTCACTAATAGCAATGTAAAAAATCGCAAAAAGTATAATAAATCCTACTATTAGCCAATATTTTATTTTTCCCATCTCACCCCCAGTCCATTTAAAAAGTATATAGCCTCTACAACGATCTTTACTCCAGACTGTCCCAGTCTGGAAGATTGTTAACTACCTTTCGACACTAATGGTACACAGCCATGAGAACACCAAAGCAAATGCCTGCGACTATGCTTGAGACAAATGCAACGCCCGGTTGCATACCACTGTCTTTCCATGAAGAAAACCACATACAAATCCCCACAACGTACCAAACCATACCCCCATCAGCAAGGTTATTTCCAGAACGAGGCAAACGGTAGCGGTTGCATCCCGATGATCATTTTTGATCCTGTCTATCGGTGATTTTACTATCTGGGAAGAGGCAATAACCTAGCATTTTATATTCATCGCTGTGAGTTGATGATATAGCCCAAAACCACAAGGGCCAGCTTCATAGCAGGAAAGAATGTTTCCGTAAAGTCCCTGCAATTTCTGAAATAATCGACGTACAGCCTGGGCTTCGTTGTTAATCGTACCATAATAACGAACTTCGCCAAGCCGTTCAGGTGCAGCAATAGCAACCGCCAACGTTTCTTTATGCACATCCAGCCCGACGTAAGCCGCAATATTTTCCGAATGCATGATGACCTCCTCTGGAATATCCCACCAATGCTATAGTGAGTATATAAAGGTCATATCATCTACGTGTTCTTCGGTAGCGATCACGGCGGCGAGCGTGGAGCACTGCTGTACGGGCTGATCGGCACCTGCCGTCTGAACGGTATCGATCCGGAAGCGTATCTGCGCCATATCCTCAACGTCCTGCCGGAATGGCCTTCTAACCGTGTTGATGAACTCCTGCCATGGAACGTCGTACTCACCCAATAAATAAACGTCAATACGGCGCTCCGTGAACGTTTACCCAAATCATGATCGATTCGAATGCCAAACTACGATCGATTCATATGCCATATTTGCAATATCGCGTTAATCATCAGTTCAGCCGGGATATATTAACGGGCCAGGGATCCGCGAAAACGCCACCTGATTGCCACCAGACAATTTCTTCTTCAGAAAGAAAACAGTTAATTAAGGCGGAGGTAAAATCATGGACTTCATCAGAACGCCCTATAATCGTTAAATGGCATCTCCTGTCTCCAAACCGCCCCATAGTTTTATTGACTTTTTTCTGCAAAACAGAGCGCTCTTCGTGGGTCAGGTGATTATCAGGGTCTGCCAATACACCGGAATTCCAGTAGCTGATAAACTCCAGATTGATACTTCCTGCGGCCTGGTTCCAGAGCAGAGCCATGTCAGGTCTTCCTGGTAGCCAGAAAAAGCCTTTACTACGATAAATACCCATTCCCATAAAATAATGATAGGTTTCCCATAATCTTTGTGGGTGGAATGGCCTGTCATCTTTAATCACTCGCGAAATTATTTCGCCATTTTGGGCTGAAATTTTTGCTTCTTCTACTGTGATTGTGTCTTCCAGTTCTCTGATAAGTAATCCGACCCGGTTAAAATCGTAATCCGGAAGGGTTAGTAACTCTGCTAGTTTAAGGTTCCCCCATGACACAGCTATCACATTTACGTAAGGATTCAGAGGATGGATTGCTTTCGCCACATCGGTGACAATGTCGAATGACAGTCGATCCTTTTTGGTTAACAGCAAAGTGCTACAAAACATGATTTGCTCAGCCAGTAAATTCTCTATTCTGCGCTTGCCATGGAAAAGATTCTCCTGAAATGCAGGTATCAGTGCTTTCCCTCCGTTATAGTCATCATTGAGCATAACGGTATCGACAAGTGATAAAAGTGATTTTAGCTGTAATCGCTCATGAGTCTGCAGATACTTAATTAATGGCAGTGGGTGGCTACCTCCGGATGTTTCGACAAATATAACGTCAGGCAAATAATGCCTGAGCATATTTTTAATTGCCTTGTCGACCGTCTTAATCCCACTCTGGCTGCTGATACTATCAGATGTGATACTCACGAAATTATTGTTCGCAATATTAACGATTTCTGTATTTGCAATAAGTACACCATCAACATCCAGATCGCTCATATCATTGACAATGACAGATACAGCTAAGTGATTCCTGTTTGCCTGTGTGAGCAGGTTTTTCATAAGAGTGGTTTTTCCTGCGCCAAGGAAACCATTGATAATGATTACTGGGATCCTGTTCATATTTACTGGACACCTGTGAGTTAAAGTGATACCTAAGATGACGGGGAACTGACTCCATGCCAAGAATATTATTCCTGCATATCAGTGATATTGCAGACAAGTACATAGGGACAACGAGAATGCTCTGGTATAAAAACTGGAGCTATCAATGTATTAGGTAAGATACATCAACAAAATAATTATGAGTTTTTTTACATGGATGTCAGTAGGCTATTTCCGGTTGATATACCCTGCCCGTAAAATACAGGGCAGGAATAGTATCATTAATTTCGGGAGAAGCTTAAGGTTGCCACATCGACAGTTTCATCACACAAGCTTTTGTCCTGAAAACTTTTCTTATTTTGGACTTTCGCCAGCCACTGTCCGATATGAAGAGAAGGTACTGTGACGATACCATCCTCATTAGTTACAAAGGTGAGTTCTGCTTTATGAACAGGATGTTTGTGCTCAACTGCATGAGTATGACGGGATGATGTCAGATAACTGACCGAGTCAAGCTCCATGATAGCTCCGGCGAGCGGGGACGTTTTATACAGAACTTTCAGCTTCACATTTTCACTGAAACGACTTATATCGGATAACGGAATGATTTCAAGCTCATGCCCTGTTGGAGACTGATAGAGTTGTGCTGGCATCTGCTGTTCACCAGGAATAAAAGATTTTGCATATTTAGTGACAAATTCACAGTAAGCCACATCATTTCTGCCCTCCCGGCTGACCGGTTTCCATCCTGACGAGGTTCTCGACCAGTATCCCGGTTTCATATACGTTGACAGAACGTAACCATTATCTTTGCTTGCAGACTCAGTTTTATAGACATAATCCGTGGACGCTGGCTTCAGTGTAATTGTCTCTTTCCCGTTATAAAGCCGGGGATTTTCAAAGAAATCCCTTCTGTCAGGAATTGTCCCCTTTGAGGGGAAATTATGACCATAACCAATCTCTGCGGTAACGTTGTTCTCTGCCTGTTTACCTGTAATCCAGACATCATGGGCCAGGACATGCCCCGATGCTGTCAGACAAAGAGCTAAGATATAGCCTGTATTTTTCATCATGATTTATTTCCTGCGAGGTTACCACTGATAACGGGTATAAAGACTGACAGTTCTGCCTGAAAGCGGCACACCTTTGCCATTCATGGCAAGCTTGTTGAAGGCATTATCCAGAGTTACTGACGCCTCAAAGCCTTTAACACTTACAGGCTTATAAGACAGTGAAAAGGAATGTATGGTATAACCAGCCTGATGGGGATCGCCTTTTTTCACATGCGTGGCTGATGCTGAAAGTTCAGCACGCCATCCGGCATAAACGCCTCTATGACCAACAGGTATGCTGATGTCACTGATAAGTGTGTCAGGATTGCCGGAGCCCAGCCATTCCCTGCTGCTGGCATCCATACTTTCCGTCCGGTTATAAGAAAGCATCCAGTCAACATAATCAGACTGGTAATTACCCTGCATATCCCATCCCCAGATACGGGCCCGGGATACATTATAAGAATAAGAACGCATCCGTTTCATATCCACGCGTGTGGCAATATAGTTTCTGGCATCCGTTCCGAAATATCCGCCTTTTAACTGCAGCCGGTCATTGTCTGTAAGCAGGCCATCCAGTTGAATACCTGCGCCAATCTCACGGGTGATGTTATTTTCTGGTTTCAGATTAAGGTTAGGAACCCAGTAATTGGGTTTACCCTTGCGGTAAAAATGTACATCATCCCTGTACATTTCTGCCATTGTGGGCGCTCGGAATGCAGAGGATATGGAGCCGTACATCATCAGCCAGTCTGTCGGTGAGACTGAAATCGCCGCCCTTGGGGACAGGCGTTCGGCTTTCAGTTCTCCGGCACGGGGATTGAAGCTCTTGTACCGGTCATAGCGGGAACCGACGATAATGTTAACCGGGTAGCTTTTCATTGTCATTTCATCCTGGAAATACAACGATGTAAAGTCAATGTTTCCTTCCGGATATAGTGTGGCAGAGCCTTCTGGCTTCTGCTGCTGACGGTAATATTCAGCGCCATAACTTAACTGATGGGCTCCCGGAAAAATCAGAGTATGACTCCTGTTGACAACATTAACACCGGAGGTTCTGTTGTTTCTCCATTCTGCCGTTTTGTTGTGACCGTTTGTCTTGATAGTGATATCACTGAGATATAACGTTGACTTTACATTGATGAGGCTGTTATCCACAGGAGCGTACTGGTACCAGAACTGTACGTCATTTTGTACTGTTTTTCTGTCACGCAGGCCGCTGTCACCATGTGTCTGAGTGGAATTGCCCGGTTCAGTGGTGTTATTCCGGTAGAGACGCAAGCTGGCACCTGCTTTGTTACTGTCTGTTATACCGACAGAGCCTTTCGCAAACAGGGCTGCAGGTTTTTCCTTGTTAGGTGCGTGCTCACCATCACTTTGATAGATATTACCTCTTTTACGCATAATGACAGAAAGGAGCGCATCTGTTTTTCCAGTTTTACCAAACCAGGTGAGCCCCGAGCCTGTGCTGTGGTCACCACTGGCGATATTTCCCCACAGACTTAAACCGTTTGTCTCTCCGGGGGGAAGAAAATCTGCTGCATCGGCAGTTCTGAAGTCCACTACACCTCCCAGCCCGCCACTGCCGTACAGACTGGAGTTTGGCCCGCGGACAACTTCGATACGTTTGACGAGTGCCGGATCCAGATAAGTGCCACTGCTTTTTGCCATGTCACTGAGTTGGCGAACGCCGTCAACAAGAACAAGTACCCCGCTTTTGTCATAGCCGCGTAAATTAAAGGTCTGCCCATTGGTCCGTCCTGCACCAGTCTGGCTGAGACCGGCAACACCTTTCAGCATGCCGGCCGATGTAACCGCATTCTGACTCCACGGTGTGTCATTCGTGACGACACTGACCATCGACGGCGTTTCAAATACCGTGTTCTGATTTCCTGTCGCGACAATGGTGATTGTATCTTTAACCATAGAAGAATGACTGGTCGCTGCCTGTAGTCCCACCGGAAGTATAATTAATGTACAAATGACAGTTCTGATTACATTCATATACATTCGAAAACAAATGTTGTGATTGTGATGTTATATCATAACATTTTATTTATGCAACTCTGATTATGTAGCGTTCAGTGATGCTCTGTTAATAATGTTCTGTCGATCCGCTAAGTGTCAGTGTATGCGGTAAGCCCACCCTGTGTAAGTTCACAGAGATATTGCAATTACCTCCAGATAAGTACTGTCTCTTATACACAAATCCCCCCGGGGATTTGTTATGTCTGTCAGTCTGCTTTAGGGGGGACTCTTTCCATCCGGTACTTTCCTTCCTCCCCGGCAGCCATTTTTTGAACTTTTTCTTCACTCGTTGATCTTTTCTTATATTTCATTTTCTTCGGGTCTGTTATGGTACTTTCTGATTGTTATTCATGGGATAACGAGCAGTCTGGACATGCCCGTCTCGGTGATCCGCGTCGTACACGACGCCTTGTGTCACTGACCTCTTCTCTCGCTCAGCATGCAGGTCTTTCTATTGTGAAATCATCCCAGTCCACTGCTCAGGTTGAAGGTGCGTACCGCCTGATACGTAACCCGTCTGTGTCCCCGCAAGCCATTGCCGAAGCCGGATTTACCGCCACTGTAAGGGCATGTGAGGCTCATCCGCTGCTCCTCGCACTGGAAGACACCACCACCATTAACTTCAGCCACAGTACGGCATCTGATGACCAGGGGAATACCACCACTAACCCGAAGACGCACGGGCTGCTGGCTCACTCTGTCCTGATGTACGCCCCTGACAGCGCCCTGCCAGTCGGTTTTATCGAACAGCAGCGCTGGAGTCGGGTCACGGACACCTACGGTGTTAAGCACCAGCGAAAAGAACGTCCCTGTGAAGAAAAAGAAAGTTACCGCTGGCAGCAGGCTTCGGAACGTATGGCCGAACGGCTGGGGGAGATACAGAAACGGGTAATCACTGTCTGTGACCGGGAAGCGGATATCTAGCATTACCTGCATTATAAAGTCAGCCACGGACAGCGCTTCGTGGTGCGTGCTGCACAGAATCGCCGGCTGGAAGAAGCACCCGGCAAGCTCTTCGAACTGCCGGAAGTCCTGGCAACCGCGGGAAGCCACACGCTGAATGTGATGCAAAAAGGAGGGCGGGCAGCCCGCCAGGCCCGGATGTTCATCAGGTACAGCGAAGTCAGCATAAAAATCGCGACAACAGCGGCCAGGCGCTCCCGCTCACGTATGTCTGTTGCCGGGAGCAGTCAGAGGACGGTGCCTGCTGGCATCTGCTGACATCAGAAAAAGTGGCGAGTGCCGCCGATGCGCGACGTATCGTCAGCCATTACGAGCGACGCTGGCTGATAGAGGAATACCACAAGGCGTGGAAAAGTGGTGGTACATGTGTGGAATCGCTGCGAATGCAGACCCGGGATAACCTTGAGCGCATGGTGGTTATCCAGGCGTTTATCGCGGTGCGGGTGCTGGGCCTGCGGCAGGGAGGTATCAGTGAAGAAACACAAAATGACAGCTGTAAGAAAATACTGACGCCGACAGAGTGGAAACTGCTGTGGGTTAAGCTGGAAGGAAAACAGCTTCCGTCACAGACGCCGACACTGAAATGGGCCTGTCTGAAACTGGGGCGATGGCATGACAGCAAACGCACAGGCCGCCCTGGTTGGGTAGTTATGTGGGATGGCTGGTTCAGACTTCAGGATATGGTTGAGGGTTATCCGGTGATGAAGTCTCTTGATCAGGAGATCTGATCAAGAGACAGCCGCACAGGGAGATTCACCATGCTGGATTCTTTTAACAAATTCCCCACTAACAGGACAACACTCCGCTCTCTGAGTTGTGGGTAATTTAACATTTCACTCCTGTGTGTATTTTCTACAGACTGATAACGGTACTGTAACATATCGCAAGCGACATACAAAAGCCCCGTCAAAGCGAGCCTATTGGAATATGGGGCGAGACAGCAAGAGTCGAACTGGTGACCTACTGATTACAAGGCAATTCCCTACCTACTGAGCTAAATCAGTACTGGACCGCCACCGAGGACTCGAACCTCGCACAGTCAACTTAGAAGGCTGATGCTCTTTCCCGATGAGCCAGTGGCGGATAGCGGCCCTTACTAAATTTAAAACAGTGAATTGGCGATTATGAGTTACTATCTCTCACCATTGTTCTTAAGGGCTGGGTACAAAATAATCCATGCCAGTTTAACTCTGCAATTCCATCTCAATACGACTGATTAAATCCTGCGTATCTAGTACTACCTATTCCCGATTTCTAAGGGAATTTTAACACACTCTGACTACATTAATCTCAAAGTCTATGTCCGCCATTGATTATAACAAACTTCCTACTCCCGCTCCTGTACGATTGTGATAAAACTAAACGACCGTCATAGCGTGCAAGAACGTAATACCTAGCATTCTCATAGTGGAGTGTCTGATATTCCTTCTCAAACTGGGGCTTGTACCAACCAGCAATAAGAGAGAATGTCCAGAAATAAATCATAAATCCCGCCATCATGCACTCAATCCGGTGACGACGAATAAACGAAATCTCCGAAATACATTTAACTGAGACAAGCCTGCCGCCCAAGCTGGCAAGCAGCGTAATTATTAAGGCTGTAATGACGCATAAAGTCAGTGCACCTGGCGTAATGTGCCGATGAATTACTGGAAACTCCAGAGCAGGAGGAACAAGAAGCAACAATATTGCCAGAAAAAATCTGATAAAACTCAAATCCTTCATATTGTTTTTTGTTTAATTCCCAGAAAGAAAACAATACCTGCTCCCCATCCAATAAGGAATATAACGATGACTGTAACAGCATAAAACAGGCTTCTGGCCACATCATCAACACCAGCTCCGCCCCCACCATGGAAAGCCATAGTAAAAGGAAGTGCCCCAGCTATAGAAACAAACACCTAGCAACTTAAAAACATTGATTTATTTTTCATTACAAATGTGATATCATTCAGTCAAGTCACATCAGGCTTGGAGAAACTCACTGCACAATCACCAGCATATTTAACGTACTGTGCAGCTTTTCGGGCATAAAAAACGCCCTGCAGCGAGTTCAAGTTGTCTGGTGAAGTAATCTCTCTTAACAAAAAATAAACTTTTTATATCCGTAAAACGTTAAGAGATAATTTTTAAAGTTCCATCAATCTCGCGGCATTACCCACTATCCGCGTAACTTCAGTAAGATCAGGACTTCTTCAATCGTCACCTCTTAACCATGCGCATAACTGCGGATGAAAGAAATCTTTTCGTCTCGAATCGCCAGATGAATATCTATATTCATTTTTCAGTAAGACACTCTTTTGCGCACTGATTGAAATAACAATCTACGAGTTTTCGAACACTTCCCACACCAGAGCAGTTTCAAACATTTTGACATGGTGAGCTACGCTAAGTTCAGTCTAAAGAATGAGAGAGCGGGTTTTGGTTTTGGAGTGTATTTGTGACTCTCTTAAAGATAATCGCAAATTTTCAGGCCTTTCACCCATAACCCTGAAAAAGAGTTATCCTCTCAACAAAACGATCAGTGTTGCGTTTGTTATTTTGTTGAATGCGAATATTGTCTCGCGCCTGTTCGACGATTAACCGCTGAAACCACTAGTGCCCCGTCAACCTGACCAGGGATACAGAGAGATAAAACAGACGATGCAACTGAGCAGGCTGACGCTGAGAAGTAAAAAGCCGGAGCTTGTGGAGCAAGAGCTGTGGGGTGTCTTACTGGCTTATAATCTGGTGAGATATCAGATGATTAAAATGGCGGAACATCTGAAAGGTTACTGGCCGAATCAACTGAGTTTCTCAGAATCATGCGGAATGGTGATGAGAATGCTGATGACATTGCAGGGCGCTTCACCGGGACGTATACCGGAGCTGATGCGCGATCTTGCAAGTATGGGACAACTTGTGAAATTACCGACAAGAAGGGAAAGGGCCTTCCCGGGAGTGGTAAAGGAGAGGCCCTGGAAATACCCCACAGCCCCGAATAAATATCCTCCGGCATAGCCGGAGGTTTTTCAAATGCGCCTGTAAGGCTCTC
>OMGQ01000894.1_pt1 | contig 21551 bp, 20 predicted proteins | sample 1646071 | NCBI WGS metagenome assembly OMGQ01 (sample SAMN05578585, study PRJEB25193) | human gut metagenome | biome: Human Microbiome; feature: human-associated habitat; material: feces | host: Homo sapiens | place: USA:Birmingham
GTGATGGGACATTAGCTGTTTTTGATATAGAAGAATCCGGCAAACAGATTGGCGAAAAGTTATTTCTGCTTCTTAACGAGGAACAAAAGAATGCTCTAATGCAATATATTTTGGAACAAGGAGTCTGTCATGGAACGGTATTCAATTCCTGTCACACTTCCTTTGCTGCAGAGAAGAATCCTCTTACAGAAATACAAGAAGGCGAGCTTTATCTATGCCTGGAACATCGTACTGTCAGGGTTCGCGAACGGATTATCAACCTGACAAGCAAGGAGTTTGATATACTGGCATTACTCATTGCCAATCCCAAACGTGTTTTTACTTACGAACTGATTACCGATTTGGTTTGGAAAGAGGATTGTGATTTCTATTCGAGAAAAGCGATTCATAATCATATAAGTAAGCTGCGTAAGAAATTGCGCTTTGAACCGGATCTTCCAAACTATATTGAGAGTGTCTCCGGAATCGGCTATAAATTTGAACATCTATAACATGAGCCCACAAGGTGTCATCTTCTCCTTGTGGGCTTGCTTTTTGCAGCATATATTCTAAGAGCAGAATATGTAGAAAATTGCGAATATAAAGAGTAAAAAGCGAATGCCTGCGGACTGATACAGGAAACATAACCGATATAATTTTCTTCCAAGGAGGTATCAAGCAGCCGATTCAGGTTCCTCCTTGATGGGAGGAAATGCCTATGCGTCTATGCAACACAGATCCGCAGATAAACTGCTTTACATTCAGTCACCTATACGTCGTAGTCCAGCTCGTATGGATTGCGGCGTTTTTGGTTTCGACAAAATTTGAGCATTTTCGCTGTCAACCTCCCGGAAAAATTTCATACTGTTGCTTTGGCGCGCCTGTTCTTTGTACGGGCGCGCTTTTTTGTACCCTTTTTTTAATCAGAAAGAGACTTAGACCTTATCGCTGCCGCAGCCCACCCTCTGATTTCGATTTTTGCCATCAACTCAAACATCGAAATTGGAGGAAATTACTATGAAGAAAATCAATCTTCGGGATTATTACCCGTATTATACACAGGACATGATCGTTGAGGTGCCGGATGAAGTTGCTTTGTTGCTTCGGGAATACATGTTGCTGGAGGAAGCCTATCGGATTCGTACATACCGTTATAAAGCATTTTACTCTCTGGATCGAGACGAAGGTATTGAGCGTGAGATATTGCAAAAACCTCTTAACCCGGCAGAAATTTGGGAACAGCGTCAAATGACGGAGTTGATTTATAAAGGTCTTTCCAAACTTCCGGTAAAGCAGCGCCAACGGATCTATGCACACTTTTTCCTTGGCATGAGCAAAGCAGATATTGCCAAAGCGGAAGGAACACACAAAAGCCGGATCACCCGTTCTATCGAAGCCGGATTGCGTAGTCTGGAAAAATATTTCAAAGAAATTTTATAACAGACGGCAACTTTGCCCCTAAAAATGTACTGAATAGTAGAGGGACATATTCGGCGGGACAAGCTGGACAGGTGTGGTAAGGAAGCATATACATCCTCCCACCCCAACTGCAATATCAATTTGTCTGCCATGCCCCTTGCTTGTTCCTTGACAACCGAATATACGCTGTTACAGGTACTTCATTCTGTGTTCCGAGCGGCAGATGGGGCGGCGCGGTGACAGGCGGCCTAAGGAGGTGATGAATCCAGGCTGTCCGAGCGATAAACGCAACCTACGAAACCGGCTGTGGCAGGCCGGACGCGATAACGACGCAGATCATAATGGTACTTCTTCACAGCTTCCTAAAGACTTGGGGAGAGTTCCTGCGGCGTTTGCTTGCTCTGGCAAAGCGGCGGCGTATGTGGGACTATGATGCGGTGACGCTACCCGCAGCCTGTAACAGCCCCGTCCTTATAACAGAAGGACTTGCCGGGGTGCGTGGCAAATACGGCAGTAAAATCGAAATCAGATATAATGGGCCGGATTTATGTGTGTAATAACCATAGATCCGACCTATTCATGTGGTTTTGATAACACAGTTTTCGGAAGACTAACTATTAGAAGTCAACCCCAAATGTGTGGAAAGGTGAAAATAATGCAGACGATTCAAAAAAGGTATGGCAAAGCTGACGTCCGTCGGACGCCTAACTGAGCTTATTATAAGAACTTAAGCTGCACGCCTGTACGGCTGCCGAGATTTCTCCAAGGCGTAGATCAGCCGAACCAATTTCTTAGCGGCATGAGAAAGTGCAACATTGTAATGCTTTCCTTCAGCTCGCTTTTTAGCAAGGTAAGCCGCAAAGCCCGGATCCCAATGGCAGACATACTTGGTCGCGTTGTAAAGCGCATAGCGCAAGTAGCGAGAGCCTCGTTTCTCCATGTGAGAGTAGGTTCCAGCCAATGAAAGATGCCCTGATTGATAGGTGGACGGTGACATGCCTGCATAGGCAAGGATCTTGTCTGGAGAATCGAAAAAGGAGAAATCACCGATTTCGGCAAGGATCATAGCTGCCATGCGAAAACCCATGCCGGGAATAGTCGTAATGGGAGACTGAAGTTCTTCCATGATGGCCTCAATAGCTGCTTCAATATCTTTAATCTCTGAATCTAATTCACGGATCAAGCGGATTGTATGACGCAACTCAAGCGATTTAGCGGGCATAACAGAACCGATTGAACGCTTGGCAGCATCACGAATTTCTGTTGCCATATCTCGTCCATATCGGCCTTTAGAGGCATCTTTCAGGAGAGATTTCAAGTGCGTCAAATGAGCTTCGGCAATCTGCTTTGCTCCGGGAAATTCAATGAGAAGTGCGTAAACAGACGACATATGCAGCGTTGGCACCAGTTTTTCTAACTCTGGAAACAGTATGGTAACCAAACGAGAAACCGATTGTTTCAGTTGAGCTCTTTCTTGAACTTTATCAAATCGGTATCTGGTTAGTGACTTTAACTCTTCGTTGTGGTATGCTGTATCTGTGTAGGACTTGAGGTCCACATTAGACATAAGCATAGCTGCGATAGTTTTAGCATCAACCCGATCAGTCTTGGTTTTACGAAGACTCATACTTTTTCGGAAAAGGTTGGTGTGCAGCGGATTGATAACATAGGTTGGCAGGCCTTGGTTAAGCAGAAATCCGAGAATGTTGTAGCTGTAATGTCCAGTAGCCTCAAGTCCTACTTTTATTTTGTCATCTGGACTTGTGCAGCCGTGAATCTTTTGTAGCAAGGTATCAAATCCATCTGCATTATTAGGAATGGTGAATACACCTGCAAGGACTTTCCCTTCCGAATTCAGGATAACGCAATCGTGCTTATCCTTGGCAACATCAATACCCACACAAATCATAATGAATACCTCCGATATGTTTATTTGATGCCGGTTCCACAGAACACTTTACTCTTGTAACCTTGTTCAACATAAACCGTCTGGCGGTATCTAACTGATTAACAATACCGTAAAGGGCTGTGGTCGGAGCCTTCCGTGAACCGTCTGACGGTAGGAGTTGCGAACCAATCCACAGCATCCTTTACATTGTAGCACAGCCCTTGGAGAGGGGATCTAATAACTACTACTCTATAATACAAGGGAGTTGATACTATGGAATTGAACACCATTGTCAGTGAAGTGGGTACGCTGGTAGACATTCGGGATGTCTCTGTCAACAAAGAACTTTCCCGTGATGAACGGATTGCAGAATTTGTTCAGCAAATCAAAAATCCATACCATTTTAAGTGTGGACGTTTTACTGTACAAGCCAGTTTTTCTGCTGAAGGTGCTACCCTGGAAGAATGTATCAAGGGTATTTTGCGATAGCTGCAATTTTAAGAAAGGGGCTGACTTTTCCGTAAAAGCATGGTAGAATAAGAATCGGAAAAGGAATTGAATATGGACTAACCACACTTCTTGAATTGCGGGGATTTTTCTGTGCAACGAAAGGAGTGTTTTTTTATGCAGGTTTACAAAGCGATTAAGTACATCCGTCTTTCTTATACGGATGATAAAACAGTAGAAAGTGACAGCGTTGCTAACCAGCGGCGCCTGATCGATGACTACATAGCCCGACACCCGGAAATTGAGGTTGTGGCAGAAAAAATTGACGATGGTTATAGTGGTGTTTTGTTTGATCGCCCGGCATTTCAGGAAATGATGCGGATGATCGAACAAGGCGAAGCTAACTGCGTGATTGTCAAAGACCTCTCCCGCTTAGGTCGTGAGTACATAGAAACAGGCCGTTATATGCGCAGGGTATTTCCAGCCTATGGAGTGCGTTTTATCGCAATTAACGATAATGTGGACACAGAAAATGACGCTGCCGATGATCTCACGGTTTCTGTCAAAAACATTATGAATGAGGCTTACTGTCGGGATATTTCCGTTAAGACACGGAGCGCCCTGGAAGTAAAACGGCGCAGCGGGGATTTTGTAGGTGCTTTTACCATCTATGGTTATGTGAAAGTCGGCGATAAACACAAGAGCCTGGAAGTAGACGAATATGCTGCTAATGTTGTGAGGGATATTTTCAGAAAACGGCTGGAGGGATTCAGCGCTTCCCATATAGCGGATGAACTGAACCGATTAGGAATTCTTTCGCCATTAGCGTATAAGCGCAATCACGGAATGCCTCATGCAAAAGGTGGCTATACAGACCGAAAGGATTGCAAATGGTCTGCAACTACAATCATCCGCATTTTACAGGATGAAACTTACACCGGAACACTGGTCCAGGGCAAGCAGACAACGCCCCATTTCAAATTAAAAGAGCGTGAGGACAAACCTTCTTCGGAATGGATTCGTGTGGAGGGAACCCATGAAGCGATCATACAAAAGCACGATTTTGATCTGGTGCAACGGCTCCGCAGGATTGACACAAGGACTTCTCCCAAATCGGATAAAGTTTACCTGTTTTCCGGTATTTTGATCTGCGGCTGCTGTGGCTGCCGTATGACCCGCAAGACGAACCGCTATAAAGATAAAGAGTATCACTATTATTACTGCCCGACCGGCAAAAAGAATGGCTGCACATCGTCGGTCATGCTGAAAGAGTCGGATCTGATTGAATGTGTGCAGGACAGTTTGAAAGGACATATTGAAAATGTTGCTTCTCTGGATGCCCTGCTGTCCAGTATCAGTCAGGAACGGATCAACCGGGAATTGGCGCAGGAATATGCCGCACAGATCAGAGTAAATGAAAGGCGTGTGGCACAGACCGAGGGCTTTAAGGCAAAACTCTATGAAAATCTGGTGAGTGGAATTCTGACAAAGGAAGAATTTCTCTCTTATAAGCGAAAATACAATGCAGATATTGAACTGTTCCAAAAGGCAATCGCTGAATGGAACGATAAACTTACAGATGTATTGGAAAACCGAAGCGAACGAAACCGTTGGATCAACCATTTTATGAAATTTTCTACTATGGAGGATATTGACCGCCGGGCAGTCATGCAGCTTATCCGAAGCATACGGGTAATGGGTAAAGATGAACTGCATATTGAATTTAATTACCAGGATGAATATCAGAAAGCAATCTCTTTGGCGGAACAGATTGCTACAAAAAATGAAGAAAGGATGGTGGGCTAAATGGCAAGAAAAAGCAGAAAACAGACGGCGGCACCTATGCCGGCACCATCTTTATATGTACATGTAGCTCTGTATATCCGTCTTTCTGTGGAGGATAACAAAAAGCGGGGCTGCTCAGTAGAAAATCAAAAGCTGGTACTGAATGACTTTCTTTCAGATAAACCGGACTTCGTTGTGTATGATACCTATATCGACAACGGAGCGACAGGGACAAATTTTCACCGCCCTGGATTTCAGCAAATGCTATCTGATATTGAAGCAGGCCACATTAACTGTGTGATTGTTAAGGATCTTTCCCGATTAGGGCGAAATTCTATTGACACAGGTTATTATATCGAACAGTATTTCCATGCACATAATGTTCGCTTTATTGCTGTTACGGATCAGTTTGATACAGCGGATTCCGGAAATCTTCATGGCGGTATCATGCTGCCTTTGAAAAATATGATCAATGAAGCCTATGCTCTGGACATTGGACGAAAAATCAAAGCACAAGCGCGGCAGGCTATGAAAGATGGCGACTATATTGGTGCACGGGCACCTTACGGTTACAGGAAAGACCCTGATAATTGTCATAAACTTCTGATTGATGAAAATACTGCCCCTGTGGTAAAACAGATTTTTGAATGGGCACATGAGCATGTGTCTCTGAACCGGATTGTCCGCAATCTAAATGAGATGGGGATTCCGGCACCGAGCCATTATAAAAAGGCCACTGGCGAGATTACCAGTCCGGGTCTGATTGGAAGCGGCAAATGGCAGACCCGTACAGTGATGAAAATTTTAGAAAGCGAAGTCTATACAGGCGATCTGGTGCAAGGAAAAACAAAGATTGTAGATCATCAGCAGGTCAAGGCTGGAGAAGATAATCTGATTATTGCCAAATGCACCCATGAACCGATCATTAGCTATGAATTGTTTCATGCAGTTCAGGAATACAGAAAACAGATCTGTGAAGAAAGCAAAGCAACTCCAAAACGCCCCTACACGCCAAACATTTTCAAAGGCAAAGTGTTCTGTGCTGATTGTGGCAGAAGCCTTCACCGGCAACGTGCCGAGCGCCGGAAAGGCCCCGATACTTATTGGTTCCACTGCCTTACAAACAGCCGGGTAGAAAAAGATAGCTGCAAAGGCGCAACGATGCAGGAAAAGGAACTGATTTCTACTGTTACGGCTATTCTTGAAAAAGAGCTGACTGTTGCGCTGGGAATGTCGCTGCCACTCTTTCAGTTGGAGGCAAGACAAAAACAGGAAAAAGATAAGCTGAAAATTCAGATGTCTGCCAAACGGCAGGAAATTGAAAAAACACGCCGGCTGATCCGTGGTCTATATGAAAATTTTGTGCAGGGTATTTTGACAAATGATGAATACTTTGAATTGAAGGCGGATTATGAATATGCTATCAATGCTCTATCTGGTGAGATTGAAGCATTTGAAAAATCTATGGACTCCCTGGACAACCAGCTTGCCCGATACCGTGCAATGGAAAAGGATGCAAAAGCACTGGCACAGGATCATCTGCTGACTGCAGAACTGATTGAACGGCTGATTGAACGAATTGAGATCGACCATGAGCGGAATATTCATGTAACCTTCCGTTTCAAAAATGAATTTCAGGGAAAGGCGGTGGAACCGTGCACAACTATGTGATTGCCCTTTATATCCGTCTTTCTGTGGAAGATTTCAAAACCGAAAGTTTGAGCATACCAAATCAAAAACTGATTCTTCGTGAAAAAGCTATGTCTCTGCCGGAATGGGATAACAGCGAGATTTTGGAATTTATTGACAATGGTCATACAGGGACAAACTTTGAGCGTCCAGCGGTGCAGGAACTTTTAACAATGGTTCAGGCCGGAAAGATCAACTGTATTATTGTAAAAGACCTTTCCCGATTTGGACGCAACAGCATTGAAACCGGCTATTTTATTGAGCGGGTATTTCCTCTTTACCACACCCGTTTTATTTCCGTCAGTGATGATTTTGACACAGCTAATTTCAAAGGTGATACCGGAGGGATTGATATTGCTTTCAAGTATCTTATTAGCGAGTGTTATAGCCGGGATATGTCCATGAAAACCAAAAGTGCAAAATACGCAAAGATGCGTCGTGGAGAATATCAGAGTGTCATCTGTCCTTACGGCTATCGCAAGAGTGCAGACGGACGTATGGAACCGGACGAGGATGTTGCCTCGAATGTGCAGATGATATTTCAATGGGCGTCTGAAGGCAACACCGCAGCCGAGATCACAAGAAGATTGTATGCTATGAATATCCCCACCCCTGGGGAATATCGCAAACTTAAAGGCAAGGACTATTACAATGTTTCCCGAACAAACGGCGTTTGGAATACATCAACGGTCCTGCGTATTTTAGAAGATCAAAGATATATCGGTACCTATGTAATTGGCAAGAGAAAAGTAAAAGAGATTGGCAGCCGACATACACAGTTAAAGGATGAAAGTGAGTGGTTCAAAATCCCGAACCATCATCCGGCTATTATAAGTGTGGATCTATTTGAAAAAGCCAATGCTTCAATTAAGCGTTTCTCTCTGTCAAATAAAAAGCCACGTGATTATCTGCTCCGTGGTAAGGTGTTCTGTGGATGCTGCGATCATGCAATGTCTCTACGAAATGGTGCGTGGTTTTATTGCCGTCATTCCGAGGTGGCTGAAACGCTTCCTTGTCATGGTGTGCGCATAAAGATGGCAGATCTGGAGCAGGTTGTATTTGAAACAATTCGGGCTCAAATGTGTCCGGCATTGGGAATTGATAGCAATAAGGATAAATTGGATTTGCAGACAGTCCAGCAGGCCGAACATGAAGAAAAACTCCGTTCTATTCAAGACAGCAAGCGGCATCTTTATGAGCAGTATGCACTCGGAGAGATTGATTTGGAAACCTATCGAACACGAAAAGCGGTTTATGACACGGAACTGGTACAAGCCAAAAATGTTCATGCTGTCATTACTGCACAGACAAAGCAGATAAAAAGTGATTATGAGATTAAGCTGAAACAACAGGAAATTGTGCAGGAAGTCGGAAACGCCAATATGCTGACAAAAGCTCTGATTGACCGGCTTATCAACAAAGTTTACGTCTTTCCAGGAGAGCGGATTGAGATTGAATATGCAACACAGGATTTCTTAGAAACTAAGGAATCTGAAAAGGAGGTATAACCGTGAACACCCATTTGAAACAGCTATGGGCAGCTATGAAGCTGCCCGAAAAACTTCAAAAAAAGTTATAAATTTTTTTGTCGTGGGCTTGACATACGGGTGCCTTAAATCGTGAAAACGCATTCTTTTACAACCGTGCTTTTGAATATACTGCGGAAAATAGCTTGTCAAATATTCCGGTCGCATTAAATCTCCCAGTTCGTCTACAAAGACATAACCGTCATATTCGTAGTTGTAGCAGTTGCCGCAGACCTTTTTGTTGACTTCTTGTGCCGCTTTTACTTCTTTGAAATACTCAGCAAAGCTGCCGACAAGCGGAAGTGTACGCATACTGGATTTTGTTTTGGCAGAGTCCTGTGCGTACATTTTTGTCTTTCCGTCCACTTGCAGCGATGTGACCGTGTGCCTTATGGTGATTGTGCCACGCTCAAAGTCGATAGCGTCCCATTTCAGTCCGCAGACTTCGCCACGACGCAATCCGTAGAAAGCGGCGACCAAAACAGGAAGTTCCAGCTTTGTCCCTTTGACTACTTCAAATAAATGCTGCAGTTCTTCTGCATCAAGGAATACAGGCTGATAATCATTCTTTTTCGGGCGATCCACTTTCATTGCCACATTCTGCGTAACAAGGTCGGTTTTCATTGCGTATTTCAGCGCCTGATGAATAACAGCGTGATAGTGAATAACCGAGTTTGGCTTGACCGTTTTCAGCTTTTCGGAATAGAATTGCTGAATGTGTCTTGCCTCTAATCCCTGAAGGGTTACTGCTTTCTTTCGGAAATACGGCTCAATCACCGATTTCACCATTTGCTCGTAAGAGCTGAATGTGGTTGCCTTAACACGCACCTTGACAATGTCCAACCATTCAAGCAGATAGTCTGCAAACGGCATATCGGAAGCAAGCTCGCCGACTTCCTGCGGCGGTACAAATTCACTTCTGATTCGCACAAGCTCGGCTTCGGCTTTGCGCTTGTTGCCCTTTTCGGGCAGTCCCGTGGAAAAGTATTTCACACGGCGTTTTCCGTTGTTGTTATAGTAGCTTAGCACTACATAATAAAAACCTTTTTTAACTTGTAGGTGTCCTGATACCATTGTTTTTAACTCCTTTCATTATACATCACAGGAAAGACCTACACCGACAAGCCTATTATAGTTTGCCGGCATAGTTCTTTCCATTCTGCAAAAGTCACTCGCTGTACACTTTAGTTCGAATTAACGGGCGTCTCTGTTGCGTTCTCGTTGGCGTTTCAAAAGCTCCAATCCTTTCAGAATATCTCGTTTGATTTGCTCATCGCTGTAATTTTGCGGAAAGTATTTGCGAAGCTCATCACGCGGCAGTTTGATTTGTTCTTTTTGATTTGGTTTTTCTTCCGACAAAATAGCGTAAATAGCGTCGACGGTAAGCAAGCCGTCCTGTGACATTTTCTTCAGCCTGATACTCTGTGCGTGTGACGGTGTGCAGTCATTCATATTGATTGCATCAAGCAAAGTGAGCTGTTCTTCTCGGTCAAGGTAGGAGATTTCCACCGCAGGGTTGAAAGCGATTTTATTGTCATCTACCATTGAAAGCAGTTCGGGAATTAAGTAAGTTAAGCGGATATAGCGTTGGATTTGTCGCTCACTATCATCGCTGTCTTTGCTTACTTGTGTTACACTCAACAACTTCTCGCCAACTTGGCGAGAAGTAACGCCCTGATGTTTTATCGCTTCCAGCTTCATCTTATACGCAAAGGCTTTTTCGCTTGGCAGTATTGTTTCTCTTTGCAGATTGGCGTCCACCATTGCGATTACCGCTTCGTCGTCGGACATCTCACGGACGATAACCGGCATGGTTTCAAATCCGAGTACCTGACACGCCGCAAGCCTTCTGTGCCCCGAAATAAGCTCGTATCCACCGTCAGGCAGAGGTCGTGCAAGTGCCGGAGTTATTGTGCCGACTTTGCGTATGCTTTCAATCATTCTCTCCATTTCTTCGTTATTCAATATCTTAAAGGGATGATTCTTAAAAGGGTGAAGTTTGTCAAGAGGTATGTTCTGCACACGCTCAAGCTTTGCGTCGTCACGCTCAGCCTGCGTTGTAAACAGGTCATCCAGAGTCGGTAAAGTAAAATCTGATTTTCGTTTTGTCATCGTTCGTATCCTCTCTTTCTTGATTTATTAAGTCCGAAATATCGGCTTCGCATATTCTCCTCAATGAGAATATTTTCTTTGATTTTGGGGTTATCCTCTATAATCCTTGCCGCTGTTTTCCTGTCCTTTCGGAGCTGAGCCAGAGCCTTTGTGCAGTCATTTCGCTTGGCAACAAGCTTTGTTTTTTCGTCGGTATCGTGACAAGAATCAATATCTCGGTAGAGCATTTTGCGGTAATCCGATATGAGTTTTATTTCCGAATCTGCGTTTTTTATAAATACTTCCACAGAGGAAATATCGGTTAAGCGGTTGTCGAAAATAAGCTGCACCTGTGCGGTTTGGCGGTCCAGCCAACGGCAGGCTTCACGCATTTCGGGCGATAACGGCTTGCGTTTTTTATTCTTAGGAAGTACGCCGAGCAGATATAAATATCTGAAATACAACGCTTTAAGACCCGTAATCTTTTTGGCGGTTTTTAAGTTGCCTTTAACAAAATGCGCCTTTTGAATTGTTACACCGAAGCTCTTTTTTTCGGTAAACTCATAGTATAAGCGGTAAGCTTCCTGTGGGTTGTTTTTCAGTGTATCTCTCATTCGGTCATAGATTGCGTCACGGTCATAGGCTTCTCCCAAGCGGTACAAACGAGTCGCTTTTTTGCTGTTGACAGAGCGGATGGTGGCGTACTTATTATATGGGTTAAGGTCGATTACATATCCGAGCTGTTTCATAACATAGGTAAAAGCTTTGGGATTTGTACTCATCGTAAGCGCTTTATCTATCGCCCCACGCATTAAATTGTATCGGGTAGGCTCGCCGTTCTTTTCCGCAAAGTACATCTTGCGTGGCGTCTTTCCTTTAGGATTTTTAATGACCGTCAAACCGTTTTCTTTGCAAAGCTCATCGGAAATACTGCGCAGTTTCCAGTATGCTCCCTCGTTGCAGTTAAACTTCTTACCGTTCCACATATTCACCGAATTAATGACCAAATGATTGTGATATGTGCCAGTGTTAAAGTGCGTAGCGACCAGCACTTGGTACTGATCGCCCCACATTCTTTTTGCAAGCTCTACGCCGAGTTTGTGTGCAAGCTGAGGTGTAACTTCGCCTGTTTTGAAACTCTGATATGCGTGATAAGCCACATTGCCGACCGTCTTATCGAAGCGTTCTTGTACCGCTTTCATCTCGGCAAAAGCTGTTTCTGCGGTAAAGTTTACGCCTGTCACATACATTGCTTTTTCTTCACCGATTACGGTTTTTCTCTCGTCGCTTGCGTAGTGAAGTACCTTGCAAATATCGCTGTAAATCGTCTTGTCCGGGTTCGCCGCATAGCTCAAAACACGGCTGACGCTGTCGGTTATAGCCCATGTTTTTGTTACTGCCACGGTGAATCACTTGCACTTTCCGGCTCACCGATTGAGTGGTAAGCCTTCAATAATTTGCTCACAACATCGTTGAAGTTTGCATTTATATTGGCTTCGGAAAGCGACTTCCAATTGTCACGAAGTGAGGTCAAACCTCGGTAAGCTTCGTAAAATTCCTGCGGCAAGGTTGCCTGAACTTCCTTGCCAAGACCAAGTTTTCTAAGGTAAGCAGAGAGCGAAAGTCCGCATTTTTTAGCGGCAGTTTCCATTTTTCTTTTTTCTCCCTCAGTCACTCGGATATTGATTGCAGTTGTTCTTTGTCTCATATATTTTTATTCCTTTCTCCTAAAAATCGGGGTTACAGGGGCGGCAAGTCCCTTTCGGCATTTTGCCGCCGGTTTTGTGGGTTTCAAAGGCAACACAAAACCTATGCTCGCTATCCTTACGGGTTGGCATTACCTGTATAGCCATATATCCGGTTTCTCAAAAAGTGACGATAGTGACGGCTGTGACGGCTTTTCCTATATAGTGGATTTATTGTCATCGCTGTCATTGCCGTCACACTTTTTTAAGTAAATCAGTCGGCTTGTGCCTGTGCGTTTTGTTTTGTACTCGATGCCTTGCGGCTGAAAAACTTCCGAAGAAAATCGGGCAAGCATTTTGGTCACGACATTCGGTGTAACCTCGGTTTCGTTCATCTGCGTTATAAGTTGCGTTGCCGTGCCTCGCCATTCTTTTACTTCCGAAATATAATCAACCAGCCGGAAAACAAACTTTGGAATTTCTTCACGGTGAATATCCTCCATATCCTTTCGCTCAACTAATTCCCACAAGTGACTGTGATTGTCAAACTTCAAGGTTAGCTCCTGATATGCAATATCTCGACCGGTGGCAAGCAGCGTTCCTGTTTCATTGGCACGGCTGCGCTTCAAAACAAAATTCGTATCTGCCGCACCTGTGATACCGGTGGAGCCTGAAACCTCGTTGAATGGGTCGCTGACATCTTTCAGTTTCCTAACGTGGTGAACAACCACAACAGCAATGCCGTACTTGTCCGAAATATTTTTCAGTGCCGTTACATCGTCGTAGTCGCCTGCATACATTCCGCTTTTCCCACCGGTGCTTTTTGAATCTCGCACCTTTTGAAAGGTGTCGATAATAACAAGTTTTGTTTTCGGAAAGTCGGAAAGATACTGTTCGATTTGCTGTTCCAAGCCGTTGCCGATTTGAAAACTCGTTGTTGCAATGCGAAGTTCGGGCGGTGCTTCGTCTGCGATTTGATACAGGCGGCTTTGTATTCTTGCGTAAGTATCTTCCAAGCAAAGATAAAGCACATCGCTCTTGTGGGTTTCAAATTCCCACACGGGCTGTCCTCTCGCCACTTGAATACCGAGCCAAAGCATAAGCCAGCTCTTGCCGATTTTACTTGAACCCGAAAGCACACTGAGTCCTTGCGGCATCAAGCCGTCAACCACAAATAAGGTTTTCCTTATCGGCGTTGACAGCAGCGTGTCCGCATCAATAGTTTTCAGCTTTTCAACTTGCATTCTTCACACCTTCTTCCATAACATAATTGATGACATTGACCTTCGGAATCTTAAAAGCGTTTCCGATTTTAACGCCGGAGATATATCCGTTGTTAATCAGGTCGTATGCCAAGTGTCGGCTTACACCGAGCATTTGTTGAAGCTGAGCTACCGTAACGATGTCCGGATAGTCCGGAAACATCATCTTGTAAAGCTCTTTCAATTCTGTTTTTCTCATCTTCTTAACCTCCTTTGTGAGAAAAAAGCTGCACGGTATGTACAGCTATGTACGAGGCAACAGATAGAATGGAGGTTTCTTTCTGTTGCCTTTTCGCCGTTCTGCCCGAATGTCGTTTTTGTTATCCCTGCCCCCATCTCAGCGGCGTTGCCTCGCTCAGTCGTCACAAGCTACATATCGTTTGCTTCCGTGTAAACACGAAAGCTCGCTCATTTCGCTGTTACTCCTCTTCCCCAAAAAGTCTTTTGACTTTTCGGGGACCCCGGTTATCGCAAAGTCATATCCCATTCGGACGGTCATTTAATTTTAGAAAATCAAAACTATTGCAATTTTGATTTGTAAATTTATTATAGCTGTGTATTGACACAAAGGCAATACTTTTGTATAATGTTATTTGTAGTGATATGGATTTGCTAATTATTCAAAAATTCTCATTTTCTAAAATGGAGGTCTTAGCAATGAGCGAAAACCTACTCCAAACAGAAGATAAATACAGTGCCGTGTCCTTTGGATTTGCTCCAAACAGATGGCACGTAACGAACGACGAAAAATCTTGTGTACTTTCCGTAAACGACGAATACAACTATTCAAAACTTCTTGAGTTGTATAACGCTATCGAGGTCGATAGACGAGAAACGATTGCTTTGGCTGTTACCGGCAAAAAAGAATTTGCTTTATCGGACGGTGAACTTACTCAAATCAAGCAGGATACTGCCGATGCGCTTGCTCGTTTGCGAGCTGTTACGCAAAAAATAAATTCTGTATTTGACTTTCTTCCTATGGGCGACAGCAGAGCTTATATCTCACCGATGAACACCGCTTCTGTCTTTTTTTCACCGGGCGAAGGAATTTTGAATTTTCTCTATGCTGATTTTGATTCGGCGTATAATGAATGCCTGAATCGCACAAAAAAAGACTTGCCTGATGAGACAAGTCTTGATATTTCTTTACTGACCGAAAAAGAAAAGAAATTGTATTATTATTTGGCTTTAACCGAAACGCAAAAACGCTTTAAGCCATTGATAGAAGCTTCGCTGTTTACAGCGGAATTTCCGCCTATTCTGCTTCATTGCTCAAAGCAGGAGTTGACAGACTATTACCACTACCTTAAAGAAATGCAAAATAATCTATTGCATTTAATCGAGGCGACATTTGACGAGAATTTTTGCGACGGATTTTTTAATCATCTAACCCATAAAACGAGATTTGCAGGCTACTGCCGTAAGCACGGATTGCCGACAGAGCAAAAGCGAACGATTGTGCATAGTATCAGCATCATTGATGCTGAACATCAGATAGAAAATGTGCTTGACGGCTGTGTAGAAAGTGATTTTGATTTGGATATAAAAATGGCTGCTGCTTCGGAAGTTTCTCCGAGCGTTCAAAAGAATTTGGATAAGCTCGGTTTTACTATGCCGGAAATGATTGCCTTGTCTGCAATGCAAGCCGACGAGTATGAAACCTGTATTTGCGAAAGTATTGAACAGCAAATTGAGTTTGAACTGATACAGTTGTTGAAGTCCGACATCGGAATGCGTAAATGTAAACGCTGCGGTAAGTATTTTATTATGAAAGGCAACTATGACACCAATTACTGCGACCGTATTGCTGAGGGTGAAACCCGCAACTGCCAAGACTTAGCCGCACAGGAAAACTACAAAAAGAAAATGGCGGACAATGCCGCCATTGGGTTGTATCAAAAGTATTATAAGCGCTATGCCGCCCGTGTTCGTGTAAGGCAGATTAAAGAGCCCGATTTTAAAAAATGGAAATATCAAGCGATGACAAAGCGCGACGAATGTTCCGACGGCAAAATCACCCTTGCGGAGTTTGAAGAATGGCTTGAGGGCAGTTTTCCGAATAGGAAGAAGAAACAATAAGGCTAAAATTTGTAAAAACACAGCTGATTTCTCGGCTGTGCTTTTGTGATGTATGTTTTCCAAATAAATACCGATAATTTGCCTTATGAGAAAGTCGGCAAAAACGATCCGGTGTGCATTGCGGACGAGGTGCCGTTTGATGTTCCTGATACATGGGAATGGGTTCGCTTGGGAAGTATTGGCGATTGGGGTTCGGGTGCTACACCGAGCAGATCAATTCCAGAATACTATGGTGGAGATATTCCTTGGCTCAAAACCGGTGATCTAAACGATGGATACATCGAGTACATTCCAGAAAACATAAGCCGTCTTGCTTTGGAAAAAACATCAGTTAGACTGAATCCAACTGGCTCTGTTTTAATTGCAATGTATGGTGCGACAATCGGCAAAGTAGGAATACTTACATTTCCTGCTACTACCAATCAAGCATGTTGTGCATGTCTGCCTATTCCAACAATATAACTGCATCCAGCGGTGTCACCGGTAAGCCTCTGCATTACCCAGGCAGATTCTTTTGCTCTGCCAAGGAAAAGAGCAGATGTGTTGAATTTTGAGCTTACAATGTAGCGTGCAGACAAGTCTGCCAATGCTTGCAGCTCTGACAACTTCTCTACTACGGTTTCCATATTAGAAAACCGATCCAGATAATAATCAGCGAGTGTATGGTGGAAAAAGTCTGTCAAACGAAAAATCAACGTATCATGATAAGTACCGCCGGAGAGTTTAGATTTTGAAAAATCGTATTCAGCATCGGCTTCGCAGTCAAAAGCATCCGGCACGCGGTCAAAGAGCATATAGAACAGCAATGCGCCGATGCCATACACATCTGTGTGTTTGCCGATTCGCTTATAATCACCGCGTTGCAGTTCCAGAGCCGCAAATCCTTTGGTGTAGGAAATCTTGTCTCCTAACTCCGTAATGTTTGAGATTGGAACGACTGTATCAAAGTCAAAGAGCTGAACAAGCTCTGTAGTACCCTCCAGCGTCATAATATTGCTTGGCTTAATGTCAAGGTATAGAAACCCCTTATTGTGAATTCTGCAAACTGCATTTGCCACGCTTTTTACAGCAGCAATGCTGTCCTTGACCATAGAATACCGCCTGTAAGACAACTCCTGTCCCTGAGCATAAGCGGAAACAACATATAAGGTGTTGTTTGATTCAAAAATGTTGTAAGTATTTGCCGTCAGGTTCGTCAGGCCGTCTGATGAGAAAAATTCATTGCCTAGTTGATAGGCCCGGCGCATTTTCTGCTTAGCTTCTGAGAACAGTGCTTTCTCCGCTTCGGGAACAAGTAATCCGCCGTCGGGGTCTCTTACCAGGTTGCACTTGAATGGGTAACATTCTTTAATTCTTACAGCTTTCTTTTCTCTAAGGTTGTCAATATAAAAGGCATTATAAACGATGCTCGACCCACCACGGGCCAACTCATCGGTGATCGTATATTTGTATCCGTCGTTGAATCTAAGCGTAGTATTGCTTTTAAGTGCTGTTCTTGAGTCCATCTTCTCACATCCTTACCTCGTTCGCGCATTGCAACGCTTAGATTCTAACATAAGTACAATTGCTAATTGGTTTTTTCAGTGCAGTTCGTCGCTTGGTGCCACTTTGTTCAGATAGACCTCCCGCATAAAGAAGCGGAATGCATCCATCGGATACGCATCCTGAGAGGCATAAAGGAAAATCCAATCATAGGGATTGCCCTCATACAACTCCGGGTAGCTTGTATCCAGTAGCAGGCGATTGACGGAAGCGATGCATCTTTGCGCGTCATTTGGTTTAGCTGCGTATTCGGAATCGGATCCCTTCAAGAACAGTTCCGCCCAGAAACGATAGAAAGCAAGCAGGATCATCGTTTTTCTCACGACCTCGTCCGATTGCCAGTTCCCGCTGATAATAGCCTCCAAGCCCTGCCGGTCTGGAAAGGATTTTCGCACAAGTGGATGAATCAGGTCATTTGCTTTTAGCAAGGGCTGAACGGTGCGATCTCCCTCCACCAAAAACAGCTTGTCACCACCTACATTGTCAAAATCCAGTAGCCCGAAAATCTGTTGATAAATGTCCCATACCGAGCGTGACTTGTCGGAAAAAGTTTTCTTCGGAAAACGGCGGCGGATTTCCCGGTCGGCAAGACCATTCTCCCCGGAAATCCTTCGCCAAAGCTCATTGATGTACTTCTTCGCCGTTGCGTTGTTATAGCCGAACTGCTCACTGTTTTCCGATAAAAACGCAAGAAGTTCCTCCGAACTCTGAAAGCGATCCAGTTCCTTTATGATTGTACCGGTATACAGAATATTGGAATTCAAGTCGATATGACCTTTCCCGTCCTGTGTCGGTGCTTTTTCAATCAGCGCCTGCGCTTCAGAATATGTCAGCCGGTGGCTGATGCAATAGTAGTAAATGGCTTCCTGAATATTGTGGCAATCTAAGTTCCGTTGCAAATATACACGGCGGAAGAAATCCTGCGTTTCCTCCAGCGTCAGTTGAAAAGCAAAGCAGAATTTAATTGCAATGTCTCGATTACCTGCCTGCGTGTGCTTCTGAAACCAGCTTTTTAAAATCCGAGATTCCACTGAGAGCCCAGCTTCATCAAATTTATCTTTTATATATTTGACTTTTGCATCTGTGTCCGCAATATCGTCGGAATAGCCCTTCTGCACGATAAACTCGTCCAACGACGCATCAAATGTCCGGAAAGATTTTGCAACATCAAGAAGTTCCTGCTTGTAGTTATCGTCCTCCGGCGATATTTCATAGCCCTTTGCAGACAGGAAGCGCGTATATTCCCCCATATCATTTCCTCGTTTCTGTTATTACTCAGCATAAATTTTGAATTAAAGTGACTTTTCTTCTGGCAAGACTTCCATAATATCTTCAATCTGGCAGTCCAGCGCATGACAAATCCTCACCAAAACATCCGTTGTCACATTGTCGCCACGGTTGAGCTTTCTGATCGTGTAATCGCTGATATGGGCTTGTTCAATTAGATCTTTTTTCTTCATATCTTTGTCAATGAGAAGATGCCATAACCGTTTGTAGCTTACCGACATAGTGAAACCTCCATAGTTCGCAATTAGCAATTAGCATTAGCAATTAGCACACAACATTATAAGTAGATTATATTACAGAATACGCCAAATTTCAACAGAAATCAGAGATAACACTCGGATTTCTCCAATACTGTTGCACAGGATATTTGAGAGAACCAGTTTTCCCTACACTGGTTTGCCGAATATCTTCATTCCAATCTAAAAGGGGGAGTTTTATCGGACACTAAAATATGATATAATTATTTTCGAAAAGTAGGAACAATTCATTGTTACCTGTGTCGAATAATAAATAGAGGACGTTCCTCTGGAAAGGAGGCGAAAAAAATGCCATTCAAATTGAAAAGACTGGACGGTTCGGTCACGCCGTTTCGCAACTCGGAGTATCTTCCGTTTTACTATTTTATCCCAAGAAGCATTTTACAAAAATGCGGTGCAGAGCTAAACTCGATTTCACGCAATCCCCGTATGGTTTTTGCAAACCGTGAAGCGTGCGAGTTTATAGAAAGCGATTTGTTCAAGCTTCTGATTATTGATGCAACAGCATATATGGTATGGCATCATATGGGATTTGACGAGTATATGGAAATCTATTCCGGTTACGATCCTTCCTGGAAGCTTGCACATTGCCCTGATTATTGGATTAAGGAGATGACTGATGAGGGCATTATACCAACCGTCAAAGAACTGTATCAAAACTATAACTGTGATTTAGGGTTTGTTCCCGAAGAAGAAATCGATATTTATCTGCGGTATATCGTACCAAAGGTAATGAAAAAGCATAATATGAACGCCGCTATTCAAGTGGCGGAGGAGTTTAGATGCTTCGAGGATTTCGATTTGCGGAACAGTCGGCAGAAAACGGATTTTTACCGCAAGTGGTATCACACCCGTACCAAGCACCCGATGGTTTCTCTTGAAGAGTTTCAGGAAACTTATACCGAGAGCCATAACGGTCAGGAGTGGGAAGAAGCGGACACATCTCAGGATGTGGAGGAAAACATAGTCTCACAGGCTCTGGTGGAGCAATTTAAGAAAACACTAAGCGAAAAGGATATGAAAATCCTCGAAATGCGAATGGACGAGGCTACGCTGGAAGAGATTGCGGAAAAACTCGGCTACAAAAATCACAGCGGCGTTCTGAAGCGTATTCGCAAAATCGGCTTGGCTTATGAAAAGTTCACCGGCGAAGATTTTGGCTTTGAGGACGAAAAAATCATTTGATAACACCTACCCCTGAACAATCGGTAGGTGTTATTTTTATGCCCCGAAACAAGAAAAAGGAGGAAAATTCAATGGCTTGGAAAATCCATCCGTCGCAGCTTGGACGGGTAAACAAATTGGTACGCCGTCTATGCAGTTGCTACGATCGTGGCAACTGCATTCTTTTAGATGACGGGGAACCGCACAAATGTGTACAGCTTATCAGTTATTCGGGAATTTACTGTAACTATTTCAAAAATGCCGTACTACCCGCCGATAAGGAACTGTACAAACAAATCAAAAAGCACAACAAACTGAAATGAGAAGAGGAGAAATGTAAAATGAAGCAATTTAATGAAATGGTTGTTATCGGTATCGACCACGGGTATGGGAATATGAAAACGGCAAACTGCTGCTTTCCCACCGGAATAATGAAAAGCGATACCGAACCCACTTTTGTCAGCGACCTACTCCATTGGAACGGTAAATACTATTCCATCGGTGTCGGTCACAAGGAATTTACGGCGGACAAGTTTATCGATGAGGATTATTATGTCCTCACCCTTGCCGCTATCGCACGGGAGCTACGGAGAGAACGCATCACCGAAGCCACCGTGTTCATCGCCGCAGGACTGCCCCTAACTTGGGTAAGTGAGCAAAAGGCAGAGTTTAAGAAATATCTGCTTCAGCACAGTGATGTCAGTTTTACTTTCCGCAAGACCGAATACCACATTAAGATTGTCGGTGCAGAAATTTATCCGCAGGGCTTTGCTGCCGTTGCGGAACGGCTCGGTGATTTTAAGGGTGTCAATATGCTCTGCGATATCGGCAACGGAACAATGAACCTGCTTCGGATAGTAAACAAAAAGCCCGACGCACAGCGTATGTTTACCGAGAAATACGGCACAAATCAATGTGCTTTGCTTATCCGTGAGCATATGATGAAGCACTACCATACAACTCTTGATGATGCTATGGTTACAGAAATTCTCAAAAAGGGTACGGCAGATATTGACGGTCAGTATCTTGAAACGGTTATCAAGACCGCCAAGGAATACACCGCCGGTATCTTCCGCCGTCTGCGTGAACACGAATACGATCCCAAACTAATGAGGCTCTATGTGGTAGGCGGCGGTGGTTGCCTTATCCGCAACTTTGCTGATTATGATGCAAACCGTGTCATTATTAACGAAGATATTTGTGCCACCGCAAAAGGATATGAGTATATGGCGCTCGTGACTCTTAACAGAAAAGGTGGTGCGGTATGAGCATTAAGAATGTAAAAGTCCGCTTTAATTTAGATAAGGAAAATGACCGCAAGGCTTATGAGTATCTGCAAAACGCAGAGGCTTCATACAGCAAGGCGGTCATTTCTGCCATCTGTGGATATATAGAGCTGTCCAAAACTAAAGCAGATGAAGATGCTTTTCTTGAAAGGGTTATCACCACTA
>OMGQ01000896.1_pt1 | contig 21540 bp, 23 predicted proteins | sample 1646071 | NCBI WGS metagenome assembly OMGQ01 (sample SAMN05578585, study PRJEB25193) | human gut metagenome | biome: Human Microbiome; feature: human-associated habitat; material: feces | host: Homo sapiens | place: USA:Birmingham
GAGGGTCAACAGACGCGTGCAATTTTTTTCGACCGGATTGAGGTTGCGCGGCGCTCCCCTCGCCAGACGTTATTCGAAAGAAGGGCACGTGCTGATCGAAGTGGACAAACAGTACTAATGTTTCACGTGAAACATTCCGATTCGGGCTCGCTTACCGCATGCGGCCCATGCGCAGACGCAGCACGCCCTTGGGACATACGTCGGCACAGGCGGCGCACTGGATGCATTCGGCGTCGGCGACGGCACCGCCGGCCAGGAGGTCTTGCACCGGCAGGCTCATCGGACACGCGCGGTCGCACTTCCCGCAGCCGATGCAGCCATTCGGATCGGCCTCGATGCGCAGTTGCGGAACCCGCAGCGCCGAACCCAGTTTCTCGCCCAATACCATGAACGGCGCCATCCAGCAGATGCAGTGGCACATGGCGCGACACCCCAAGAACAGATTGGGAACGAAGAACAGCGCCACGATGCCGAAATAGATAGGCAATCCCAAAGGGCTGTTCATAGACACGCCGCCCGGTATGCCGTACAACGGGTCGACCGTCGTGAAACCACCGGCGATCCATGCGCACGCTACGATGGAGCACACCCACGGCACCCAGATCACATACTTGACGCGCGCCCTCCACCCCAGATTCGCGGGCTTGCCTACGGCGGTCGCCTCAAGCTCCTGCAGGCCGCCCGCCGGGCACAACCACCCGCACCACGCGCGACGCAGCACGATAGCCAACAAGAACTGCAGGCAGAACACGAGCATGCTGGCAGCCACCGCCCCTTCCAAGGCGCCCTCGATGATCAGCGCCGGTGAGAAGTAGAAGATGATGACCGGGAACAGCAGGAACGACACGAGCAGCGCCAACCGCCGCGCGTTCTGCCGCTTCCTTCCCCGCTCGCGCTGCGCGCGTACCTCGTCGGCCGATCGCACCGCCGACCCGCGCACCTTGTCGGCCGACCGCGCGCCAACACGTCCTCGCCCGCCTCGCGCCGGATCATTCGGTTCCTCCACTCGCGTCACGCCCGAAACGACATCATGCAACATGTGTTCTGAAACACCCGATGCTTCACGTGAAACATCGCTCGCACAATTTCTCTCCGACTCCTCCATGGTTTCCCTCATCTCACCAACGTCAGCAGACCCGTGAAGGCCTCGTTCAAGCGTTCGCCCAGTTCCTCGTCGGAAAATTGCGCGCCAGCAACCAGCATGGCCGCCATACCGTGGGTGTACACGATCATGTGCAGGTACAGCGCGCGCGCCGCCGCGGGCGACAGATGCCCCAGCTCCTCGATGCATTGCTGCACGCCGTCGACGGCCACGCTCTCGTACACTTCCGCGAAGCTCGTCGCCTCCATGTGCGGAGATAGGTACAGGAATTGGAACAAATGACGCTCCGTGCGCGCAAGGCGCAGATGCGACAACCCGTTCGCCTCGAACGCATTGCGGCCGTCGTCCACATGCTCGCGGTTGTACGCCGCGACCCACCCGCGCGCATGGTCGTACAGTGCGCGCACGAGTCCTCGCATGTCGCCGAACAAGCTGTAGATCGGCTGCACCGAGCAGCCCGCCCGCTCGGCCACCGTCCGTGCGCTCAGCGCCGTTTCTCCCCTCTCTCGCAGCAAGCCCAGTGCAGCATCGAGCACCGTCTCGCGCCCCACTTTCTGCTCCGGCATCCTCACCCTCCCGTATATTACAACCGTTATATAACGTTTGTAATATACGGTATGTCAACAGCACCGTCAAGAGATGCGACGAATCCCGGCAACACCTTCCTTTCATCTTCGTGACGGCGCATCGTCGGGCAAAGCACGGCTCGCCATCGAAACCCCCCTGCGAAATTCCACACGCACGAGGGGTCCTACAATCGGCGCTGAAATCGTTCGCATACGAAAGGAGTTCCATCCATGAAGAACGTTGAGGAGCGACGCAACCGCACTATCGCTCGCGAGGCAAACCACCATGCAACCATGCGCGCGCCGCATATCGACAAGACGGCCATCAGTCCGTACGACGACTACTGCGACGGATACGGCATGCCCGGCGCCTACGGCAACGGCTACGTGTCCGTGCTGAAGGTTTCGGCAGGCACGGTGGAGAAGACCAACGACGAGCTGGTCGACCGCATCGTCACGTACGACAAGGCCGAGGCCGCCGATGCGTACGTCGGCCAGATCAACATGCTGACCGCCTCGTCGTTCTGCGGCATGGCCGGACAGGTGTGGGGCTACGACCTCGCCCGCCACGACTCGGTCGACAACGGCAAGAGCAAGCCGCTGTTCACCGAGAAGCAGTGGAACGGCCGCGAGCTGGAAGTGTACGACGCCGCCCCGCTGCTGAGCGCAGGCGTGGAGCTGTTCGGCACCGAGCAGAACCGCCGCTACCATCCCATTCCGGGCGCGCACACCATCTGCGCGAACAAGGGCGTCGTCGCCTACCGCCCGAAGACCGACCGCCCGCTCAAGGAGGGCGAAGGCTACGGCGTGTGGTCCTTCATCGCCATCTCCCTTTCCGCCGATCGCGACTTCGCGGCCGACCTGTTCATCGAGGATGCCGGCGTGTGGACCGAGAACGACAACGAAGAGGACATGATCGCGTTCCTCGAGCAGCATCGCAAAGCTATCGTCTGGTCCGTCGTCGAGTGCGGCCGCGACCAGAACGTGCTGTTCGACCGCACCTACGTGGGCTTCGCTCACCGCATGATGAAGCCGGGCGAGATCGGCAACGCCATCACGGTGGGTCCCTACGTCACGCTGGCCCGCAACGCCGTGCCCGCTACCGGATTCGCCTCGCTCAACAACCTGCACCTGTCCGACTGGCTCAAGCAAATGGACTTCGAGCCGCTCACGGACATCGCGTAACCGACGGTATCCCCCTGATCGAGCCGTCCAGGCAACCCCCGGGCGGCTCGATCACGTTTAGACAAGGACTGGAAACATGGCAGACAAAACCGCTTCCGGTTCCGGCGGATCATCGGCCCAGGACAGCTCGAAAAAAGTTGGCCTGATCGGCCTGGTAGGCATCGTCATCAGCGCCATGATCGGCGGAGGCATCTACAACCTCCCCCAGAACATGGCCGCAGACGCCTCCGCAGGAGCCATCATCATCGCCTGGGTCGTCACCGGCATCGGCATCTGGTTCATCGCGAACACGTTCCGCATCCTGTCGGCCGCGCGACCCGAGCTCACGAACGGCCTGTACACGTACGCCGAGAAAGGCTTCGGCAAGCTGATCGGCTTCTTCGTGGCGTACGGCTACTGGATTTGCAACTGCTTCGCGCTTGTTGCCTACTCAGTGCTCGTCATGGCCACGCTGAACTACTTCGTGCCCGACTTCACGGGCGGCAATAACATTCCGTCCATCATCGGCGGCTCCATCATCACGTGGATCATGTACCTGCTGGCCCTGCGCGGCGCGAAGTCCACCAGCTTCCTGAACATCATCGGCACCATCGGCAAGCTGCTGCCCGTGTTCATCTTCATCCTGGCCGTGGCCACCGTGTTCAAGTTCTCGGTGTTCATGGAAGGCTTCTGGGGCATGAAAGACGGCGTGGCATTGACCTTGGACTTCAGCAACGTCATGCCTCAGGTTTCGTCCACGATGCTGGTCACGCTGTGGCTGTTCCTGGGCATCGAGGGCGCCGTGGTCGTGTCGGGCAAGGCGAAATCGCAGGCCGCAGTGCGCAAAGCAACCACCATCGGCTTCCTCGTCACGCTGGCGCTCTACATCGTCGTGTCGCTTCTGCCCCTCGGCGTGTACTCGCAAGCGGAAGTCGGCAGCATGGCCGACCCGTCGATGGCGGCCATCATGCTGAAGTCGTTCGGAAAATGGGGCGAGATCATGGTGAACGCCGGCGTGATCGTCTCGGTGCTGAGCTCCTGGCTCGTCTGGATGCTCATGCTGGGCGAGATGCCGCTGGCCGCCTCCAAAAGCGGCATCTTCCCCAAAATGTTCGTGAAGGAGAACAAGAACGGCTCGCCGTCCACATCCCTTCTGTGGACCACTATCGTCGTGCAGGTGGTGCTCATCATCTCGTTCTTCATAGGCAACAACGCCTGGACCACGATGATCAGCATCACCAGCGTCATGGCGCTTCCGTGCTACTTCTTCTGCACGCTGTTCCTGTTCAAGATCGCCGTCAAGAAGGAGTACCCGTCCGGCATCTTCGCCAGCCGCGGCATGGCCGTGTTCACGGGCGCGGCCGGTTCGCTGTACGGACTGTGGCTGATCTACGCGGCCGGCCTGAACTACCTCATGGTGGCCTGCATCGTGTACGCCATCGGCCTGCCGCTGTACATCGTGGGCGTGCGCCAGCACGACCGACAGGCGAAGCTGTTCGAGAAGCGGTCGGACAAGGTCATCCTGGCCGTGGTGCTGGCGCTCGGCATCGCCGGCCTTATCTACTCGGTCATCACGTTCGGGAACATCCATATCTAGAGCGCGCACGATTGCGATCACCGCGAAGCCCGAGGCCGCTTACGGCCCCGGGCTTTTTTTGGTCGTCTTGCACATCAGACCCGATTCGTCGAAAACGCTGCGGCTTTACCTTCCCTTTACACGGGCTTTACCGAATCTTAAGCGGTCTGAATATCCTCCATCGATCGGTGTACGACTCGAGGATTCCCCTGCGAATACGCCATGCTGTTCACATTGGAAACCGAAAGGGAGTCATCCGTGAAGGGCTTTACCGAACTCATCGTCAACTCCGTCCGCGGGTTCTGCATGGCCCTGGCCGACAGCGTGCCCGGGGTGTCGGGCGGCACCGTCGCCTTCCTGCTGGGCTTTTACGACCGGTTCATCGGCTCGCTGGACGACCTGTTCCACGGCGCGAGGGCTGCGCGCTTCGCAGCCGTGCGCTTCCTGCTGAAGCTGGGCGCAGGTTGGGCGATCGGGTTCGGGCTGTCGGCGCTCGTGCTGACCAGTTTCTTCGATACGCACATCTACGAGGTCAGCTCGCTGTTCATGGGATTCATCGTGTTCGCCATCCCCATCGTCGTGCGCGAGGAGCTGGACGCATTGCGTAAACGGCTGCCGTACCTCGCGTTCGCCGTCGTGGGCGTCGCATTCGTCGTGGCAGTGACGCTGCTGAGCCCCGTGAGCGGAGAGGGCATCGACGTTGCGGCGAAGAGCCTCGACCTCGGCCTGGTGGCGTACGTGTTCCTGGCGGCGATGGCGGCCATCTCCGCAATGGTGCTGCCGGGCATATCGGGCTCCACGCTGCTGCTGATCTTCGGGCTGTACGTGCCCATCATGGGTGCGGTGCGCGCGACGATGGGGCTCGATCTGTCCTACCTGCCTATTCTGATGGTGTTCGCGGCGGGCATCGCATGCGGCATGCTTCTGTTCGTCCGACTCATCAGAATGTGCCTCGAGCGCTTCCGCTCGCAGACCATCTACGCCATCATCGGCATGATGCTGGGGTCGCTGTTCTCCATCACGCAAGGGCCGCTCACGCTGAGCGAGCCGCAGCCGGCCATGAGCCTCGACACGTTCAGCATCGTGTTCTTCCTCATCGGCGGCGCCGTGGTCGGCGGGCTCCAGCTGCTCAGGTCGCGCTTGGAGGAACCCGCCGAGGGCTAACGCGCTACGACGCCCGCATCGGACAGCCGCAACGCGGCATGGAAGCCGATGCCGGGAAGGCTCGCCGGCTTCGCCATGCTAGCTCGCCGCTTGGACAGCTTCGCGCAAACGCGCGAGATCATCGTCATCGGGATGGCTCGCCGCTTCGTCGAAGTTCTCGATGAGCTGATGCATGCGCGCAGCCTGCTCGGGCTTGGCCTCGGCGGTTTGCGCGTAGCGGGCGCGAACGCTGGCGGGCATGCGGCCCTGGCACATGAACGTGCCCGCGATCCGCGCCGATTCGGGCAGATGCACCGCCACGCGCGCCATGACGCCCGCGAAGTACGTCTCGTCGGCTCCGAACCCGGCCGTCCCGAACAGGAACACGTCCTTGTCCGCGAGCGAGGCCAGAACCTCGGCCAACTCGTCGCCGCAATCGCCACGGTTCGTCCAGAACCCTGCGTACACGCGGTCGGCCTGCGCGACGGCGGCGCGATCCACCTCGTCCACCCGACCGAACGCAAGGCGCCCTTCGCTCGGCAGCGCGGCGGCCACCGCCCGCGCCAATGCCTCGGTATTCCCGGTGCGGCTGTCGTACACGATCGCGTAGCTCATTCCCTACATGCCTCGGCGCGGGCGCCGCATTCGAATCAGCTTGTTATACGCCCGTCCGACCCCGCTGTAAACCCCGTTATACTGAAACGAGAGAATCCAACGGGCGCAAGCGCCCTGCAAGCGAGGAGGCTTCTATGCGAGCGGTGGTTCAGCGCGTGTCGAACGCGCGGGTAGATATCGACGGCGCGACGGCGGGCAGCATCGGGCGCGGGCTGCTCATCCTGCTAGGCGTGGGTCACGACGACAGCGAGGAGCAGGCCGAACGCCTCTGGAGCAAGATCGCGCGCCTGCGCATCTTCGAGGACGCCGAGGGCAAGACGAACCTGTCGCTAGCCGACGTGGGCGGCGAAGTGCTGGTCGTGTCGCAGTTCACCCTGTTCGCGAACTGCAGACGAGGCAACCGCCCCTCGTTCACCGAGGCGGGCGCGCCCGACGAGGCGAACCGGCTGTACGAATGGTTCGTCGAACGCGCGCGCCGCGACATGCCTCGCGTGGAAACGGGGCGCTTCGGCGCTTACATGGACGTGAGCCTGACCAACGACGGTCCGTTCACGCTGTGGCTCGACACCGACGCGCTCTAGCGCGACGATGCGACGATGCTCCGGCGCGCTGTCGCGCTAGAGCAGCGCCCGCTCCCACTCGGCCTCTTTGAAGCCGACCAGCACGAAGTCGTCGCCCACCACCAGCGGGCGCTTCACCATCATGCCGTTCTCGGCCAGCAGCGCGTAGGCGTCCGCGTCGCTCATGCCGGCATCCAGCAGGGCCTTTACGTTGCGCTCGCGGTACAGCATGCCGCTGGTGTTGAAGAAACGGCGCAGCGGCAGTCCGCTTTTCGCATGCCAAGCGGCCAGCTCGTCGGACGTCGGGTTGTCCTCCACGATGTGGCGGTCAGCGTACGCCACGCCGTGCGCGTCGAGCCACGCCTTAGCCTTCTTGCAAGTGGAGCACTTCGGATATTCGATGAACAGCACGTCCGCCATGGGTTTCTCCTTCGCGTTGCAGCCTTCGTATCCCGCTCATCATACCAGAGCGGCCTCAAGCAGCCGCAAAGCGAAGCGAACGGGCGCCGCATGCCTCGGCGGCGGAATGTCTCAAGTGAAACATTCGCTCGCTTCGATCCTGCCGGAAACGGCGAAGGACGTCCGAGGCGAAGCAGACGCGCACGTCGATCAAACGTACAAATGTTTCACGTGAAACATCGTAACCGCCTTCGGTTGCAAAAGGGTCATCGTTCGCGCAGGCTCGGCTTGGTATACTGAAGGCATACAGACGGAAAGGCGGCTCATGATCTTCTACTTCACCGGCACCGGCAATTCGCTCGCGGCGGCGCAGACCATCGCGCGCGCAACGGACGACCTGCTCGTCGACATCGGCGCGGCCTACAAGTACAAGGACTTCGACTTCACGCTCGCGCAAGGCGAGCAGCTGGGCTTCGTCTTCCCCGTCTACAACTACACCACGCCGCCCATCATCGATGCGTTCCTCAAGCGAGCCCGCTTCCGCACGGGCAACAAGGAAACCTTCACGCCCGACTATTGCTTCGCCGTGATCAGCTGCGGCGCGTTCGTGGGCAGCACGGCGCGCGTCTTCGGCAAGCGCCTGTTGGACGCGCAGGGCATCAACCTCGACGCCTCGTTCAGCGTGAAATCGGTGGGCAACTGCACATACCTGTACGCGCCCGCCCAAGGCGAGAAGCGCAAGCGCCTGCTTGCCGGCGCGGAACTTGCCGCGCGCGAGACGGCAAATCGCATCGCAGCCCGCGAGCACGTGCGCGCCGAGCACCGCAATCCCCTAGGCATCGTGCTGTCCAAGTTCACTGAAAAGGACGAGAAGCCGCGATCCACCTCGGAGTTCTTCGCGCTGCCCACCTGCATCAGCTGCGGCCAGTGCGCCGACCTCTGCCCCACCAACACCATCACGATCATCGAAGGCGCGCCCCGCTGGGCCGAGCTGGGCTGCACGCAGTGCCTCGCCTGCCTGCACCGCTGCCCCGTGAACGCCATCCAGTACGGTGCGAAGACCGAGCGTCGCGGCCGCTACGTCAACCCCGTCCTCGCGAAAGCTCCCAAGCGCGCATAACGCTCCTCCCTAGCCTCGTTCAAGCAATTCCTTGAACGACCGCTCTCCCCAGCCGTCGGGCGCCTCAAGCGTCGTCGAACGGATAAGCTCCCGCAGTTCCGCCTTTCGCTCAGGCGTCAATGCACGATGCCCGCTCCTTAGGTCTTCAAGCGAGGGGAAAGCTTTCGGAAGCTCTTCGTTGTCGATGACGGCAACCATGACACGCTCCTTTCGCTTCATCGAGCATAGATGCGCAATACCGTATTACGTCAATGACGGCAGTTGATCGCATGCGCTGTCTTGACGCTTCCGTATCTATTGTTTATAGTGTGCATATCGGGTATATACACTCTACACGTTACGGAGTGGACGATGCCCGGCCGGAGGGGACGAGGAACGTGCTTGGCCTCTCCCGGCGCGAAGCGGGACGCCGCGACGCGCCACCCGAGCGCAGGGGGACGCCCCGGCGCTCGCGCACGAAACCACGAAAGGGAGCCTGAGTTGGACATCATCATCTCGAATGCGAGCGACAAGCCCATCTACGACCAGATCGTCTCGCAGATGAAGGCCCTCATCCTGACGGGTGAGCTGGGCGAAGGGCAGCAGCTGCCCTCCATCCGAGCACTGGCCGGCGACCTGCGCATCAGCGTCATCACGACCAAGCGCGCGTACGCCGAGCTGGAGCTCCAAGGCTTCATCGAGACGGTGCCCGGCAAGGGCAGCTTCGTGGCCGGCGGCAACCTCGAGCTTCTTCGCGAGGAGCGCCTTCGGCACATCGAGGAGCTGCTCGTCCAGGCCGTCGACGAAGCGCGCGGCGCGAACGTCGGCATCCCGGAGCTCCATGACATGCTCGACCTCATCGCAGAAAGTGACGACTGATGAACGACCTCCTCCGCATACGCAGCTTGTCGAAGCACTATGACGGCTTCGACCTCCGAAACGTCGACCTCACCGTGCCCGCCGGAAGCGTCGTCGGCTTCATCGGCTCGAACGGCGCCGGCAAGACGACCACCATCAAGGCCATCCTCGGCCTCATATACCCCGATGCCGGCTCCATCGAGCTGCTCGGCCAAAACGTCGGCGAACATGCCGGCAGCAAGGCGATCAAGGACGCCAAGCAACGCACGGGCGTGGTGTTCGACACCTGCTCGTTCCCCGAGGAGATGACCGTCGCCTCGGTGGGCAAGCTCATGTCGTACAGCTACGACTCCTGGAGCCCTGCCGACTTCGAGCAGCGCCTGGCACAGTTCCAGCTGCCTAAGAGCAAGACGGTGAAGGACCTCTCCCGCGGCATGAGCATGAAGCTGTCGCTGGCTTGCGCGCTGGCACACGACCCCGACCTGCTGATCCTCGACGAGGCCACCGCCGGGCTCGACCCGCTCGCCCGCGAGGAAGCGCTCGACATCCTGCGCGGCTACATGCGCGATGAGCGCCACGGCATCCTCATGTCCAGCCACATCACGAGCGACCTCGAGAAGATCGCCGATTACATTGTGTGCATCGACGCCGGTCGCATCGTGTTCGCCGTCGAGAAGGACACGATCACCGATCTGGCCGGCATCGCGCACTGCCGCGCGACCGACTACGAGCGCATCGCCGAGAGCGGCTTCTTCGCCCCCGGCGAGCTGCGCAGCATGCGCCACCCCTACGGCATCGACGTACTGGCTCCCGACCGTTTCGCGTTCGCCGAGAACTTCAAGAACATCGCCGTCGACAAGGCCGATATCGATGTCTACATGGGCATGATGCTGAAAGGAGAGGTCCGATGAAAGCCATGATCATGTCCGATCTTCTGATCGCGAAGAAATACCTGCTGCAACAGCTGGGCGTCTCCATCGCCGTGGGCATCTTCATAACCGTCATGATAGGCAACCTCTACGTCGCCGCTCCCATGGTGGGCGTGATGATCCCCTTCTCGCTGACCATCACCATCCTCGCACTTGACGAACGCGCCAACTGGCAGCAGTTCCGTCTGGCTTTGCCCATGTCGCGATCGAACGTGATCGCAGGCCGCTACGTCAGCTTCGCGCTGTTGGCGCTGCTGGGCATCGCGGCAGGCCTGCTGGTGACGCTCGTGATGGTCGCCGTCGCGCAGATCGCCCCCGGCGTTCCCCAGCTAGCCGACCTCATGGGGAACTTCTCGTGGCAGACCATGCTCTTCGCGTCCGTCGCCGGATTGGCCATCATCTTGGTCATGCTGTCCGTCACGATGCCCTTGTTCTCGCGGTTCGGCATGACGAAGGGCGTCCGCTACCTGCCGCTGCTCATCATAATCGGCGTGTTCTTCGCGTTCCAGCTCGACGGCAACGGGCCGCCGCCCGAGTTCGTCGCGAACGTGCTGAACCTGTTGGAGTCGCCCGCGGGCACCATCGCCATCGCTGCCGGAGTTCTTGCGATCACGGCCGCCGTCTACGCGATCTCAGCCGTAATCTCCACCAAGCTGTACCAGAAGCGCGAGCTCTAGCGGACGGAAAAGGAGCGCCCCATGAAGACCATGATGCTTGCCGATTTCCTCGCTTTGGCGAAATCGCTGCCGAAGAACGTGGCGCTGTGGGCGCTCCTTGCAACGGGCATATGCCTGGCAGCGGGGAACGCGACTCCCATCATCCTGCTCACCGGCTTCCCCATGTCCCACATGGTGCTCATGCCCATGCTGCTGCGCGACCAGCGGCGCGATTGGGTCGCCTTTCGCCAGGCTTTGCCGCTTTCGCGAGCAAACGTAGTGGCGGGACGCTACGCAAGCATCGCCGTCGTCGTCGCCGGATGCGTCGCTCTCGGCGTCGCAGCGTATACGACCGCTTGCATCGTCAACGCCGTTGTGCCGGGGCTTCCGCTTGTCCGCCATTTCGCCGTAGGCTTCGACGCTGCGGGCGTCGTATCGTTCGCGGCCGGCACGTTCGCCCTCACCATCGCCATGTTCAGCGTGCTGCTGCCGTTCATGTTCGCCGACAGCCACCGCAAGCTCGCCAGCTACATCCCCTTCGCCTTCATGCTCGCCCTCATGGGCTGGATCTACATATTCCGCTCCATGAACTTCGACGCGTTTCTTCCCCTCGTGGGCCGGATCGTCGTCGCCGCGCAGTCGCTGGGCGGCGCGCTCGTCGTGGGAGGATGCGTCACGGCGGCGGCGCTCGCCTTGTACGTCGTATCGGAGCGCGCGGCGGTTCGCGGGTACGCGACGCGCGACCTCTAGCCCATCTGAACCAGATCGGCCAGCGTCACGTTGTCCACGTAATCCTCGATGGCCTGGTCGAGCCCACGCCAGAAATTGATGGCCACGCACTGATCGCGGCGCGGACACGCCTCCGCGCCGTCTTCGAGGCATGACACCGGCGCGCAGCTGCCCTCGGTGGCGCGCAAGACGTCTCCCGCAGTGATCTGATCAGCCGGACGCGCCAACAGATACCCGCCGCTCACGCCGCGCACGCTTTTGAGAACGCCCGCCTTCACCAGCGCCCCGCCCAGCTGTTCGAGGTATTTGACGGACAGATCCTCCCGCTCGGCCGCTTGCCGCATGGTGACCAGCGCGCCGGCTTCCCCTTGTCGTGCGATGTCGATCATGAGCCGCAACGCATAGCGTCCCCGTGTCGATATCATCATGTTCGTCGCACCGTCCTTCGATGGTGTTACCGGCCTTGCCGCACGCGACGGCCGCACCCTTCTCGTTCGTGTCGTTTTCAAAAGTATAGCCCATCGTTTACCTGATAGAACACGCCTTTCTTGCAGGAATGTAAGGATGGGGCAAGCGGTCGGTAAGGCGGCGTTAAGAACCGCTTGGTATAACGTAGTGGGGAGTTTTCCTCTACAGAAAGGTGGAAACCATGAAAGGAACGGCGCATCGTGCATCGACGGCGCATCCAGCCATCACGTTCATCGGGCGCCTCGCCCTGGCGGCGCTCATCCTCGTCGTGCTCGTGGAAGTGTACTTTCTTGCACGCGGGTTCAACCTGTACCGCGAAGCGATCGAGGAAGCCGGCCTCGACGAGATGGCCGCATCCATCCAGAGCAGCGAGTCGTTCACGCCCATCGACGAGCTGCCGGACCTGTACCTGCAGGCCGTCGTGGCCGTGGAGGATCATCGGTTCTACGCCCATCCCGGCTTCGATGCCATCGCCACGGCGCGCGCCCTCGTGAACGACCTCAAAGCGGGCGCCATCGTGGAAGGCGGCAGCACCATCACCCAGCAGCTGGCGAAGAACCAGTACTTCACCCAAGAGCAGACCGTCGAGCGCAAGATAGCCGAAGTGTTCATGGCGCTGACGATGGAGCAGCACTTCTCGAAGCGCACTATCCTGGAGCTATACGTGAACTCCATCTACTTCGGCGACGGCTACGAGGGCATCGGCAGTGCGAGCTGGGGTTATTTCGGCAAAGCCCCCAGCGCGCTCGATGCCGACGAATGCACGCTGCTGGCCGGCATCCCGAACGCGCCGAGCGTGTACGCGCTGTCTCAGAACCCTGGCCTCGCGCGCGAGCGCCAGCAGGAAGTGTTGCGGAAGCTCGTATCCTACGACTACCTCGGGCAGGACGCAGCACAGCACATTCTGGGAAACCTGCGCGCGCTGGCCGCATGACGCGCCGTCCCATCGATCCGCTCGCGCCGAACACCGCGTCAGAGCGGTGCACGCCTTGCATGCAGGTTCTGTAGTCGTCGTAGCGCCGACGGGTTCGCGCGCACGGACGACGGGGGTTTTGGTAGGATAAGCCGCATGAAACGATTCAAAACCACCGTTGCAGCCGCCCTGACCGCCGTCGCCCTGCTGGGATCGCTCGGCTTCACGGCGGCATGCGGCCCCGAAGATGCAGCGGAGCCCGCGGCGCAGGCATACGTGAGCCCCTACGATTGGAGCGGACTCGAACGTTCGGGCGACCGCCTGGCTTTCCGCGAGAACGGCGAGGTGCGCTCCCAGTTAGGCGTGGACGTGTCCGACCATCAAGGCGCCATCGACTGGAGCGCTGTGGCGAGCGACGGCGTGGACTTCGCCTTCGTGCGCGTGGGCAACCGCGGCTACACCGAGGGCGCGCTGTACGCCGATACCCGATACGCCGAGAATATCGACAATGCGACGAGCGCGGGCCTCGATGTGGGCGCGTACTTCTTCTCGCAAGCCGTCAGCGTCGAAGAGGCGCGCGAAGAAGCCGAGTTCGTGCTGCGGCTGCTGGCCGGCCGTTACCTGGCGCTGCCCGTGGCGTACGACCACGAGCCCGTCGCCGACGGCGCGGGTCGTGCGAACAACATGGACCGCGAAACGCTCACCGCGTGCGCGCGGGCGTTCTGCGAACGCCTCGAGCAGGGCGGCTACGAGACGATGATCTACGGCAACAGCGGCGATATGGCGCGCTACGACCGCGCAGATCTGGGCGGGCGTCCCGTCTGGTTCGCCGAGTACGACGCTGCCGAGCCGCACGCGCAGTTCGACTTCGCCATCTGGCAGTACACCAACGGCGGTTCCGTGGCCGGCATCGGCACCGCCGTCGACCTCAACCTTCTGCTGCCGCCCGCGAAGTAAAACCCGCCCTTGGCACGTTCATCGGTTCGTGATACACTGGCCGTCACTTTTCGCTCGAAATCATGAGGAGCATGCTCGATGGCTGGTCGCCTTTTCCGCTAAATCGCTCAGTCGATTTGCGATTCATCCCCGCGCCGCGCGTTCGCGCAACGCATAGTTGCCGCTTCGGCGGCCTTCTTCCATCTAGAATTGGTAGCGCAACCGCGTTCGCTACCTCACACTGACGTTCATCCGACCATCTCGTTCTATAGGAGCTATCCATGACTGCATCGACCGCGCCCCTGAGCGCAGCCGGTCGCGAGCTGCCGAAGCGCTGGCTTGCGATCATCGCCACCATCTGGGGCGGACAAGCCGCTTCCATGATCACCAGCTACGCCGCGGGATACGCCGTGGTGTGGTACATCACCGAGACTACGGGCAGCGCCATCATGCTGGCCGCGGCCGCCATCTGCGCGTATCTGCCGCAAGGACTGCTGTCGCCCTTCGGCGGCGTCATCGCCGACAAGCACAACCGCAAGACGGTCATGATCGTGGCCGACCTCTCGGTGGGCATCGTGTCGCTGGGGCTGGGCATCGTCATCCTGTTCGGGCAGGTATCGTTTCCGCTGCTCATGATCCTCGTCATCGTGCGCAGCATCGGACAGGCCTTCCACGGCCCCGCCATGATGGCCGCCATGCCGCTGCTCGTGCCCGAGAAGCATCTGCTGCGCATCAACACGCTCGACCAGCTGCTCATGTCCGTAGCGTCTATCGGCGCACCCGCGTTCGGCATCTTCCTGTACACCACCATCGGATTCCACTCCGTGATGTTCCTCGACTTCGCCGGAGCCCTCGTGGCCGTGGCGGGGCTTGCGCTGGCGAAGATCCCCACCGTCGCCGACGAGACCGCCGAGAACCAGCATGTGCTGGCGAACCTTCGCGACGGCTGGAAAGCGCTGTCGGCAACCCGTGGGCTCGTCGTGCTCATCGCCGGCATCACCATCGGCATGATGGCGTTCGCCCCGCTGGGCGCCATCTTCCCGCTTATGACGTACGATCACTTCGGCGGCGACGGCTACATGGCGTCTGTCGTAGAAGCCGCGTTCGGCGTAGGGATGATCGCGGGATCCGTCGTGCTCATGACCTGGGGCGGCGGCAAGCGCCTGGCCGGACTCATCGCGGTGGCCTCCCTCATCGTGGGTGTCACCACCACGGCGTGCGGATTCCTCGCCCCCACCATGTTCTGGGCGTTCGTAGCGTTGTGCGCCGTCATGGCGCTGGCATGCTCCTGGTTCAACGGACCGCTGATCACGCTCATCCAGCGCAACGTGCCCGAGGAGAAGACGGGCCGCGCGCTGGGCCTGGCCATGGCCGCCATGGGACTGGCCTCCCCCGTGGGCATCGCCATCGGCGGCGTGGCCGCCGAAGCTATGGGCGTGGCAGCGTTCTTCGTGGCGGACGGCCTCGTATGCATTGCGCTGGGACTGACCGTGTACCTGTTCAAGAGCGTACGCGCCCTCGATCATGACGAGCCGCACGTCTTGCGCGACAGCGCGGCCGAGGCGAACGCGGAGATCGGAGCGGTCTCGGAAGAGGGCTAGCGGCTCTCTTTTGCTCGAGACATCGAAACGGGGGCTGTCCGACACTGTCGAGCAGCCCCCGTTTTCGCCGAGTTAGGGAGGGTTGGCGTTTGGTGCAGCTTTACGGCTTCATGCCGGAGCCGCCCTGCACCATGATGGTGTCGCCCGTTACGAACGAGGCATCGGGACTGGCCAGGAACACGCACACGCGTCCTACGTCCTTCTCCGCGTCGCCGAAGCGTCCGAGCGGGATCGCCTTCACGTTCTTCTCGTACATCTCGGGCTCGCGCTCGCGCCATTCCTCGAGCGCCTTCGTCATGACGATGGGGCATACGATGTTCACGTTGATGTTGTCGGGGCCCCACTCCGATGCGGCCACGCGGCTCATGCCCCGGATGCCCTCTTTCGCCGCAGCGTAGGAGCTCTGTCCTGGATTGCCGCCGATGCCCGCGCCGGAAGCGAAGTTGATGACGGATCCCGCCGTCTCCTTCAGGTAAGGGTAGGCATGCTTCATGTAGAAGAACGTCGCGTACAGGCCGGATCGAACCGCCAGGTCGAAGTCCTCCTCCGAATGCTGGACCAGCGTCAATCCCGACGCCGACGCCTGCGCGTTGTTGATCAGGACGTCGATGCGCCCGCCGAAGTGCTCGGCGCCCGCTTCGACCGCCGCACGCACCTCCTCTTCCACCGATCCGTTCGCGAGAATCGTGAACACTTCGGAGCCGAAATCGCGCTCAAGCTCCTCCTTCGCCGCTTCCAGACCGCCGGGGAACAGGTCGGTGAGGATGAACTTCGCACCCTCGGTGGCGAATGCGCGCTCGATACCCCGAGCGATACCGCCGCCACCGCCGGTGATCAGCACCACCTTGTCCTTCAAGCCCATGTCCATGCTTTCTCCTTCGATTCGCCTGCACAGCCTGCCCCGTATGGTACCGTGGCGCGCATGCAGGCATGCTATCGCGCCCTGAGAACTCAAAGACGTGTTCGGCCAGCGGCTTTTCCACCCGAAGCGATCGCGTCGAGCGGCGCGCTTCACGCGACGAGCGGCCTCTCGGGCAACCTCACGACCTTCGGGCGCTGCCGTATGCGGCGTTCTTTCGATTGCCGTACGCGCTACCTTTGCGGGCGTTCTTCTTGAGGTCCTTCAACACGTCGTCCTCGCTGCCGCCCTCCACCTGGACGCGCAGCTTGACCACCTGGTCGCGCAGGCGGGCGGCTTCCTCGAAGTCCATGCTTTGGGACGCGGAGGCCATGTCGTCCTCCATCGACTGGATGATGCGCAGCACCTCTTCGCGCGACAGCTCGGCAAGCTCCTTGTTCACCTGCTCGGCCGTGGTGCCGCCCATCTCGTCGGTGACGTAGCTCATGATGTCGTTGATGGCCTTACGGATGGTCTGCGGCTCGATGCCGTGCTCCTCGTTATACTTCATCTGGATGGCGCGGCGGCGCTTCGTCTCATCGATGGCCAGCGCCATGGAATCCGTCATCTTGTCGGCGTACATGATCACTTGACCCGAAACGTTTCGCGCCGCACGCCCGATGGTCTGGATGAGCGAGCGGTGGTTGCGCAGGAAACCTTCCTTGTCGGCATCCAAGATGGCAACGAGCGATACCTCCGGCAGGTCCAGGCCCTCGCGCAAAAGGTTGATGCCCACCAGCACGTCGAACTCGCCGCGGCGCAGATCGCGCAGGATCTCGACGCGCTCGAGCGTGGCGATGTCGGAGTGCATGTAGCGAGCCTTCACTCCCTGGTCCAGCAGGTGATCCGTCAAGTCCTCGGCCATCTTCTTCGTCAGCGTGGTGATGAGCACGCGCTCATCGCGCGCAGCGCGCTCCTTCGACTCGTCGATGATGTCGTCGATCTGCGATGCCGAGCCGCGCACGATGATCTCGGGATCCAGCAGGCCGGTGGGGCGGATAATCTGCTCCACCTGCTGCTGCGACACCTTCTGCTCGTAGTCGCCCGGCGTGGCCGACACGTACACGAACTGCGGGATGCGATCCTCGAACTCGTCGAAGCGCAGAGGACGGTTGTCCAGGCAGCTGGGCAGGCGGAAGCCGTGCTCGGCCAGGGTGATTTTACGGGAGCGGTCGCCCTCGTGCATGCCGCGGATTTGCGGTACGGTAACGTGGGACTCGTCGATGATGCAGAGGAAGTCGCTGGGGAAGTAATCGATGAGCGTGTAGGGCGGCTCGCCGGGCTCGCGGCCGTCCAAGTGGCGCGAGTAGTTCTCGATGCCCGAGCAGAAGCCCATGGTCTCCAGCATTTCCAGATCGTAGTTCACGCGCATTTCCAGACGCTGGGCCTCCAAAAGCTTGCCCTCGTCTTTGAACTGCTGCAGGCGCTGGCGCAGCTCTTCCTGGATGGTGCCCAGGGCCTTGTCCATCTTCGGGCGCGCCGTGACGTAATGGGACGCCGGCCAGATGGGCAGCGCCTCGTAGGTGCCCAGCACCTCACCCGTGACCAGGTCGATTTCGGCGATTTCCTCGATCTCGTCACCCCAGAACTCGATGCGCAGCGGATTGTCGGCATAGGGCGGGAACACGTCGAGCGCGTCACCCCGCACGCGGAAGGTGCCGCGCTTCAGCTCGTAATCGTTGCGGTCGTACTGGATGTCGATGAGCTCGTAGATGACCTGGTCGCGATCCATTTCCTTCTGCTTGTCGACGAACACGGCCATGCCCGCGTAATCCATGGGGCTGCCGATGCCGTAAATGCACGACACCGAGGCCACCACGATGACATCGCGCCGCGACAGCAGCGCCGAGGTGGCCGCGTGGCGCAGCTTTTCCACCTCTTCGTTGATGGAGGCGTCCTTCTCGATGAACGTGTCCGACGAGGGCACGTAGGCCTCGGGCTGGTAGTAGTCGTAATAGGACACGAAGTACACCACGGCGTTGTCGGGAAAGAACTCCTTCAGCTCGCTGGCCAGCTGCGCCGCCAGCGTCTTGTTCGGAGCCATGACCAGCGTGGGCTTCTGCACGGCCTCGATGACCTTTGCCATGGTGAACGTCTTGCCGGAACCGGTGACGCCCAGCAGCGTTTGGTAGCGCAGGCCCTCTTCCACACCCTGAGCCAGCGCCTGGATGGCCTGGGGCTGATCGCCCGAGGGCTCGAAGGGCGACACCACCTTGAACGGCGTGTTCGCCAGGCGAACCTCGGGCAGCTTGCCCTCCATCTCGATGCCTTCGATATTGGAAAGATGAGCCATGCTGCTCCTTCCGAACAACAGCGGAGCACCGACGCGTCGGAGCCGCGCAACGTAAAACTTCGCAGGAGATCCAGTGTATCACAGCATCTGTAACATGAACAGATGTTCGTTAGTAAACGGTTACGAAGCGGAGGGCAACGCACGCCCCGAGCCTAGCTCTCCGCCCTCCAACCCGTCGGCTGCGCTCGACCGAAGCAGCAGCGAGAGCTGCTCTCGCGCCGCCCGGTTCAAATTGCTGCCCGAACGAGCTTTAAAGGAGTCGAATTCGACCCCTTTAAAGCTTGGATTGTACAGGGTTTCCCAAAGACCCAGATATTCGATAACATCGTGAGTCCTCATCCAATTCTTTATCACATCTTTCGGCGTGGGGCTTTTATAGCGCGCAATATCGGTAAGCGAAACGTAATCAGCATAGGCGTCGCCTTTACAAAACGTCACTTCGATACCTTGCGCGTTGATCGTCGCACGATCAGACATACGGCATACACCTCTCTTTATCTGTTCCGATGATCTGAGAGGATCCTGCGGATCTTGCAAGCATGGTACGGGCGGCGCGGAACATCCGCCGCCTCTATGGGCATCCGGCCGAGCACGCAGACCGGCAAGCACTTGCACTGGTTCTTTTATGATGCTAGCATCATATCACAGATTTACAAACATATGTTCGTAAATTTTCAGTATTGTAGCGAGTTCGATAACCGCGACAGCCACACGGCAATGGTATACTCTGACGCCGTCGCTCACGCATACGGAGCGCGCACCCGTTCGATAGCAGAAGGATCGACCGTGACCAACGCCTTGAAGAACATACCCGGCCTGGCTGTATGCCTCGCCCTCGCATTGCCGTGCTGGTTCATCGGGCAGCAGTTCCCCATCATCGGCGGGCCCGTGTTCGCCATCCTGGCCGGCATGGCCATCGCCGTGTTCTGGAAGCAGCCCGCGCGCGGCCGCGTGCAGACCGGCATCGCGTTCACCGGCAAGAAGGTGTTGCAGGCCGCCGTCGTGCTGCTGGGCTTCGGGTTGAACCTCGCGCAGATCGCCCAGGTGGGCATGATGTCGCTGCCCATCATCGGCTCAACCATCGCCACTGCGCTGATCGTGGCGTTTTTGCTGCACAAAGTGCTGCGCATGCCCTCGGAGATCTCGACGCTCATCGGCGTGGGCTCGTCCATCTGCGGCGGTTCGGCCATCGCGGCCACCGCGCCTGTCATCAAGGCGCACGACAAGGACGTTGCCCAGGCCATCTCGGTCATCTTCCTGTTCAACGTGCTGGCCGCCCTTATCTTCCCATCGCTGGGCAACGCGCTGGGCATGACCAACGAAGGCTTCGGCCTGTTCGCCGGCACCGCCGTGAACGACACCTCGTCGGTGACGGCAGCCGCCGCGGCATGGGACGGCATGCATCCCGGCTCGAACGCGCTCGACCAGGCCACTATCGTGAAGCTCACCCGCACGCTGGCCATCATCCCCATCACGCTGGTGCTGGGCATTTGGGTGGCGCGTCGCGAAAGCCGCGACCCCATCGCGCTCGAAGCGCAGGGGCACAGCGTGGTGAAGCCCGCAGGCAAGCTGGGAGGTTTCAGCCTGCGTCGCGCGCTGCCCGTGTTCATCCTGCTGTTCCTGGCCGCGTCCGTCATCACCACGATAGCAGTGTCCGCCGGCATCGACGCGGCCGTGTTCGAGCCGCTCAAAACGCTGTCGAAGTTCTTCATCGTCATGGCCATGGCCGCCATCGGCCTGAACACCGACATCGTGCATCTCGTGAAGTCGGGCGGCAAGCCCATCCTCATGGGCCTCTGCTGCTGGGTGGCCATCGCCGCCGTCAGCCTGGGAATGCAGCACGTCCTGGGATTGTGGTAGCGGCCACCGCTGACGCCGCACGGGATCCTTCGACTCCGGCGCTTCGCGCCTCCGCTCAGGATGACAACGCCCCCAACAACCAAAACAGGCTCCGGCCAAGAACCGAAGCCCGCAGCTTTACCAGGGACGGGTCGTGGGCGAGGGGTCTGATACGAGTTCCGCACGAGCCGAACAGCCCAGCGGGCTGTTCGTGCGAGCAGGACTGTCTGAGTTGCAGACCCCTCGCCCACGACCCGTCCCCGCAGGTTGAACGCGAGGACCTACAGGTCCTTGGAATACTCTCCCCACCAGGCCAGCACCTTGTTGCGCATCTCCTCGGGAGTACCGTCGTTGTTGAACACCACGTCGGCGGCTTCGATGCGGTCGGCGTCGGTGATCTGGCGGGCGATGCGAGCGCGCACATCTTCCTCGGGGAAGCCCGAGGCCACAGCGCGCTGGATGCGCACGTCGAGCGGCGCCAGCACGGCCATGACCACGTCGGCCCCGTAGGCCAGCGAGCTTTGACGGTTGCGGAACACCGAGTACTCCACCACCACGGCCGGCTTGCCCTCGGCGGTGAATCCGTCGATGAGGTCGGTGTAGCGCTCCTCGATGCGCGGCATGGTGATGGTGTTCAGCTTGCGGGTAGCAGCCGGCGTGGCGAAGGCCTTGGCGGCCAGAGCGGCGCGCACCACTTCGCCGTTCTCGTCGAAGATGTCGTCGCCGAAGGCACCGCGCAGGTCGTCCTTTACCGTATCCCAGGTTAGCACCTCATGGCCCACCTGGTCGAGGTCGATCCAGGCCAGACCCTCGTCGGTCAGCGCTTTGCGCGCCGTAGACTTGCCAGCGCCCATACCGCCGATCAGAAACAGCTTCTTCATTCTGCCCTCCTAAGCCGCCCCGCGGGCGGGTCAATGTCACTGCTTCTACTATACACGAAAATAAATGAGCCGCCCCTGAGGGCGGCTCATCAAAATGCCAATGTTGGGAAGGCGGATGGAGCTACTCGGCGTCCTCCACCGTCTCCACCTCGACGACCTCGGCCTCGGCCGGAGCCTCGTCCTTGTCGGCCTTCTTGCGCTTGGCCGGCTTCTCCTCGGCCTGGATGGACTCGTCCACCTCGATCTCGAAGCCCAGCTCCTCGGCAGCGGCCTTCATGGACAGGCTGATGCGGCGACGGTCGGGGTTGATCTCCA
>OMGQ01000897.1_pt1 | contig 21488 bp, 20 predicted proteins | sample 1646071 | NCBI WGS metagenome assembly OMGQ01 (sample SAMN05578585, study PRJEB25193) | human gut metagenome | biome: Human Microbiome; feature: human-associated habitat; material: feces | host: Homo sapiens | place: USA:Birmingham
CCACGTATCTAGCTTGGAAGGCTAGTGTTCTACCATTGAACTACACCCGCATAATCACTGATATCTCAATGCTTTGTTAAGATATCATAATTATATTATAAAGTCAAGTATTTTATGCCAATATGTTCTTTCTGACATGTTTTATCAACATATATACTTGACTTTATCTGTTCTTAGGAATAAATTATGTTAGTTGCATTTTAGTTTGTAAAATATTATGGAGTAATTTCAATGACTAATAATTCTGACCACATTTTTTCTAATGTAGATATAAGGAAACTTCTTATTCCTATCATGCTGGAAAATCTCTTGGCTTCACTTATGGGAACTGTTGATACTATGATGGTAAGTAATGTAGGTGCATCTGCTGTTTCAGCAGTATCGCTTGTTGATTCCATCAATATTCTTGTAATACAGGCCTTGTCAGCACTTGCTGCCGGAGGTGCAATCCTGTGTTCCCAGTACATAGGAAGCAGCAACCCTAAAGGTGCCAACCGCGCTGCGAGACAGGTATTTCTTGTCATGACAGTGCTGTCGGTTTTCATATCAGCAATATGTCTCATTCTTCGTGTACCAATGCTTAAGTTCATCTTTGGTTCGGTAGAAGCTGAGGTTATGGCTGATTCACAGGCGTACTTCCTGTTTACCCTGTTGTCATTTCCATTCATTGGTCTGTATGACGCTGGCGCGTCCATTATGAGAGCCCAGAAGGACAGCAAAAGCCCTATGATAATATCAATAATATCCAACTTCCTTAATATAGGTGGTAATGCGATTCTTATATTCGGACTTGGCATGGGTGTTGCAGGGGCTGCACTATCAACACTTGCATCAAGAGTTTTCTGTGCAGTTGTTGTAATTATTAAATTAAGAAACCCTTCTCAGACTATCTGCGTAAACAGATATTACACAATCCGTCCCGACTGGGATTTAATTAAGAGAGTCTTATATATTGGTATTCCTTCAGGTATTGAAAACAGCATGTTCCAGTTTGGAAAGCTGGCAATCCAGTCAACAGTTTCAACGCTTGGAACTGCTGCCATCGCTGCAAATGCTGTGACCAATATTCTTGAAAACCTTAACGGAGTTGCCGCACAGGGTGTAGGTATCGGACTTATGACTATAGTTGGCCAGTGCATTGGAGCCGGAAGAAAAGATGAAGCCATATATTATATAAAGAAGCTCAGTAAAATGGCTGAAGCTGCCATTATTATAAGCTGTCTTGTTGTATTTGCATTGTGCAGGCCGATTACCATACTCGGTGGAATGGAATCAGAAAGTGCAAGAATGTGTTTTGAGATGACTCTTTTCATAACAATAACCAAGCCAATATCATGGGTATTGTCATTCATTCCGGCGTACGGAATGCGTGCCGCCGGAGACGTGAAATTTTCAATGATAACATCATGTGCAAGCATGTGGTTATGTCGTGTAAGCTTCACTATATTCTTATGCCGTGTATATGGCTTTGGTCCTATTGCTGTATGGATTGGAATGTTTGCCGACTGGACTGTGCGCGGTATCGTGTTCACTATACGTTTCCACTCCCGCATATGGCTTAATCATCATATAATTGACTAATCTTAACTAATTGGATTAACGATAAAAACGCATGTCAGATTGAAAAAATCGGACATGCGTTTTATTATATTGTTATAAATTATAATATTGTATTGTAAACCATATTATTACAATCAGCCATTAACCTAGAATCCCTTACAGTTACCCTTAAGAGTTGCTCCTGTAATATTAACCTTTCCATTAATATTAGTACAATCCTCAATAATAGCCTTGCCAAATGTTACTTTATAACCAAGTGCAGATGGTTTTCCTGTAAGTGGCCAGTGATAATTATTACCCTTATTAGAATCTGAAATACAATTCTTCATTGTTACAACACCACTCTGGTTGTTTCTATCGAAACCATTAGCATAGTTTCCCTTAGCTGTACATCCAATAAGCTTATGGTTAAGAGGATCAAGGTGAGCTGCCTTTCCTGGTGTTTTATTATCTACTCCACCCATCTTAAATCCGTTACCATCACCATATATTCCATCACAGTATCCATTGTAGTTAGCCTGGCAGTTTACAAGTGTTACTGCTCCATGAGCTGCATAACAATCCCAGCCATCATCACTATTGTATTCAGCTACACAGTTTTCAAAATAATTGCCTTCACCTGAATGAAGTTTTACTGCAAAACCATCAGCATTCTCACCCTTAGCATCTGCATTATGATGAGACTTGCAATTATAAAACTTGTTATTAGCTCCTCCGTTGCTTACCTGAAAACCTGCATCTTCATTATAACAGCATGTTACATACTTTAATGTATTATTAGAACCTGAAATAAAGATTCCATTATCAGAAGCATTCTTAACTGTAATGTTAGAAAGTGTACTTCCATTACCTGATAATGTAATTCCTCTTCCTGAACTTCCGCTTGTCTGTGAGAAATCTATTGTCGCATTATTCTTTCCTGCAAGATTAACACCTCCTGACTTAGCCTTCTTAAGTGCATCTGCTAAAGACATTCCACCTGCCTTAACCACATAATTACCTGATACAGATGAACCTGTTGATGAACCTGAAGATGAGCTGCTTCCTGATGAAGAGCTGCCTGAACCTGATGAACTTCCTGATGAAGAACCAGATGATGAGCTGCCATTAGAATCAACCTGTACTTTGTAAATGTTGATTCCGCTGTTCTCTGAATACAGATATATGTATCCCTTAGAACCTGAATATGAATATGTTCCTAAAGAAGCTGTCTTATTAGCTGCAATAGTTCCAAGCTTCTTTCCATTAGAATCAGCTACGATTAAATTACGGGTAGAGCTTCCACTGCTTCTTAACACTACCTTTATTGTATCAGAACCTGACACTGGTACCTTAACTGAACGGTATGATGTAGTGCCTGTACCAGAAAGAGCCAGACAATATGTATATGCTGTGCCATCTACTGTTACAGATTCCGCCTTAACCTTCATATTCTTACTGCTTGTTGCCATAAGACCAAGTCCGTCTACTGTAGTACTTGATTTAATAGTTCCTAACTTCTTAAAATTAGAATTCTTAAAAGTCCATGAATTCTGTGTTGCCGCATTAGCTGACAACACTGGTGCCGCTGTAAAACATACTAATAATACTGCAACAACAGCTGCAAAAACCCTTCTTGCCTTCTTAATCATTATTAACCTCCCATACATTATAGATTAAATAGCAAAAGAGACGCTATTTCGCTGGCAGTGTCCGATATCATGCAAAATAAATCGCCTCTGATGCTAAAAATACCATAATAAGGATAAAAATGAAATGGCTTAAAATTACAAAGATTTACGCAAGTGTTTGTGCATTTTGTATAGTTAGTTCTGAAATATACCGTTTTCTTAATACATTTTTACTTAAAAACTGATTTATTGCTATTACACAATCACTCTCTATTATCTTTCAGGCTTTCAACCATATCAACCCTGTCAGCCTTTCTTCTCACAGTAAGAAGTGATACTGCATAGCATGCAATCACTATTACTATAGTCAGTATTATGCTCTGTGCTGTTATTACCGGTGTGTAAAGCACCCCCTCCATTCCAGAATATATCCTGAATACCTCAACCATCATAAAATACCCTGTAAGCAATCCGACTGCTATACCAAACGGTATTATTATATGGTTTACATCAATAATCATTCTGTTAATTTCACGGTTCTTAAGTCCGAGTACTTTAAGCATTGATATGTTGTGGCGGTTCTCTGAAATAAGCATATTTACAGATACATACAATGCCGCAATACATATAATCGCACCGATTACCGCAAGTGAATATATAATTGCACCCATCTCTGTAAGAATAGTCTTCATCTGCTCCCTAATGTCATCTGATGAACTAGCCTCTGTTAGCTTATGCTAACCTTATTGTGATAATAGCACTTGTAATAGTACTTAACAAAGGGTTTTCACATAAAATACGACGCGCCAGTTTCCTGACACGCCGCATTTTGGGGATAGTTTTATTATGAATACAGATATAAGCATTTATTAATATGCAGCTTCATATATTTCAAGTATCTGCTCCTCACTAAGCTGCACATAGTTGTTCCTGAGGAGTCTCTGCTGAGTCTTTATTACATCACCTGCAAATATTGCAAGGTCCGATTTCTTCACTCCGAATTCTTCAAGTGGCGCACTCTTTAACACCTTGTCCATAAGTGCATAAAGTTCTTCGAGTGCATTTTCAGGTGCTACAGAAAGACTTTCTGCGATTACAGCCTCAAGGTCATTGATTCTGCCTGTTGGCTTAATCTTTTTATACATCTTCATGACATCTTTAAACATCAGCTGGTTAGACTGTCCATGAGGTATGTGATATACAGAACCTAATGGATATGCACAGGCATGAACCGCTGCACATCCTGCATAGCCGAATCCAAGTCCTGCCCAGTTAGAAGCCTTTAAGAAATCTGCCGCATAAGCCTTCCATGCGTCTTCACCTCCGGCTTCCACGGACTTTTTCCAGCATGTAAGAATAGTCTTAAGTGCCTCTGTTGAGAAAATTCTTGAAATGCTGCAGCCGTTAGGACTTAAGAAGGATTCAACACTATGAACCATCGCATCTATTGATGAAGTTGCAAATATCTTATATGGAAGTGAGTCTAACATATTAGTTATCATAACTGCACTGTCTGCAAGCATTGCCGGATCTGCAAGTCCCATCTTCACGCCTTTGCTGACACGGTTAATAACTGAAATATTAGTAACCTCGCTTCCGGTTCCGCATGTTGTAGGAACAATAATCAGCGGATGAACTTTGCTAAGACTTCCTACTTTATCATAGAGGTCATCTACAGTATCATCCTTTCCTGCAACCGCAACAACCTTTGCAATATCAATAACTGTACCGCCGCCAACTGCAATTATACGGTCATAAGTCTTATCACGAAGTTTATTAAGAATTGCATCAACCATGCCGTCTGTCGGCTCACCCTTGCCGTATTTCTCACGGAAAAGTGTCTGTACTCCTATGTTAAGTGGAGCAATATATTTATCAAATGTATGCTCACCGCATAACACAAGGTCATCAGCACCGATTCCAGCTTCTTTAGCAAACTGTTCAAATGTATCAAATTCCTGTATTTCTGTCTTTATAGAAAAGCCCTTCATCAGCTTAAGCCTCCTTCTTTAACTGCTTTGCATCGTCCTGCTCGAACTTGCGGTCAATCATGTCAATAATCATATCCGCTGTCTCGTCCCAGCCTAAGATGCTGCTGTTGATAAGCATATCTCTTGTATGCCTGTCGCCACGCTTCTTTCCTGTAATATACTCATGTCTTGCATGCTGTGCCTTATCAACAGACTCCCATTCTTCCTTAGCCTTACGCATATTCTTGATACCTTTTTCCTTCATGACCGCTGCAATCTCATCTTCCTGCGGTGCATATATGAACACATTAAGAACATCATCCCTGTTTCTTAAAATGTAGTCGCTGCTTCGTCCAACAATGACGCATGATGACCTGTTGGCAAAATCATTGATTGCCTGGAACTGTGCATCAATAACCCTGTTAGAAAGGTTTGCATATCTCACACCATATGATGTGTCAAATGCGTATCTTACGCCAATCTTTGTATCAGCCTCCTCAACAAGTCCCTTATCTACACCAATCTGTGCAACTACCTTATCAACAAGATCTCTGTTGTAATACTCGATTCCTAACCTGTCGGCAATCATCTTGGCAATCTGTGGACCGCCACTTCCATACTCACATCCGACAGTAATAACAAAATGTCTGTCCGGATACTTTGCATTTGGAAGTACTGCCTCTTCCTGTTCTTCTGCCTTTCCACCGTCCTCGACAATGAATATATCACGTCCGAACTCTGCACCGTATTTCTTCTTAGAATAGAAGTAGAAGAACGCACCAAGTGCAAGCCAGATACCAACTACAATCCATTCCTGCCATACAAGTGCGGCTGAAAATGAAGCTGGAACAATGTAGAGTAATGTCATGAAGCCTGCCATAAGTACTGCCATAACTCCAACAAATCTGCCTGCCTTAACCTTGTAAGGTCTTGCCATATCAGGCTTCTTCTTACGAAGGATACAGAATGAAATTGAAACAAACATATAAGCAATAACACAACCAAATGAAGCTGCATCAACTAACCATACAAGCACGCCTCTTCCAAAGAAAGGTGCTACAACGCAGGCAATACCACAAAGGATAATGGCTGCTTCAGGAGTCTTATGCTTTCCTAATTTACCAAACATTTTAGGAATCATAAGAGACTCACCCATTGAGTAAAGTGCACGACTGCCACCCATCAGGAATGAGTTCCATGATGTGATGATTCCACAAAGACCACCTATAATAAGCACTTTGCCCATAAGCGGTGACCTGAACGCTATCTCAATTGCCTTGGCAGATACAAGTCCGTTCTGTGAAGACATTTCCTGTGCGATTGCACTCTGTGGCATTATGTAGCAGACTGCAAATATGATAAGGAGATACCATGCAACAGCTAAGAATATAGACAGAAGCATTATCTTACCAATTTTCTTGTATGGCACATTAATCTCCTCTGCTGCCTGTGGAATTACATCAAATCCTATAAAGAGGAATGGTGTCATGCAGGCTACCTTGAACACGCTGCCAAGAGTAGTACCTGTGCCTGATTCCAACATTTGTCCTGTAATATTAGCACCATCACCGTTAACTGCTGAACCGACTACAAGAAGAATTCCTGCGATAGCGATAATTGCTGTGAGGACAGTCTGTAATATAGCGGCTGTCTTCGCACCTCTTATATTGATAAATGTGATTAACACTGCAACGCCGACACCCAACAGAATTGTTGTCAGATAAATGTCTTTTCCAGCTATTGAATACAGGTAAACCTGATTAAATTCAGGGAAAAGGTATGTGATAACTGTTGGAAGTGCGGTTGCCTCAAATGCTGAGGTAGCCACATATCCCAATATAATCATCCATGTACACACAAAAGAACCTGTAGGTCCCATTGCCCTGTAACTGAATACATGTTCACCACCACACTGCGGCATTGCTGATGTAAGCTCTGCGTAGGTAAGTCCTACGAAGAATACCATAACGCCACCGATAAGCATTGCTATGATTGAACCGGCAAAACCAGCCGTTGTAATCCAGTCACCAGAGTTAATTACCCAGCCCCAGCCTATCATCGCACCAAATGCGATAACAAGTATGTCCCAGGCACCCATTACCTTATCAAATTTCGATTTCTGCTCCATAATATATCCTCCCACAATTAAGTTGTGGTTAAAACCACATTTGCACTACGCTTCCAAAGCTTCCTTTAAAGCTTCCTCGAAGATTTCAAGACCTCTCTCCATCTGCTCATCTGTCATTGTAAGAGGTGCTAAGAATCTTACTGTGTTGCTTGCTGTACCACAGCTTTCAAGAAGAAGTCCCTTCTGGATAGCATTCTGGATAAGGTCTGCAACAAGCTTAGTTGCCGGCTCTTTAGTCTCTCTGTCCTTAACGAACTCTATACCAACCATTGCGCCAAGTCCTCTTACATCACCGATGACATCATATTTGTCCTGAAGCTCCTTGTAACGCTTCATAACTGTCTCTCCAATATGTCTTGCCTTAGCTGCATAATCATCACGCTTCATAACATCCATTACTGCAAGTGCTGCGGCTGCTGCAACAGGGTTACCACAGAATGTACCACCGATAGTTCCTGCTGGAGCTGCGTCCATAACCTCTGCTCTTGCTGTGATTGCTGAGATTGGAAGTCCTGCACCAAGTGACTTGGCTGTTGTTATAATATCAGGTGCTGCACCTGCCTCAGCCCAGTACTCAGATGCGTAATACTTTCCTGTTCTGCAGTTACCACACTGAACCTCATCAGCTATCATTAAGATTCCGTTGTCATCACATATCTTTCTTACTGCTTTAACCCACTCGATTGGCGCTGGGATAAATCCGCCCTCACCCTGGAATGGTTCAACAATCATGCAGGCGATTTCACTTGCTGGTGCGCCCTCATCAAATATTCTGTTAAGTTCATCTATGTAATACTGAATTGCCTCTGCTTCTGTGTATCCCTTAGGTGCTCTGTAAAGATATGGATAAGGTGCTCTGTAGATACCTGCTGGGAAAGGTCCCATGCCTACTGCATATACCTTCTTGGCTGTAAGTGCCATTGTAAGATTAGTTCTTCCATGGAAAGCACCTGTAAAACAGATAACTCCGTTTCTCTTTGTAAATGCTTTGGCAATCTTAATTGCATTTTCATCACACTCAGCACCTGAGTTAGCAAAATATGTTTTCTTTACATCACCCTTGCATGGCATTATTTCGTTAAGCTTTTCAGCAAGGCTTACATATCCGTCATGAACATATACATTGAAAATCGTGTGGAAATATTTCTCTGTCTGTGCCTTAACTGCTTCAATTACTTCTGGATTAGAATAACCGATATTAAGAACGCCAACGCCGCCAACCCAGTCAAGGAACTTATTGCCATCAAGGTCTTCAAACATTGCTCCGCCGCCCTGCTTGATACATATTGGATAAGCCTTTCCGCAGAGTGCCTTTGGAATTGCTGCATCTCTTCTGTCGAGAAGTGCCTTTGACTTAGGTCCTGGAACCTGCTCTGTAATAATTTCTGGAAGTGCCTTTGATAATTCTGTAGTTGTCATAATAAAATCCTCCTTATTGATGAAACTCTCAAAAGAGAAAGGCGCCGAGAATTATCCATTCTCGACGCCTTTGTCTTTTAAAAACTTTAATTTATTTTCTTTATGGTCTGAATTATACTATTTTCTCTTTCTTTATCAATGTTTCTGATTAACTATATTAATTGTGCACCGTGCACAAATAGATACTTTCACACTGAATCTGCATTTATTTTCTGCCGCGATAGCTTCTTATCATAAATGCAAGCTTTAACTCAAGGCATGTATCCAGATTCTCAAAATCAACCCCAAGCAGTTCTCTTATCTTGTTAAGCCTGTAATTGAGCGTGTTCCTGTGAATAATCAGACTCTGCGCTGTCTCTTTTACATTGCAGTTGTGGTTAAGAAAGCTCTCCAGTGTCTCGCACAGACTGCCGTTATTAATCTCGTCAGCGTCTATCAGCTTGCCGATATTCTTCACAACATAATCATCCAGAAACCTGCTGTCCGTAACCTTCGATATAAATGTATATATTCCCTGCTCTTTATAAAAAAAGATTCGTTCCTCCGTATCCGAAACCAAAGCAACTTTAACTGCTTCTGCAGCTTCTCTTCGGCTGCTCTTCACATCTTCAAGATATTCAACGCTGCTTCCAATTCCAGCCTTAAGACAAATGTGATGTTTCCTTTCAGCATTTTCAATGATACGCTTTAACACAGCCTTCAAGTCCTCATCACTTATCCTGTCCGTCGAAACAAGTGCAAGAACGCTTCCAGTCTGCGGCATTACAAGCACATTCCCCGAATAAAATGAGAACTCCATATTGATAATGCTTCTTATCTCCTGTCCTGTTGATAATAAATCTTTGCTGCCACGACGGTTCTTTCCAAATACGAATTCAACAACACAGAAGCTTCCTGTCAGGTCAATTCCAAGAAACTGCGCCTGCTCAAGCACACTGTCACGGTTAAGATGCTCCGCATCAAGGATTGACGCAAATACCTGCTCTTCAAGGTTTCTGTTATTCTCCTCAAGCACCAGCCTCTTACACAATATCTGTGACAAATCCACAAGCGGAAATTTCTCCGGCAGTTCAAAAAGCGGAAGTCCTTCTTTATTACAATACTCAATTAGTTCCGGCAGAATCTGTCCCTCATTGATTCCAAGCGCAGCAATCCCATAATCGACCATGCTTGTAATCAGCGCCATCAGCTTATTCTTATCCTCCGTTACATCAGGATTCGTCAGCACCACGAACTCTCCGCCATGAATATAATCCTCAACATGATACTCATTCTTAACACACTGCAGGCAGTCCGCAAAATATATCCACCTTATTGTGTTCTTCATTCCCGCAGCTCCTGCCTTCATATTCAGAACATTATTTAGTTGTGGAATTCTTGTCATATCTTCGCAATTCATGTTGTCACCTACCTTACATTTTTATGGACGTAAAAATGTGTTTTATCACGCTTTTATGTACTAATTTTTGTGTTATATTACATTTTTCTGCACGAACTTTTCTTAATCCACTCATCTGGCATCTCAAAATGCTGGTAATCTTTTGCATGTTCCCAGTCGCCGCCCCACTCAAATCCATGTTCTGCAAACACCTTATAGCACAAATCGTCATGGTCGATTTTGTGTGGAAATTCAATGCTTCTGTCTGTATACTTTTCAGCATTGGCAGGCTCTACATTTCTTCTGCCATCAACATATTTCACATAAGGATTATAAAGCGTGTTGATGTCAACCGCCAGACCTAACGCATGCTTTGACAGCTTCGTTGAATAGGAAATGTATCTGAAATTAAATGCTGAAGAATTATTATCACTCATCGACTTCTCGTCATCAGCATCATATTCATCAATAAGTCTGATTTTTTCAATCTCATAGCCAGCCTCGTAAATCTGCTTAAATATATCAAGCACATCATCAGCAATCAGCCTGTTCACAACCAGCTCACCTATGTGCGTTTTCCCATCAAATCCGAAATGCAAAACTTTAAGATACCGCAAATCTTCTCTTGGAACGGTGCAGTTGTCCTTAAATGATTTCCCCTGCATCTTTGCAAATATGTCGTCTGGAATTGGTGATATTGTGAATGATTGTCCGCTCATGTGTGACTCCTTTCTTCTGATTATAGTTTCATTATATCACGATTCGTAGCTCCGCTACTTTCCGCTACCATCGCAGCTATCGTGATTGACATTCTCCGTTCGCAAGAAATCTGCCAGCAGCTTTCTTGCTCTCTTGCGCTCATTATATCATAAGGCCTACCAAAGTGTCACAAAATGAAGATTGAGTATGTCTATAAAACATGTTTACAAAAGCAACCTGCAGGAAAAACCTACTAGATTACATATAAAAGAAGTATTAGTGGGCTTTTTACACTGATAATAGGCATTGTCTGTATTAATAGTCACTTTGATATAAAAAATAAACCTACTACAAACAGGTAATCTCCCAATATAGTAGGCATTTTCTTCTGAAAGCTTGAAATCTTTCTCAGATTTAACCCACTAAATTGACAATGCATCATCAATTCGTAGTTTTTTTATTAATACGCACAGAATCCAGCAGGTATTTAGTACTCAAATTCTACTATCCTGCAATTCTCACATATACAAGCTTCCACTTTCGTTCTGTGGCTCGCCTTAAGCGGTGTGATTTCAACAAATCCTTTGGCTGTTCTCGCATTTGTAAATACTCCAGGCACTTCATCGGCAAAGCTGAATGCACCATCCTTACTGCTGAAAAGGTAACCTTTTCTCATCTCCTGATTACATTTTGGACAAATCATACATAACACCTCATTTCTTGATATCTTTGCTAAGAACTGACATTGCCATGCTAAGTTTTTCTTCAAACTGCTCCGCTTTAACAAGAGCTATGCCTTCATTGTCATCGCCAAGCACAACCAGCCTGCTGCCATTCACCAGTCCAAATGTATCTCTTGCTTCTTTGGGTATAACTATCTGTCCGCGGTCGTTGACTGTCACAACACCCCACATATGTTTGTCCTTAGGTGCAGGCGCCATTCTTTTACCTTCAAGCTGCACATCATCCTTAATCAATGAATCCATCGTCACGCCATAAAATTCCGCAAGCCTGCTGCATTTTTCAATATCGGGAATTGTTTCACCACGCTCCCATTTGGCATACGCCTGCCTCGATATTCCAATAACCTCTGCGATATCCTCCTGCGTCTTACCCGCAAGCGACCTCAGCATAATAAGATTCTCCTGTAGCATAATGTCAGTCCTTTCTGTTGTTATGTATGTATTATAGCCCATGTAAAATGTGAATTCCACCAATTGTAGTTGTCAAAAAAGTGGGAATTGTGGTGGAATTGGTTGCGTAATAAAGCATATCATCTTATACTTTTAAAATACTGTATTAAAATATTTTTTATATAATTATATCTACGTGCATATGAATTTTCTACTCTTATAAGTTCAAATCCATGTTCCTTACATATTTTGTTTTTCATTTCATCTCTTGCTTTTACCATTGAATTTTCACGATGTTCTTTTCCATCCAATTCAATTGCCAATATAGGAATATCCTGCCCTTTATATCCTTTTTCATATACAACAAAATCAAATCTTCCCGTATAAAATAAATCATCATAAGATGTATTTTCTTGAAAAACATGTGCAATACTAACTTCCTTTTGAACTACACATCTGTTATTAGTATTAAGCACATTATTCAATGCATGATTTAATGTTGTTAAAAATGCTGCTTCTGTTTGTGTACTATATGGTTTAATTCCTAATGCTCTCGAAGATGTTTCTCTAGCAGTTACCTGTGATTCTCCATTTGTATTTACATATTTAACAAGTTCATAAATATCATCATCTTTATCATTATGTAGTCTTCTTAACTGATTAACATCTGTCAATATAACCAACTGATCTTTTGCTCTAGATGTAGCAACATTTATAAGTTCTTTATTATTCTTTAGCCAGTCATATGTTCCTTGGTTTGTTTGTTGAGTTAATGCTAATGAAAATAAAACCACATCTTTTTCGTCTCCTTGAAATGCATGAACTGTACCACATGGAACATCATCAATTTTATTTTCCTTTAACATTTCATTGATTAATTCTTTTTGATTTGAAAATGGAGTTATTATTCCGATACTTTTATCACTATTATTTTTTATATATTCAATTATCTCTTCTGCCTCTCTTGGCGCAGTATTTTTATATTGCGTTGTTTCTCCTGTAATATTTTTTAAAATAAGAGGTGTATCTGATTTTCCCGCACTATTAATAACTAATTTGTTATTATAATATTTCTTATTATTAAAAGAGATTATCTTTCTATTACATCTGTAATGATGGCTTAACAATATTTCTTCACTTACTGCATCACATGCGAGATAAGTTTTATATATTGAATTTTTAATATAATCATATTCTGATGTTATACTATATATTTTCTTCAATTTTTCATTATCAGTCTGATTTAAAAGAATTACTGGGCTCAATTGTTGTGGGTCTCCAACTAACATCAGACTTCTTCCTCTAATAATTGGCACTAGTGACATTGCAATATTTCCCTGACTTGCTTCATCCATAATAACCATATCAAAATATGTGCCTGGTTTACCAATTTTATGAGCTGATATAGATGTAGTAGCAATTATAGGAAATATTCTTTGAAATTTTTTCAAATTTTCTTCTTGTCTAATATAAGAATTAAATTGTTGAACCTTTTTTCGTTCGTCTTCACATTCTACAATAGCCATCAAATCCTGATTCTTTGGCTCTTTAAGTCGTTGTATGTATTTAGCTGATGTATAATATAAATACTTTTTAAATACTTCCTCATCTTGCTCCACCAATTTTAAAGCTTGTTCATCTGTAATATCACCTATCTTAGATAACTTATCTTTAACTTCTGCTAATTGTACTCCTTGAAGTTCTGTCTGAAATGTAAGATGATTATTCACATCTATCATTTTTTGAATTGCTTCTTCTCTTTCCTTTAACTCAATCTTATGCTCATGTTTCTCAAGAAGCTTTGTTAATTCTGCCGTCCTTTTTGTTTTATCATCTTTGTTTTTTTCAAGAGTACTATCAAATATGGTTATATCCTTGGTTTTTTCATATAACTCTTTAATATAATTTAATGCTTCTAAAACACATCTGTCGTTTCCTAATCTGATAATTGGAAATGGTATAGCACCTTTATTTCTATATTTAATAGCCTTCAATTTGTCGCATACTCCGTCTATCGGATGATTATTATATGATGCAAACAAAACAGTTTTTTCGTTAAAAAAAGCTGTCACCATTGTATTAACAATTGTATTAGTTTTCCCTGTTCCCGGAGGCCCCTGAATATATGCCAATGGATATTTCATTGCATTATGTATAGCCAATAACTGATCAAGATTAATTCTTTTATCTAACAATGTTATCGGATAATTCTTTCTTCTATCTACCTGCTTGAGAAGTTCACCAAAAAAAGCTTTTATTGGGATTGTTACCTCATTATTCTCATACATTTTATTTATGGCTTCATATTCTTTATGAAGATCAACCATAACATTTCGACCTATTGCAATTACATAAGGCATATCATCTACACCATTAATATGTGGATTATATTTTGTGATTTTATCCTTTATTAATTCCTGATTTTTATCAAAATCATTTAATAATTCATAATCTTCTGCATCTAAAAATTTTCTTATACTAAACTTTGCTTCTGTTTTGTTCTTTTCAAGTGCAAATTCCATACAAATAGTTATTTCATCATCCTGCCTCATCATATGTTTAGCCACATCTAATCTCAACTTACGATAAGCTAATACATATAAACCTTTAGATGTATTAATACTCAAAACATTAATAGCGAGCTGCTTAACAGTTTTATTTGCATGTTCATCATGTGTTTTATATTGAAATTTTGTAACAATCTGCCTGAACTGATTTTCATCAAGCTTATAATTTCCATTCCATTCACCATCAAAATTATCTATTAATGCATAATCAGTTTTATATGGAACCGAATCCATTTTATTACAATCTATTAAATAATTTAATATTTTCAAATTAGCAACATTATCAAATATTCTTTTATATTTAACAGGATTCTGATTAATATCATCTATTAATTTCTGATTTGGCTCAAAATATGAGCCCTCAATAACACATGATGATTGTATTGAATCAATAAAAACATACAAATTCCTGATTGTATATTGTGCCAAGTGTAATCCTTGTACTTCCATAGATTTTTTTATGGGATTAATACTAATAATCCCAATCCAGTATTTTGTTATTTCATTTTTCCCATTTTTATATTCAATACTTAACCATTTCCCCTCATGAACGGCTCTAAATATATCCCTGCAAACTGTATTCATACTTTCATCCCCAAAATGTATAAATTTTTAACCATATTATACATCTATTTATGACTAAAATCATTATCGTTATACACTATTTCACATTTCCTTTCGACAAACCATATTATCTCTACTCCCCCAAACCTTTCCATTGTTATTTTTCCCGGCCTATATTATAATTTTTATTAACTACACCAATGAAGGAGATTTATTAAATGAAGAAAAATAGTATTTTTTGCAGCCTGCCGTTTAAATTGCTGGTGGGCGTTATTGCTGGCGTCCTGGTGGGACTGCTGTTAAGTTCAACTGATGGCAATGCATTTTCACACGCCATTTTGAATATTGTTGTAACTCTGAAATATATTCTCAATCAGATAATTAATTTCTGCATACCGCTGATAATCATTGCATTTATTGCACCTTCGATTACTCAGATGGGTAAAAATGCATCAAAGCTTCTTCTGATTGCAGTTACAATCGCATATGCATCATCAGTTGGTGCTGCACTTTTCTCTACAGCATCCGGATATCTTTTGATACCACATTTGTCAATATCCTCTACTGCTGATGGATTGAAAGAGCTTCCGGCTGCGGTTTTCGAATTATCAATCCCACAGATAATGCCCGTTATGAGCGCACTCGTGTTCTCAATTATGATTGGACTTGCTGCCGCATGGACAAAAGCAGAATTGATTTCAAATATTCTTGAAGAATTCCAGAAAATCGTGCTTGCGATAGTTTCAAGAATCATGATACCGATTCTTCCATTTTTCATCGGACTTACTTTCTGCGGACTCTCATACGAAGGTTCAATAACAAAGCAGGTTCCTGTGTTCCTGAAAATCATAATTATTGTATTAATCGGACATTACATTTGGATGACTCTGCTTTACACAATCGCAGGATTGTATTCTAAGAAGAACCCGATTGAAGTAATCAGACATTACGGTCCTGCATACCTGACATCAATTGGAACAATGTCATCTGCTGCCACACTCGCAGTTGCACTCCAGTGTGCCGGCAAATCAAAGGTTTTGAGAAAGGACATGGTCTCATTTGGAATTCCTTTGTTTGCAAATATACATTTGTGTGGCTCAGTGCTGACAGAGGTATTTTTCTGCATGACTGTATCTAAGATTTTGTATGGCACTATTCCATCAGCCGGAACTATGATTCTGTTCTGCGTGCTTCTCGGAATATTTGCAATCGGTGCACCTGGCGTACCTGGCGGAACAGTTATGGCTTCGCTCGGACTTATTACCGGCGTGCTTGGATTTAACGACACTGGAACTGCCCTTATGCTTACAATATTTGCACTTCAGGACAGCTTCGGAACAGCCTGCAATGTAACAGGCGACGGTGCGCTCACACTTATACTGACTGGATATGCAGAGCGCCACGGCATCAAAGAAGGCGCTGACAATTAATATATTTCTTTGACATATGTAAAGTGCTATAATCATCACATGAATACACGCGCCTGCGGCGCAGAAATGAGGTAACATATGCCATTTATTAATTCTAAGATAAGCACTTCTCTTACAGAAGCACAGGAAACTGAAATCAAAACCCGTTTAGGTCAGGCTATCCAGACAATTCCCGGCAAGTCAGAAAGCTGGCTCATGGTCGGCTTTGAACCTGACTACAAGCTCTACTTCAGAGGAAGCAATGCCGAGCCTATAGCTATGGTCGAGGTCAGCGTTTACGGCAGTGAGAACCCATCTGCCTTTTCTAAACTGACTGGCCAGATATGTGACATTTTTAAAGATGTTCTTGGAATTGCACCAGATCATGTATATGTAAAATATCAGGCTGTTTCTAACTGGGGATGGAATGGAGATAATTTCTAATATGCATTAATAAGCGGGACACTCATTTTTTTATGAATGTCCCGCTTAAATATTTTTTTCTAAAATTCTTTCTTTTCCATAATCCGGACACTAATTGCATAAGAGAGCAGTATGAGAAGTACTGTCACTACCACTGCAATTCCTGCAAGTATCCAGCCATTCATTTGGTTTAAAAATGAAAAGGCACTTAATACATTTGTCTTTACCAGCTCCGCAAATGCAATGACAGACGCTCCCATTACACCACACGCCCCCGAAATGACTACTCTGCTCTTTTCTACTCCGGATACTAGCTGCAGCGGAATCAGCAATGCAATCAACAATGCCGTAACCGGCAGAAACACCAATACCACAGGAATCTGGGAAGCCATGTCTACCGGCATCTGCTGTTTCATTTCTAGGATCATGTAAAGTCCCGCTGCCACAAGCCATGAAACCGTTCCTCCTGTAAGACAGAAAAAATATTTTTCCCTCACATACGTTTCTGCATCAATCGGCAAAGTCATCAAAAATCCATATCCTTTATCAAGCTCGTCATAGGTAATTGTATTTATCAGAAGAATACTAATTGCAAACGGCAGCCACCCCAGGATAACTGCTTCGTTCTGTAACCCTATCACCACTCCAATGATAAGAAGGAGAATTACTGCCTGTTTATTACACCTCATTAACCTGATATCTTTTTCTATTAAACCTGCCATTATCTGTACCCTCCCGTCATCATAAGAATTAATTCATCAATTCCACCATGCTCCACCACAATCTGCGGATAATTTTCCTGATAAAATCTTCTGTCATTAGTAAAGCAGGCGTAACCATAGGTTTCTTTCTGCGCTTTTATGACTGCTGTCTTGTCTAATGTCCTATATTGCTCCTCATCCACCTTTAAAATGCCATACTGCTCTAAAATAACATCTGTATCCTCATGCAAAATAATTTTTCCGTCATGAATGAGATAAATGTCGTCACAAAGTGACTCCAAATCTGTGGAAATGTGCGATGTAATCAATATTGTGCGCTTCTCATCCTGCGCTATATATTCACGCAGCAAATCAAGTATTTCATTTCGTGCTTCCACATCAAGTCCTGCTGTCGGCTCATCTAAAATCAACAAATCGGCTTTATGACTGATTGCCGTCAACACCCTCAGTTTTGCTTTCATACCGGTGGAAAATTCTTTTAATTTCTTCTTCCGTGGAAGCTTTAAAGCCTCACATTTTTGGTCAAAAAAATCCTTCTGGAAATCAGGATACATTTTAGCAAGGATATGCCAGACATCTTCCACCGTAAATTGTGAACTAAAGCCTGCCTCCGTCAAAGATACTCCGATTTTCTGCTTTACCGCAGCCGGAAGCTCTCCACCTTCGTTACCAAACACACAAATCTTTCCAGCATCCGGCTTTACCAGTCCAAGTATCAGTTTAATTGCCGTACTTTTTCCTGCGCCGTTTTTTCCTACAAACCCTGTAATTCTCCCCTCTGGTATTTCCAAGGATAGTTCCAGTTCAAAGTCCTTATATTTTTTTCGGACATTCTGCATTGTTATCATAATTCGTCTTTCTATTTCTCATCAAGTATGAGCTTTACAACCTCTAAGATTTCTTCTTTCTCCATCCCAATTGCCACTGCCCGGTCAATGGCTTTGTCAAAGTCCTCTTCCACAGCAATTCTTCTCGCCTCCGACGCAAGCTGTTTATCCGAAGCAGTCACATATGTTCCCTTTCCGTGAACAGTCGTAACAAAGCCTTCCTCTTCTAACTTGTCATAAGCTTTCTTTACAGTCAGCGCGCTGATGCGAAGTTCCCCTGCAAGCGTCCTCACAGACGGAAGTGCCTCTCCCTCTTTTAATACAGACTGGATAATCTCTGACTTTATCTGCTCCATAAGCTGTTCGTAAATCGGAACCATGGAAGAATGATTTAATATAATATGCATATTTTTCTTTTCTCCTTTGTGATAAACAGTATATAACAGTTGATGTGTGTTGTCAACTGTTATATACTGTTTATTAAAAATATACAAAATAAGAGCCACTCTAAGGTGACTCTCATTTATTTTTATATTTAACTTAACTAAAATATTTTACCTATTTTTCTGTTAATCTACAAGAAGTTCCCTACAATAATATTTTAATCCTTTTTGAGCATTCTCTTTCTTATAAATATAAAAATCGTACCAAACTTTCAAAGTTTAGTACGATATCTCCACTATAATAGGATTATTTCCTCTCGACTATCCAACCAGCTTATCCAACATTCCTGCAATCTTTTTTCTTTCACCACAGCCATTAGTCTTAAATCTTAATAATGGAATTTCATACAAATCCATTATGCGATCCTTTAATAAATCTCTTGAAGCCTGTACGGTATCCTTTTTATGAAATTCATATCCATCAACTTCAATCGCTAAAACCGGCTTTTTACTGATTCTATTGTAAATCAGAAAATCCAGATGTGTTGCTGGATTCATTGCATACTGGCACTCCCTGTCATTTAATAGTTGAGGATTTTTAATCAGCATATTCAATGGAAAATGACAAACAACATATCTTATTAGAATCTTTCTCATTCGAAAATTGTTTTGCTGATATTATTATTACACTTGCAAAAAACAAACAATATATAACAATTACACCTATCCATAGAAGAGCTGTTACTTGTAATTTTCCAATACCACTTATGATACCAATCACACCAACCAAACTGATTAGTTGTAAAACTCCACCTATGCCATACATTATCAAACTTATTATAAGAGTTAACATATTATCATAAATATTATCCTTTAACTTAAACTTTTTGCGTATTCTCCATGGAAAAAATAGAACATTTAGAAAGTATTGCACCCTTTCATATTTCTTATAATTTTTAGCTTTATGCTCTGGCTCATTCTCGCTTTTGGATTCATTTTCTATCCTTTTTAGCGCCTTATAGTATGCCTCGGCATATATATCAATTAATTCTTCCTTGGTAATGTCATCTTTCTGTATTCCTAATTCCTCTAATGTATAACCATTATTTTTTATTGATTTTCTATTTCTTTTCTTTTTTGCCAATATACATTCCCCTTTGTACTATTTTACTTTACATTCAGCTTTATAAACCTGCTCAATATAATAATCAAGCAATTCATATATCCAGTCTTTTAAATTAGAAAAACGATATCCTGTCTTCTCAGCCTTGTCTGTATTTATACTATATTCCGGTTCTCCATTATAAGGTGCAGCCTCCCCTTGTTCACTTAAAGCCGCACATTTTCCTGTCTTTTCTTCGATATAATTAATCACTTCTCGAAGCGAGATAGTTTCTGAAGCACTTCCGTTAATTGCACCTTTAACATCTTTATCTACTAAATATGCAATAAACTCTCCCGCTTCATCTGAACGGATATAGCTCATTTGATAATCTATATTATCTATATACATCGTCTCTGATTTAATAACATGTTCTACATAGAATAAAAGTCTTTTCGTATAATCATCTTTACCTATTGCAAATGGATATCTGACAGCAATCCAGTTTTTTCCCGGATATTTCTGCCATAATGCGTACTCAGCCTGTCTTTTTATCTGCTCATATGGAAATTCTTTTCTGTCACACCACACAAAATCCATAGAATATCCATCAAAATCAGATTCCACAGTATTCATATGTTTTGGATTATAAACTGATGTACTAGACATATATATGTATTTGTCGCAATCAACATAGTCCATAACATACCTTCACGAATTAACTTCAGTGCTTCTTCTCTTGTTGGCAACATAGCTTGTACCTTCTTCCTTTTTTATTTACCTTTTCAAAACTGATAACTTCATTACTCTCCCCACAAATAGAGCCAAACTAGAGCCATTTGAGAAAACAAATGCCGGAAACCCGCATAAATACAGGCTTTCGGCATTTTAATCCGTTATTCAAACTCGGCAAGTCGTTGCTCTAACTTAAACTATTTTGTTTAAGTTTTATTTAAAATCTGCCGATATTTTACTCTATTTGCACACTTTATTTTGGCTTACTGATTTTCTGTTGCCAAAGTGTTGCCATGAGGATATTATAGCACAACCGACAATTAAATCAATCAGCATTTCAGCAAAATAAAGGCACCGTAGAACTGAAAGTTTTAGACTTCCTCTAATCTTGCTTTGACATCAACATGCTTAAACCAACTAGCAAAACAATGCCGAGAGTGAAACATACACACCCCAAAATAGTATCCAACTGATTAGCGAAGAAACCTATCAATACACTACCTAACATCATCAGGCACATCCATTTAAAAATATTACTAACCTTCTTTTTTAATTTGGCTTTTTCTGCGTCTGCATATTCCGCTACTTTTTTTAATGTTTCCTTTTCTTTATCCATATTCTCGCTTTTCCTTTGTCCATCAATAATTTCACGAATGTCTACTTCGAAGAAATCCGCAATTTCAATGAGTAACCCAACATCAGGCATATTACTGCCCTCTTGTGTCAAGTAGTTGACAGATTTTTTCATATTCTTTCTATCAGCTTTTCAATTTTCATTGTAAAGTGACATGCACTTAAACCAATACTCTTATCAAGTTTTGGCAAGCTGTGAATATTTATCATCCGTATGACACTTTGA
>OMGQ01000900.1_pt1 | contig 21429 bp, 16 predicted proteins | sample 1646071 | NCBI WGS metagenome assembly OMGQ01 (sample SAMN05578585, study PRJEB25193) | human gut metagenome | biome: Human Microbiome; feature: human-associated habitat; material: feces | host: Homo sapiens | place: USA:Birmingham
TTGTAATCATAAACCCCCAACCAACAGTAAGGGATATCAGTAGCTAAAACTGCATCATCAATTGACACAGCCTTAATCCATAAATCAAAATACACAACGCAGGTACCGTTCACGGCCCTGTAGTAGACTGTACCGCTTTCCACCCAGTATGTATTGATTGCTCCTGTACCGCTCATAGGGGCTTTTATACCCCATTTAGATAAATTAGAAAAATTGGTATTGAGCACAGCAGTATAAAAATTCAGGCAAAACTCATTTTTCTGCATTTTTATTTCCTCATTCTGATCTGATTGATAAGCCACAGCGAGGGCATCTGTCAGACGCCCTCGTACCTCTACTACTTCACTTTACCTTTTTCTTTATATTTCGCTCGTTCTTCTTAAATTAGACTCAAACAGCCGGTTAAATCCAAGCCAGTCAGTTCCCTTCTTATCTTTGAAAATTTCTTTCAAAGTCTGCATTTTCGCATCCGCATTATCGGCCAGATTCAGCGCTACAGCCTCTGCCAGTGCCGGTTTTTTCGGAGAACCGAACTCCAGTTCTCCATGATGTGCAATGATGCAATGCTTCCATTCATTTGCCAGCACTACCGGGAAATCAGGAATTGTACGAATCGCCTCGCTCAACATCTCTACTCCAATAACAATATGGCCGATCAGCTGTCCTTCATCTGTATAGTCATTATCCGGAAAATCAGACAATTCCCTTGTTTTTCCGATATCATGGCAAATTGCAGATGCTATCAGCAGATCTTTGTTAATGATCTCGTATGCACCGGCAAAATATTCACACAACCGAATCACACTTAATGTATGTTCCAACAGCCCGCCTGCAAATCCATGATGTACCGTCTTCGCTGCCGAGTGTCCCTTAAAAGTCCTCACAAACTCAGCATCTTTCACAAAATAATACTCGATTGCCTGCCGCAGATAAGAGTTAGAAATTCCACGAATATATCCAAGCAGTTCCTCATACATTCCATCAACGCTCTTTTCCGAAATAGGCATATAATCCGCCGGATTATACTCTTCTTCAGACGCTTTCCGCAGCTGCTTGATATTCAACTGCAAGTTATTATTATATGTAATCACATCCCCTACTACTTCGATGAAATCTTTCTCATTGTAATCAGCAATCCCCTGTGAATTCGGATCCCAGATTTTCCCGTCCAATACCCCGGTTTTATCCTGCAAGAGCAAATTTTCATACGGCTTTCCGTTTCGTGTCTCCGCAGCCCGTTTCCCTTTACATAAATAAATACTTCTGATCGTTTCTCCTTCATGTAAGTCCTTGATGTATTTCATATTTTAAATATCCTCTTTTCTATTTCTTAATCCCAATACTTAATGTGAATTCTGCATCCACATAACCGTTGGAGCCTCTTCTCTTCCCTTGCACTTTCACAAGATCTCCAACCGCATAATCCAACATTACATTTTCAAAGGAACTGATTCCTGTCACCGGTTCTCCATTGATTGCCTGTATTACATCTCCATTCTGGATCCCGGATGCCATAGCCGGCGAATCACTCTCTACCTCTGTCACATACAGTCCTTCCGGAATTGCCTGTTCTTGTGCCACATCTTTTGTAACTGTCACGCCGCGCACTCCCGCATAAGGCACGTTTTCTCCGTTCAGCATCAGTTCCATTTCTGATTTCAAGTCGGAAATGCTCAGTGCATTCGCTGTTACCTCCGGATGTTCCGGGCTGCTTTCACCTAATAATCCCTGCCGGATCAATCCGATCACTTTACCTGACTGATCAATCAAAACACCGGTTCCGGATTGAGCCACCGCAATATCAGTTGCAATCACGCCGCATTGCCCGTCTGCAAAGATTTCATGATACTCTACTGAACTGGCTATGCCATATCCCAATCCTTCTTCATAGCCGAATAAATTGCCGATCCCGATCACAATATCTCCCTGTACAACCAGATTGGAATTTCCAAATTCTGCAGTCTTTGTCCGGCTCCTTGTATTCTCTGAAACATCACCATACAATACACGAAACACAGCAAGCCCTCGATTCTTATCCTGTACCTTCAAAACTGCAGGCGCACTGCTCCCATCCGAAAATAATATTTCCCATTCTGTTCCGCTGTGACACACACTTTGATCCGTCAGAATCAATAACTCCTGGCCGTTATCCGCAGCAATGACCCCCGCAGTGCAGGCACCGGACTCCTTTTGTTTCTGCTCCTCCGTCCAGTCCGCATCTTTTTTTATCCGCACTGAAACAATACACTTTTTCGCTTCCTGTGCAGTCAGATAAAGAGTATTCATCATCTGCTGATAGCTCTCCTCAGTGAGCTGCTGTCCCTGAGGCTTTGTATCTTCCACCCCTTTTTCTTCCAAAAACATCTCGTCCTCCGGAATCGTAACCTTATCAGATCCTCCGCCAAAAGTACGTTCCGCCCATGGCTTTAGCGCAAAAAAACTACAGCAGGCAAACACTCCGATCACCAGCCCGTAAACAGCCATTCTAACAGCCTGTGGTAACAACTTTTTCCTGCTTTTTGTTTTTGGTTTAATTGTTTCTGTTAAAAAAGAAAAGGTCTCTTCTGTATCCTGTGCCTTTTCATTCGGTTCACTTTGCATAGGCATTTTCTCCTTCAGATTTTAGTATAACCGATTCCTGACAATTCTTCAATAATTATCCTTTTCATTATGGTGCAAATAGAGTAAAATGGAAAGTGAACATTTATAAAAAATAAAGTACAAACAAAGGATTGTTATACTATTTATGAATCAAAAAACATTAACCAAATTGGAATATCATAAAATTATTGCGATGTTAGAAGAACAAGCCTCTTCCTTTCGCGGAAAACAGCTCTGTCGTCGTCTAAAACCGATGACGGATCTGGAACGAATTGATACAGCCCAGGAACAGACTGCTGCCGCCTTCACAAGAATCGTGAAAAAGGGCCGGATTTCATTTAGCGATGCGTTTCCTGTAGAAGAATCTATGAAACGACTGGAGATCGGCGCCGCCCTCGGCAGCGGCGAACTGCTCCGCATTTGCAAGGTATTGAAAACCACCGCCCGCGCCAAGGCATACGGACGGCATGACACACAGGACGATACCGCCGACTGTCTGGATGCTTATTTTGAGCAGCTGGAGCCATTGACTCTTTTGAGCAATGAAATCGAGCGCTGCATCATTAGCGAAGAGGAAATCAGTGACGATGCCAGCGCCACACTGAAACACATCCGACGCAGCATCCACAGCATCAATGATAAAGTACACGCAACATTGAACACGCTTGTCAACGGTTCTCTGCGGACATATCTGCAGGATCCCATCATTACCATGCGTGGAGACCGCTACTGCATTCCGGTAAAAGCAGAATATCGCGGACAGGTTCAGGGGCTCATCCATGACCAGTCTTCCACCGGTTCTACTTTATTTATAGAACCTATGGCGATCGTAAAGCTGAACAATGATTTAAAAGAACTCTATGCCAAAGAGCAGGAAGAGATCCAGGTGATTCTCGCCCGGCTCAGTGAAGACACCGCTGCATATATTGAAGAAATCCGCACCAACTATCGTTCTCTGACTGATTTGGATTTTATTTTTGCACGCGGGCAGCTTGCCTATTCCATGAACGGCAGCCGTCCGGTACTAAACACAGAGGGCCGCATACGCATCCGTTCCGGAAGACACCCTCTTCTGGACCCGCGAAAAGTAGTTCCCATTACAGTGACTCTCGGAGAGGATTTTTCTCTTCTGATCGTCACCGGACCAAATACCGGCGGAAAAACAGTATCCTTGAAAACAGTAGGACTGCTCACACTTATGGGGCAGGCCGGACTTCATATTCCTGCAGCAGACCGTTCGGAAATCGCAATATTTCGACAGATTTACGCTGATATCGGAGACGAACAAAGCATCGAGCAAAGTCTGAGTACGTTTTCCTCGCACATGACTAATATCGTTTCCTTTTTAAAGGACGTGGATCAGAACTCTCTTGTTCTTTTCGATGAACTTGGCGCCGGAACCGATCCGACCGAAGGAGCTGCACTTGCTATTGCAATTCTCTCTCATTTGCACACGAAGGGAATTCGAACAATGGCTACAACCCACTACAGCGAATTAAAAGTCTATGCCCTGACTACGGAAGGCGTAGAGAATGCCTGCTGTGAATTTGATGTGGAAAGTCTGAAACCAACGTATCGGCTGCTCATCGGAATCCCTGGCAAAAGTAATGCATTTGCAATTTCGAGCAAACTGGGACTTCCGGATTATATCATCGAAGACGCAAAAACCAGATTAACAGAGCACGATGTTTCTTTTGAAGACCTGCTCGGAGATTTGGAAAACAGCCGCCGAACCATTGAAAAGGAACGTGACGAAATCCAGAACTATAAACGCGAAGTGGAGCGTCTGAAAACACAGACCCGGCAAAAGCAGGAAAAGCTAGAGGAACAACGCGAGCGGATTTTACGAGAGGCAAATGAAAGGGCCAATGCCATCCTTCGAGATGCCAAGGAAATGGCAGATGAAACCATGAAGAACTTCCGAAAATTCGGCAAAGAAGGAATCTCTGCGGCAGAAATGGAAAAAGAGCGGGAGCGTCTGCGTCAAAAAATCAAAGAGACTTCCGCAAAATCCACACTTACACCGCAGAAACCGAAAAAAACTTACAAACCTTCGGATTTCAAACTGGGAGAATCAGTAAAAGTTCTGAGTATGAATCTTACCGGAACCATCAGTTCTCTTCCAGATTCTCGTGGAAATGTGACTGTCCAGATGGGAATTTTGCGTTCTCAGGTCAATATTTCAGATTTGGAAATTATAGAAGAGCAGAATCCTTATGCTCCTAAAAATATGCGGCGCACCGGAGGCGGTAAGATTAAAATGAGTAAATCATTGTCCGTCAGCCCGGAGATTAACTTACTCGGAAAAACTGTGGATGAGGCAGTCGCTGAACTTGATAAATATTTAGATGATGCTTTACTTTCTCATTTAAACAGCGTACGCGTTGTACATGGAAAAGGAACCGGCGCTTTACGCAAAGGTATCCACGAATACCTGCGGCGCCAGAAACATGTCAAATCTTATCACCTTGCCGAATTCGGTGAAGGAGATGCCGGAGTAACAATTGTAAATCTTGTGTAAATATTTACTCGAACAAATACAGAAAGGAGACTTCATGAATAAACAAAAAATCTTGATCGTAGATGATGATGAAAATATTGCAGAGTTAATTTCGCTCTATTTAAATAAAGAATGTTTTGACACAAAAATGGTATATAACGGAGAAGATGCTCTGATCGCCTTCGATTCCTATCAGCCCAATCTCGTTCTCCTGGACCTGATGCTGCCGGGACTCGACGGTTATCAGGTCTGCCGGGAAATCCGCGCCAAATCAGCCACTCCGATCATTATGCTTTCCGCAAAAGGCGAAGTATTTGACAAAGTATTGGGACTGGAACTGGGCGCCGATGATTATATTATGAAACCCTTTGACTCCAAAGAAATGGTTGCGCGCATTCGCGCTGTTTTACGTCGCTATCAGGCTGCAAAACCAAGCGTGGCCCCTGCGGATAATATCAAATGTGTCACCTATGACAACCTGGAGATCAACCTGACCAACTATTCCGTAACCTGCGATGGACATTCTGTCGATATGCCGCCAAAAGAATTAGAATTATTATATTTTCTGGCAGCATCGCCAAATCAGGTTTTTACCCGGGAGCAGCTATTAGATCAGATCTGGGGCTATGAATATATCGGTGATACACGTACCGTCGACGTACACATAAAACGTTTGCGTGAAAAAATCAAAGATCACCCATCATGGAGCCTAAGCACTGTCTGGGGAATCGGATACAAGTTTGAAACACACTAGACACACCATTCATTTCATTATGAATCAGATACACATATGGCAAAGGATTTTCCTATGAAACATACACTCTATTTAAAATTTATCTGGCTGTATATCGTATTTGCTTTTTTAAGTTTGTTTACAGCCGCAACCCTGGGCAGGCAGCTGATTTTTAATCAACTCAAGGATAACTTCTCACAGCGTCTATACCGGGAGGCCAACCTGATCTCAACCAGCTATCTCCCTTCCTATTTCGTGGGGGAGACTACGGTTCAGGCGGTTCATTCCCAACTAAACGCCATGCAGATTTATCTGGACTCTTCCCTTTGGTTTGTCGACGAAGATGGAACACTGATCACGGCCTCCAACATAGAAAACACAACCGCTCCGGCCAACATTCCTGATTTTGACCCGGCAGAGGTTGTCAGCAGCCAATATATTACCGGAACATACCATGACTATTTTCAGGAAAATGTAATCACAACCATGGCTCCTGTCATTCAAGGATTCCACACCGAAGGATATCTTTTGATCCACCAGCCGGTCGCTATCCTTGACAAAGAGGTATCGAAATTGATGCTGCCTCTTTATGTCACGCTGGGAGTTGTGTATCTCCTATCCTTCCTGATATTATTTGGCTTTCATTTTTTTATCTATCGGCCACTACGAAAAATCATCGGTGCAGCCACGCAATATGCGTCCGGCAATCTGGACTATGAGATTCCGGTTTACACACATGATGAGATTGGATATTTGTCCGCTTCTTTAAATTATATGTCTTCCCAGCTCAAAGATATGGAAGATTACCAGAAAAAAATCGTAGCCAATGTCTCTCATGATTTCCGGTCTCCATTGACCTCTATAAAGGGCTATGTAGGAGCCATTGCAGACGGAACAATTCCGCCGGAGCTGCACGAAAAATATTTAAAGATTATCTTATTTGAAACAGAAAGGCTGACAGATCTGACACAGGATCTGCTGACACTCAACGCATTTGACACCAAAGAATTATTACTGAACAAGAGTAAGTTCGATATTCAGGAAACCATCAAAAATACAGCCGCTTCTTTTGAAGTAATTTGTACAAACAAACGTGTTTCCATTGAACTCTTATTACTTTCCGGTCCAACACTTGTTTATGCAGACCAACGCAAGATACAGCAGGTTCTCTACAATCTTCTGGACAATGCGATCAAATTCAGCGATTACGATTCCTCTGTCACAGTGGAAGTCATTCGCAAAAATGAAAAGTTCTTTATCTCCGTAAAAGACAGCGGTATGGGAATCCCCAAAAAAGATCTCAATAAAATCTGGGAACGGTTTTATAAATCAGATCTCTCCCGCGGAAAAGACAAAAAAGGGACCGGACTCGGTCTTGCAATTGTCAAAGAGGCAATTCAGGCCCACGATGAACATATCAATGTCATTAGCACAGAGGGAGTCGGAACAGAATTTATCTTTTCACTTACCCGAGCTGAATAAGGAAACTTTTTCTCTCATGCACGGCAATCGAGATAGCAAAGGCGCTCCTGAAACTTCAGAAGCGCCTTTTTTTATTCCTGTTTCTGTTCTCTTAACTCATTTCCAAATCGTGTATACTGAGGCATCCATGCCAATCGAACGGTTCCAATCGGGCCGTTTCTCTGTTTTGCTATAATAATCTCTGCGATTCCTTTATCTTCCGTATCCGGAATATAATAATCCTCTCGATAAATAAACATACAGACATCGGCATCCTGCTCGATTGCTCCAGACTCACGCAAATCAGACAGCATCGGACGTTTATCCGTTCTCGATTCAACCGCACGACTAAGCTGCGAAAGCGCGATAACCGGCACATTCAGCTCTCTGGCAAGCCCTTTCAAAGATCGGGAAATTTCCGAAATCTCCTGCTGACGGCTTTCATTGCTGCGGCCGCCACTTCCGCTCATCAACTGCAAATAGTCAATGATAATCAAATCCAATCCCAGCTCCAACTTATACTTGCGGCACTTTGAACGCATCTCTGCAATAGAAATTCCGGACGTATCATCGATAATCATTCTGGATTTTCCAATTCGCCCGGCACCCTCGATCAGTTTTTCCCAATCCGTATCTTTCAGATTACCTGTACGCAGCACCTGCGCATCGACATGAGACTCCAAAGAAAACAAACGGTTTACCAACTGCTCTTTTGACATCTCCAAACTGAAAATCGCAACCGCCAGATTTTGGCGAAACGCTACGTGCTGTGCGATATTCAGTACAAACGCCGTCTTTCCCATAGAAGGACGCGCCGCTACCAGGATCAGATCCGAGCGCTGCAATCCGGACAGCTTATAATCCAGATCAATAAACCCGGTCGGTATTCCCGTTACCGTTCCCTTCGTTTTAGATGCCTTTTCAATCACATCCAGCGCATTGAGCACGACTTGTTTAATCGGTGTATATTCCTGAGAATTTCCATGCTCTACCAGTTCAAACACCTGTTTTTCTGTCTTTTCCAGAATCTCGTTCAACGGCTGATTTTCCTGATAACATGTATTCGCAATCTCTTCATTAATCTTGATCAATTTCCGAAGAATTGCCTTTTCCTGTACAATCTTTGCATAGTACTTCACATTTGCCGAAGTTTCCACGCCCATCTCAGCGATCAAATCTTTTACAAACTCCAGACCACTGACTTCCGGCGGAACATTTTTTTCCTTCAAATGCTCCTGAAGTGTAATCAGATCGATCGGCTGCCCCTTGTGAAACAATTCAAGCATCGCATCATAAACAATTCCATATGCAGTCTGATAAAAATCCTGACCGGTAATCAGTTCCGAAGCCGCCATAGCGGCTTCTTTATTCATCAGGATCGCACCGATGACCGCCCGCTCCGCTTCTGTACTATGTGGCATGATTCGTTTAATTACTGCTTCATCCATCAAGCATTCCCCTTACTTATTTTTCTTCTGTCACAACAACCTTTAGTTCTGCCGTAACCTTCGGGTGGAGTTTCACCGGAACCGGATGTGTTCCAAGTGTTTTAATAGCATCCTTCAATTGGATCTTTTTCTTATCAATCTCCAGATTCATCTGCTCTTTTACTGCCAGTGCAATTTCCTTGCTGGATACAGATCCAAATGTTTTACCGCCTTCTCCGACTTTAATAGAAACTTCAATCTGTCCGGCTTTCAATTCTTCTGCAAGCGCTTTTGCAGCATCCAGATTTTCCTTTGCAATCTTTGCCTCATTATCCTTCTGCAGTTTCAAATCATTTAGATTTTTATTATTTGCCTCAACGCCTAACTTTTTCGGCAAAATAAAATTTCTCGCATATCCGTCATTGACATTTACAATTTCACCCTTTTTTCCAAGTGACTTTACATCCTGTAATAAAATAACTTTCATTTCTATACACTCCTTTTTCAAATTAACTTAACGCTTTTAAATATCTCCTTCTTCGATCATCTGATCAATGGTATCCTTCAGCGTATTGATTGCCTCTTCTATATCTGTATGATCAAACTGTGCACCGGCTGCATTGATATGACCGCCGCCACCCAGTTTCTCTGCGATAATCTGCACATTAACCTCATCAATGGAACGGGCACTCATATAGATTCTTCCATTATAAACTGTCAGCACAAACGATGCTTTAATCCCATTGATATCCAGTAATTCATTGGCTGTCTGTGCTCCCAGAACAGTCGGGCTGTCAATATCGCTCGGACACTCTGCAATCGCATACTCACTACGATATACTTCCGCCAATCTGACTGCCTCTGCCTTCGCACGATAAGACTCAATATCATCTCGGAACATTTTGCGTACTCTTGTAATATCCGCACCGCATCTTCGCAAAAATGCAGCCGCCTCAAAGGTACGCACGCCTGTACGATTCATGAAATTTCTTGTATCAATCATAATACCTGCATACAGACAATCCGCCTCCACACTCGGTACACGAATATCTTCTACAATATACTGCAGCACTTCGGCAACCATTTCGCAGGTAGAAGAAGAATACGGCTCGATATAGGACAACACCGCATTCTCAATTCCGGAACTGCTCTGTCTGTGATGATCCAATACCGCGATCAATTTCGAACGTCTCAAAAGTTCCGGACATTCTGTCATCTGCGGTTTGTTCGTATCTACAACAACGACCATCGTATTTTCATTAAACTGATCCAACGCCTGTTCAGATGTCAGGAAAATATCCTTCTCATAAGAAGAGCTTTCCAAAATCTCATCATACAGCGGTCTGATTGAACTTGTATTTTCATTCATTACAATATGCGCCCGTTTTCCCAGTGCCTTTGCCGCCCGGTAAATACCCATACAGGCTCCCAGACTGTCTGCATCTGCAATCTTATGACCCATAACGATCACCTGATCTTTTCCGGTAATAAATTCACGCAGCGCCTCTGCTTTTACCCTTGCTTTCACGCGGGTATTCTTGGAAGTCTGTTCCTTTTTTCCTCCAAAATATGTAATACTCTGGCTGTCCTTTGCCACGGCCTGATCGCCGCCTCTTGCCAGAGCCAGATCAATTGCCATACGGGCATAGTTATAACTCTGTGCATAAGTAGTCGTATTCAGACCCAGACCGATACTCAAAGACGCCGAACGTGCATTACCGATATTAACCTGCTTGACCTCTTCCAAAAGAGAAAACTTATCCGCCTCGAACTTGCGGTAGCTTTCCTTTCGAATCACGATAAAATACTTATCCTTTTCCAGTTTCTTGACGATTCCGTCCTCATCGCCGATATATTTATTGATTTTCCGATCAATGAGAGCAACCAGAAGGGACTGTCTGACTTCTTCTACACTTTCCATTACTTCATCATAATTATCAATGTAGATCAGACCTGCAATCATCCTCTGGTCTTCGTTTTCCCGAATATAAGAATTCAATTCTGTTACATCATTGAGACACAGCGTAACAAAATACTCCCTGCCTTCCGGCATCTGCACAACTTCTTCCGTATCACTAAACCCTTCCACCGATACTTTACGCAGCACTGCCTGATAATCCCGGTCCTGATAATGCACTTCCAGTTCTACATGATCCACATCCCCATGCGGAATCACCCGCTGTCCCAATTCAGGGATCAGCTTATACATATATTTTTCACGTTTCTGATCTGCAAAAATTTCCGCAAACAGCTTATTTCTCCAGAGAATCTTTCCATCCTCCAGCAAAATCGCATAAGGTACTGTCAATTCCTGCAGCAACGTGTTCTGAATCCCACGATACTGCGTAGAAAACTGGATCATATCCGCAAGGATCAAAGATCGTTTATAAAAATACAGTCCTCCGACCATCACCGCATAGATAATGACGAAAACCGACATTACCACACCCGCTTTACGGTCCACTTTATACATCCAAAGATTCATGGCAATCAACAACACTGTCATGATAACCGGCCAATACATATATACCTTGAGCTGGCCCTTCAAACGCACATCTCTCTCTTTCATTTACTTTCCCTCCAAGCGCACATCCGGATGTCAATCCCCTTTGCTGCGCTTTCTGTTGTATCCTTATTTTGCTACTTTACTCATTAATAGATACAGTATACCACTTTTTCCGCATATAATCTACTGAGATTTTTTTGGAAGAATTCTACAGACCGTACATAGACGAAAAGCAGATAGTTATACTATGTCAGACGGTAGCGACAGTGACAACTAACCCAACGGATGCTCAACCTTAAAGCGCGAAGAAAGCCCCGGAGCTGCAACTCCGGGGCTTTCGCTTTGTGTACCACTTGGATACAATCTCTTTCTCAGCTGTCACCATTATAACTTATGCCTTTGGCATTTTCAAGCATTCCCTTTTATTGATTTTTTATACCTTGAATGAAAAACTAATAACTCAGCCCAAAGTTCAACTCATAATAATTTCCGGCACAATCTCTGTAAGCATAGGCTTTTCCATTCTCATCTTTCATACTTTCCGGCATATACAGATCCTTATCATATCCCGGCACATCATTTGGGCTCGTACAGATTCCCTCTGCATTAACCGCCAGAACCGCTTCCCCTCTCGGCAATGTGATCGGCAGCTTGCCTACCGGAGCAAATCTTCCGAAAATCACATCCAGAATCGCACTCGGATACGTATCAAATCCTGCCAGCAGCGCATCCGAATGAACCTCCACATTTCCCACCAGCCACGCCAGCGTAACATTGATATTGGAAATAATTATTCCGCCGTTTGCATGAACAGTTTCTGCAATCTTCTGAATTCTTTCTGCCCCTGCCAATGTTGTTTCCTTATGTGTTCTCGACAACGGTTTGCCATCCTCACTCACATCACACACTTCTTTTCCGTCACAGATATCCAGCTCCAAATACCCTTTCGTTGCACTAAAGTATTCTCCACTGGACGGAGAAATCATCAAAATCGCATAGTCTGCGTCCTCTTCCTTTTCTGTCAACGTCACTCCTGAAAACATTTCCTTTAACACCGCTGTCGATTTCTTTGACTGCTCAGCGTCTTTATGAAATGCCTCCACATATACTTTTTTGCCGTTCAGTTTTTCTTCTGTCAAAGGCAGAACTCCGTCATTTTTCAAAAGCACAACACTCTGTCGATGCGCCTTTGCAGCAGCCTCCCAGTCTTCCTTCTCCGCAACTGCCTCCACAGCTTTTTGCGGATCCCGATATGGATTCTCAAACAATCCCAGCGCAAACATTTCCTCCAGCGTACGTGCAACTGCCCGATCCAACGCCTCATCTGTCAGAATCAACTGCTCTTTTGCAAATCCTTCCGGGACCGGATGTTCTTCATAATATCCATTTTTTCCACGCATATAAGCCTCTAACCCGGCCTCATTATCAAACAATCCGCTGATCAGATCAACACCTGCATGATTTACTGCAAAACCAATTCGCTCCGGAATGTCCAACATTTCCACACCCCAGCTCATATTATGCACGATTCCGGTATCGGAATTGATATATCCGTCAAATCCCATTTGCTCCCGCAGCATTTCCTGAAGAAACGGCCGGTTATATGCAAATCCAAACGGCTGAAACTCCACTTCTTTCCCATTACAATCTTTCTGAACTGCACTTTTATCGGCTGCCGGTTTGGAATAATATGGCATGATCGAAGACGTATGATTCTTTACTGCAATCCGAAATGCAGGAATATGATATTTCTGCAGAGAATCTTCTGTTCCATAAACATTCCACTGTCCAGCTGCATAGTGAGGATCAAATCCATTCTCCCTTGCTCCGCCTCCCGGAAAATGCTTGGTCGTCACAGCAACACCGTCTTCTGTCACTCCCTCAGTACTCCCTTGGATCCTTGGAATCAAATGATCCATAATCTCACAAATCAACTCCGGATCTTCTCCAAATGTTCCATAACTTCTCTGCCATCTCGGATCAGTCATCACATCTGCCATATACATATAGCCTTTTCGCAAACCACAGGCATTCCACTCCCTGCGTATACAATCTGCAAATGCATCCACAACTTCAATGCCTGCTCCTTTGACCGCAGCTGCAATTCCCATTGTCCCCGGCCATGTTGCAAATGTTCCCACTGCATCATTCATTCCAAATACCATTTCACCATTTTCATTTCTGGAATTAGATGCAACACTGACAGGAATCAAATGTTCACATTCCTCTGCGACTGCATGCAGCTGATTCATCCAGTCTGCCATATCTTCAGGAGTTGGATTTGCACGCAAAATCATGTGACGTGAAAACCATTCCTTTAACAACGTCGTCGTTCCCGGAAGATGCTGCTCCCCAAAAATTGTTTTTCCCCGGAACTCCCCATCGTCCAACAGACCACTTTCATCCAGAACTTTTTCTTCCGAAATCGTTTCCACTGATCCGCCTGCCGGATATTTTCCCATTCTCCAGTCAGAAATAAATAACTGTGCGATTTTTTCTTCCAGCGTCAGCTCTTTTACATACGCTTCAGCACGCTCCTTTGCCGGAATTCTCCAGTCATCATAGATTTTCCACTCACCGCTGCCATCCAGATCCTTAAAATACAGACCATCTTTTTCAATCACGTTTCGATTAACCGTACCAATCACAGGTCCGTTCGGATTCTCATAATATTTTACTCGATCAGATGCTTTCACTGCCACAATATATCCTCCTTAAATCATTTCTGTTATCTTTTCACATCTTCTATTATGACGAAAACACCATCCAAACCCTTAGAAATATTTTTTGTATTTCACGTAATTTTTTTAGTCTTTTTCTGAATTTAGCTAAAAAATAAAAGAAGCCTTCTTTACAAACTTAAGTACTAGAAGACTTCTTTTATGTGTTATACTATTTTCCTCTTATTTCCATCTACATTTTGTCATATACAGCTCTTCCCATCACAACATTATCAACACCCATTTCAGCTAGATCCTTTTTTATATCATCTGTTATTGCACCATCTGCCCAAAGTTTAACTCCATATTTCGAACAATTATTAAGTTTATTTTTCATCTTAGAAATAAAAATTTGACCTCTCATGTCTGGCTCACATGTCATAACTAAAACATCCTTTATTTTGTCCTCGAATGTATATTGATACTCTTCTATTGATGTTGCCGGATTAAAAGCCAAACCAACTTTTATATTTTTTTCCAAATATGCATTTATAATTTGGGATGGATACCTCGTACAATCCGGATGAAAAAATACTATACCGATGTGTTTCATCTGCGATATTTCCTCTAAATATTGTAATGGATTCGTCACCATCAAATGAACTGACACTTCACATTTCACTGTATTGCATATACCTCTTAACACTTTCATTCCAAATGTAATATTATTAATATAATTTCCATCTTCTATATCCACGTGAATGTGATTATATTTTTCTTCTAAAACAGACGCCATTATCCCTAACTTCATTACATCACAACTTGCAATAGATGGACACACTTTCATGTTTCTATCCTCTCATTTTCTTTACCTTTTCCATAAACACTTTTACTCGTTCTTCATCTACTTCATTAAAGAACTCTCCATCTCGTTTAAAAGTAGTTCCTATCACTGCACCATCTGCAATCTGCAGTTGCTCTTCCACATTTTCTAATCGCACACCCGTATTTGCAAAAATAGGTGTTTTCTTCACTGCTTCTTTCACTTTTTTCAAAATTTGAGTATCCGTAGAAGCCCCTGCTGTCAATCCCGAAACACAAAATGCATCCGGCTGACAGTTAAACTCTGTTGATTTTGCAACACTGACAATATCCCTGTCAGCAAGATATTTAGCCGCTTCCGGTACAATATTAAAAAGTGCCTTAACCCCCATTGCACCAATACTTTTTCTATGACGCACAATTTCACCATAATCAAACTGCCATAACCCCAGGTCTCCTGCATATGCTCCTGTAAAAACTTCTCTTACAAACTTAGCATCTACAGCTACTGCTAAATCGAATACTTTATATGGATCCCATAAAACGTCAACTCCAAACGGAACTTTAATCCTAGGCATCATCTGACCAATCAGCCTTGCCATTGTTGCCACAACTTGTGTATCAACATTTGTCTGATATGGTAAACTAAATTCATTAGAAATAAGTATTCCATCTACTCCACCATTCTGAAGCGCTTCCAAATCATGAATTGCACGATTGAGCACTTTTTCCATACCACCTTCTTCATCATAATTAGGATCTCCCGGTAACGGAAGTAAATGCAACATCGCAATAATTGGTTTATTTACTTTAAATATTTCTTTTGTCCACATTTTATATACCTCTTTTCTTATCTATTTTTCCTTATTAAATTTAACTAATTTCTTAATTCCCATCATAATTACACCTGTGCCTGCAATCATAATAAACGCTCCGAAAAGCCCTAATTTTGAAAGCTGATACATTACAAACCCAAACCAGTTTCCTGCCGAAAGCGCTGTTACCTGAACGGCTCCACTCGGAATTTCCAACGCACCTGTCACCGCAAAATTCGTAATCATTGGTGCAAAAAACGTTGCAACACCTAATACTATCGTCATCATAATAGTTCCACTAATCAATGTTCTTCCAAAACTCTTTTTATGAATCACTGTTGCCATAGATACAAAATACGCTGTAGATGCCAAGTCTCCTACTGGAAGTGTCTTATTATATGGAATAATCATTGCTAACACCAAAGTAATCGGAATTAATAACAATGCGACCTGAATTGTTGTCGGAACACCCAGCAATATTGCAGAATCCATACCAATATAAAATTCTTCCCCGTGAAATTTTTTCTGCATAAACTCCTTCGCTTGATTACTGATCGGTAGCAGACCTTCCATAATTACTTTTACCATTCTTGGTAGTAAATACATCAAAGCAGCCATAGCCATTCCACATGTAAGACACTGTTTTACATCGTAACTTGCTCCAATTCCCAAACCAATTCCTATAATAGCTCCTAAAAAGACCGGATCAGAAAGGGTTTTTAACCACTTAACTTTACTAAATATTTTAGGTTCTTCCGCTCCATCAGTTCCTTTTGGAATCCTGATAATATCATATAATTTATCCAACGCAGCAAAAATTGGTACTGTAGTTGCCGCAAACCCTTGCGGAATAGAAATTCCTGGCACCCCCAATGTATTCTGCACTCTTTCCGCTGTACAATCTGCAACCACTAATGAAATAGCACAATGCACTGCTGCCGCTAAAAATGCATAAATATAGTTTTCTGTCAATAGATACACAACAGCTCCAGAAAATGCATAATGCCAATAATTCCAAATATCAATATTAATTGTCTTTGTTAACTTTAATACCAATAAAATGGCATTCACAACCAAGATAAACGGAATAATAAATGAACCAATTACCGTCGAAAAAGCCAACCCCGCAGCTGCAGACCAGCCGATATCAACTGTGTCCAAATTCAGATTTGCCTTTTCAACAAAAACATTTGCAACCGGACTTATGTATGTCCACAATAAATTGAGTATCATATCCATTCCAATCAAGCCAATACCAACTGTCATTCCGGCTTTCAATGCCTTACTAAACTTCAGCCTTACAATTAATCCAACTAAAGTTATCATAAGTGGAATCATTACATAATTTCCCAAACCACTGATATAATCAAAAACAGCCTTTATAGCATCCATACTCTCACGCCTCCTTCAATATATTTAAAATATTCTCATTTAACAGCTCCACACCCATTCCTGTTAAATACGGAAGTCCAACTGCCTTTGGTACTCCATACTCTTCTGACAATGGCATTGAACTTAAAATCATATCTGCTTCACCAACATATGACTTCAACTCTGTAATACTGCATTGTATAATGTTATACGCAATCCCATTCTCTTTTAACAAATTTTCCAATCCTTCACATATCACTGTAGATGTCGCAATTCCAGATCCACACGCTACTACTATCGTCTTCATACTTTCACCCTCTCCTTTCCAAAACTTTCCTCATTTTTTAATCCCACAATTATTTTGGTAAGTAGTTTTACAATTTCTTCTACATCCCTTATATCAATGCATTCTATCGGTGTATGCGTATATCTAGTCGGAATAGATATATTTGCTACACAAATCCCATTATTTTCAAATAGGGTAAATGCATTTTCAGTAATTACACCCGGAGCTACTTCACGTTGATATTTAATTTCATTTTCATCACAAATGCTCTCTATATAGTGAAGTATTTTTTCATCTGGCAACACCCCTGCCAATGTACCTCTGCCATGAAAATTCATATAGGTGAGTGCTGGTCCTTTTCCCAATGCTATATCATTGTAGTCCATTTCTGGTGTATCACAAGAAGGTGTAATATCTATTCCAAGCATAACATCCGGCCTAATTTCTCTTACTGCTGGTAGAATTCCTCTGATGTTAAACTCTTCCATTGTAGCAGCCACAAAATAAACATCCCAACCCAGCTCATGATCTTTGATATTTTTCAATACTTCCAGCATAATTGCTAATGCCGCTCTATCGTCAAGCGCTTTTGCACAGATTTTATTTTCACCTAGCTCAATAAATTGATTTTCAAAAGTTATCCAATCCCCCACATGAATTCCTTTATTTTTCACATCTTCCGCTGACTCGGCGCCTATGTCAACATATAAATCTTTTACTTGTGGAACCGAAAACTTCTCTTCTGGTTTAATAAAATGATGTGATGGCGTTCCAATTACTCCTTTAACTTCATTCTCTTTTCCTGTTATATTCACAATCGTTCCTGGCAAAATCTGTGTGCTTACTCCACCTAATCGTTCAATTCTCAAGAATCCATTATTCTCAATCTTACGGATAATCATTCCAACTTCGTCCATATGACCGAAAATCATTATTTTGGGTACATTCTCTTTTTCAGCCTTGATCTTTGCAATTACATTTCCGACTTTATCCACCCTCACTTCTTGTACATTTTTTGCAAATTGATCAAACATATACTCTATAATTTTGTTTTCTCGTGCTGATACACCATTTAATTCTGTTAATTCTTTTATATATTTTTTTATCATTACGCCACTTCTTTCAAAAATGAAATCAATTCTTCCTGCGACTTGACATGTATTATGTCAGCAAATTTTTCTGATTGAAATAACTGTGAAAGTTCTCTAAGAACATCCATATGTGCATGTGACTCCTTCAACAACAACATAAATGAGATATAACTTCCTATCTCTTCTTCCGGGCTATCAATCCTATGAAACATAACAGGCTTTTCAAATAAAGTTACATCAATCATTTCCGTTTTCACATATTTCTTATCTGCATGCGGAATGCTTACTGGTAATGACATCGTTTCTAATCCTGTCGGGAAATTTTCTTCTCTGGAGATCATCGCTTCCTTAAACCCTTCTATTGCATCACCTTGAGATATAAGCATTTCTGACATTTCTTCCAAATACATTTTCCAATTATCATAACTTTTAATGCGAAATCCCCCTTTTTTTATTAACTCTATTAGTTTTTCCATTTACATTTACCGCCTTCCTAAATCCTCATTACCCCTCTTGTATTTTTGTAAGTTTATCCTATCATGAGCCACCATCGAAAAACAGTCAAAGGTCTTTCCTGTTTTTTGAAAAAAAATAAAATAGTCGAACTCTTTTCACGCCTTCTTGAAAAAACATCAACTATCCTCTATAAACATACTACATAATCCCCATCCATATAATAAAAAAACAACGTCTAGGTATCTCCTAGACGCTATTCTTGTTACTCTTCCAATCTATACTCATATTCTTCTATTACTCTAGCCATTTCTTTCGAACTTTTACACATCCTTAACTGTTGCTTAAATGTATCCTTTCTTAATAGATTTACGAGATTAAAAAAAGCCTTTAAATGAGTCTTATGATCCACCGCGCTCAAACAACATACAAATTCTACTGGATCCATTTCTTCAGCCCCAAATGGAACCGGCTGTTTCAGCCGAATCAAACTCATTCCCATCTTAATAGTTCCTTTCTCCAGCCCTTCATGGGGAACTGCAAAACCTTTAGAAAGTACAACATATGGACCATTTACTTCAATATTATTTATCATTGCTTCAATATATCTCTCTTCAATATATCCTTCTTTCAAAAGGATCAAGCCGGATTTTTTTACAGCCTCTTTCCAGTCTTTACATTCTACATCCAGCATTATATGATTTTCCGTTACCAAATGATGCAGATATGGCGCAAAGATTTCTGTCTTTGATTCTGTCGAATGACTAAAATATTTTCGCACAACTTTTCCTAACTCTCGCATTAAGCCCGGAATTTCTGAAGGAATATATTCTTCTATCACCGGCGCGATCTGATCCATCAAGCCTTTTGCCGTTAATTCCTTTTCTTCTATTTCAGTTGATAAATGATGGCTATTTCTTAGCATATCAATTTTATTTCCTACACGAATGTAATCTTCATCATTTAGCATTGGAGATACAACCACACATTCTAAAGGACATCCTTCAAGCGGAACTGTAGATATAATAAAATCTGCACTTCCTTCCTCTATATTTTTTGCCTCATGCGAAGAAATAATATCTATGATTCGAAAATTAAAATGTTTCTTCAATTTTTCCTTCAAAAGTTGTGAAGTCCCTACTTCACCTTGACATGCAACAATAACTCGAAATGAAATTTCTCTGTTCTTTTTCCTTTCAACTGCGGCACACACATGTACTGTGATATAGTCTACTTCTGCTTCTGTAATTTCTCGTCCTACATACCGACGTAACATATCTAAATTGTTCTCTACTACATTTCTAATCTCTTTATTATCTTCCAACACCTCTTTAATTACCGCATTATCGGGATAAAAAGCTGGGTATTCTGAAAAAACTGCACCGAGATGATTAGACAAATTTTCAAAAAAATCATAATCACTGTTCAAATTTATAGCCAAGTCCTCTGAAATACATTCTATAAACTGCCGAGTAATTAATTGTATCTTTACAGACTCTTTTTTTGGTTCTTTTTGGCGAATATATCTTGCCAACAATAGCATCTCGCTTAAAAACTGCACTTCATCTTCTGTGGTATCGATCCTACAGTATTGCGAAATATATTTCAGAATGTCCTGTGCCATCAGATATTTGCTATTATCAGTATGTCGGCGTGTTTCCATATATGCCCCTTGTTGATTCCGATTAACCATTATTTCCAAATACAACAAGATTTTTTGAAAAGAATCATCTGTCAAAAAGCATTTATGAAAATGCTCCTGCTCACCTACAATCTTCTGAATCGTAATTTTTTCCCCCGCCTGAATACCGATATATTTATCCGCAACATTTTTCGTGTCATTTGAACTCTCTTGTGAACATTCCTGTTTCATCAAAAAAAGCCGCTTATCACTTTCTTTTCCTTCCACACGCAATCCCTTATTTGGGTGAGAAATCACTTCTAAATTTCCACCTCGAATATATTCTTTAATATCATCTAAATCATTAATAATCGTTGCGCGACTAACAAATAGATTATCTGCAATATTGGATAATGTAATATATTCTGAAGAATTAATTAACATCGTTGACGCGATTTTTTTCCGCTCTTGTTTTGACAACTTATATGCATAATAATCCTTGTCTGATACAAGCGAAAGTATCCCCGAAAACTTCTCAGTCCGACATATCTGTCCGCCACCCCTTAGTTCCAATTCCGGAAGTTGATTTTCTCTCAATATTTCGTTAATTACACTTAAATCATTCCGAATCGTCCTCTGAGACACCTCAAACTGCTCTGCCAAATCTGAAAGTGAAATATTTTTTTCAATCTTATTCAATTCATTAATAATGGATACTGTTCTTTTATTCATTCTTCTGCCTCAACTCATCCAATCTTCAATACTCATTTTTATAAACTTTTTATTGCTCGCTAATTTATATTTTCACCATACCACAGAAAAAAAATTACGAAAAGTTGAAAACCTTGCATAAATCAGAGAAAACTTTTATAAACAAAAAAGAGAGATTGTAGGAATTTATTTTCCCACAATCTCATTTTTTGCTTAGTCCTGAACGTATGGCATAAGAGCGATGTGTCTTGCTCTCTTAATTGCTACAGTCAAAGCTCTCTGATGTTTTGCACAGTTTCCTGTAATTCTTCTTGGAAGGATTTTTCCTCTTTCAGAAACATATTTTCTTAATTTTGCTACATCCTTGTAGT
>OMGQ01000904.1_pt1 | contig 21368 bp, 18 predicted proteins | sample 1646071 | NCBI WGS metagenome assembly OMGQ01 (sample SAMN05578585, study PRJEB25193) | human gut metagenome | biome: Human Microbiome; feature: human-associated habitat; material: feces | host: Homo sapiens | place: USA:Birmingham
TAAATGCAAATCCATAGGAATAAATATCATTCTCATCGGCTGTTCTTGTCTTATACTCGAATGTCGGAATATCTACACTCATTACATTCTTTTCACCAGAAACCAGATTGATTTCCTGTTTCGGAGCCATCAGCGCCGTATTCAGCGCAGCTTCTGACATACCTGCCTTGGCGATTACAAAGTTTTTATTTGCAGAAAGGATTCCCTTTTCTACCCGCAGTCTGACTTCCATGTTCTCACGAACCAGATCCAGATACTGACGCATCAGCTCATCTCGCTTATCTTTCAGCAGTTTGTGTCCGCGGATTGCAGTGATCCGTTTCTTTTTCAAACGCGTCAGTTCCATACGGGTAGGATTTACCTGTGTGGATGCCAAGTGCTGTCACCTCCCTATTTCAAACATTTTTTATGCGCAGCTCTATTTTCCATAATATTCATCTAGATATTTATCATCGATACGCTTCAATTCTGTTCTCGGAAGCATAGACAGCAGCTTCCATCCGATATCCAGCGTTTCTTCAATACTTCTATCTGTATTATATCCCTGTGATACATATTCTGCCTCAAAGGCATCTGCAAATTTTGCATACATCAGGTCAATCTCGGTCAGCGCTGCCTCACCTAAGATCACCATCAATTCTTTTGCATCTTTTCCACGTGCATACGCAGAGAATAACTGATTCATTGTATTGGAATGATCTACACGTGTCTTACCATCTCCGATACCTTTATCTTTCAAACGGGAAAGAGACGGCAATACATCGATCGGTGGTGTTACGCCTTTTCTGTACAATTCACGACTCAAAATAATCTGACCTTCTGTGATATATCCTGTCAAGTCCGGAATCGGATGTGTTTTATCATCTTCCGGCATGGTCAGAATCGGAATCATTGTGATACTTCCCTTCTTGCCATTCTGACGTCCTGCTCTTTCATACAGGGAAGCCAGGTCAGTATACATATATCCCGGATATCCACGACGTCCCGGAACTTCCTTACGAGCCGCAGACACCTCACGAAGAGCATCTGCATAGTTTGTAATATCTGTCAGAATAACAAGTACGTGCATATCTTTTTCGAATGCCAGATATTCTGCAGCAGTCAATGCCATACGTGGTGTTGCAATACGCTCAATAGCAGGGTCATTTGCCAGATTGACAAAAAGAACTGTACGGTCAATCGCACCTGTTTCTTTAAAACTTTCCACGAAGAAGTTAGATTCCTCGAAAGTAATACCCATAGCTGCAAATACAACGGCAAATTTATCATCTGTTCCACGTACTTTTGCCTGTCTTGCTATCTGTGCCGCCAGCTGTGCATGCGGAAGACCGGATGCAGAGAAGATCGGCAGTTTCTGTCCACGAACCAATGTATTCAATCCGTCGATCGCGGATACTCCGGTCTGGATAAACTCTTCTGGATAACTTCTTGCCGCCGGATTCATCGGCAGACCATTGATATCCATACGGGCATCCGGCAGAATCTCCGGACCATCATCAATCGGTCTTCCCAATCCGTCAAAGACACGTCCTAACATGTCTTCTGATACACCGAGTTCCATGCTTCGACCTAAAAATCTGACTTTACTGTTGGACAGGTTAATACCTGTAGAGCTCTCGAACAGCTGTACCATAGCATCTGTTCCATTTACTTCCAGAACTTTACATCGACGGATCTCACCGTTTGCAAGCTCGATTTCACCCAATTCATCATAGGAAACATTCTCTACGCCCTGTACCAGCATCAGCGGGCCGGCAACTTCCTGTATTGTTCTATACTCTTTTGGCATTTAGAATTCCTCCTTTCCGATTGTGTTTGCAATCTCAGAATGAAGCTGTTCTGTTACTTTTGCAAATTCTTCATCCAGATTTGCTTCTTCTGTATATTTGAATCGTCCGATCTGCTCACGTACCGGCAAATTAATCAGTTTGTTCAATGGAGCGCCCTGTTTCAAAGCCTCTACTGCTTTCTCATAGAAAGAAGTTACGAGAGTCATCATCATATGCTGTTTCTTTAATGAAGTATAGGTATCAATCTCATGGAAAGAGTTCTGATGCAGGAAGTCCTCACGAATAGAGCGTGCTGCTTCCATCTTCAGACGGTCTGTTGCAGACAGCGCATCCATACCTACCATCTTAACAATTTCTTCCAGTTCTGCCTCTTCCTGCAGCAAAGACATCATCTTCTGACGCCCTGCCATCCAATCCTCTGCAACCTCTGCATTGAACCACTTCTCCATATCATCCAGATACAGGGAGTAACTATTCAGCCAGTTAATTGCCGGAAAATGTCTCTTATATGCAAGCGCAGAATCCAATCCCCAGAATACCTTTACAATACGAAGAGTTGCCTGAGATACCGGCTCAGAAATATCTCCACCCGGAGGTGAAACTGCTCCGATAACAGAAAGGGCTCCTTCCCGATTCTCTTTTCCAAGGGAAATTACGTGTCCGGCTCTTTCATAGACCCGCGCCAGACGGCTTCCCAAATATGCCGGATATCCTTCCTCACCCGGCATTTCTTCCAGACGTCCTGACATCTCTCGAAGTGCCTCTGCCCAACGTGATGTGGAGTCTGCCATCAATGCCACTGAAAATCCCATATCGCGGAAATATTCTGCAATGGTAATTCCCGTATAAATAGATGCCTCACGAGCGGCAACCGGCATATCCGATGTGTTTGCGATCAAAACAGTTCTCTGCATCAGGGACTGTCCGGTCTTCGGATCCTTCAGTTCCGGGAACTCATTCAGAACATCCGTCATCTCGTTTCCACGTTCTCCACATCCAATATATACAACGATGTCAGCCTCTGCCCATTTTGCAAGCTGATGCTGAATTACTGTTTTACCACTTCCGAAAGGTCCCGGTACAGCGGCCACACCACCTTTTGCAATTGGGAAGAACATATCGATAACACGCTGTCCTGTCACCAACGGCATCTCCGGCGGCAGTTTCTTCTGGTACGGACGACCACGACGAACCGGCCACTTCTGCATCATGGTAAGCTCTTTATCTCCATTCTCAGTTTCAATAACAGCTACCACTTCTTCCACCGTAAATTCTCCGGCCTTAATCTCTTTTACCTTTCCTTTCACACCATAAGGAACCATGATTTTCTGCTGTACAACAATGGTTTCCTGTACGGTACCAAGTACATCTCCGGCTTCTACTTCATCACCGACTTTTGCAACCGGAATAAATTCCCACTTCAGATCTCGTTTCAAAGAAGGAACTTCTACTCCACGTTTCAAACTATTTCCTGAAATTTTCATGATATCATCCAGCGGTCTCTGGATTCCATCATAAATACTCGTAATCAGACCAGGTCCCAATTCAACAGACAGCGGTACACCCATGGACTCCACCGGTTCTCCCGGTCCCAATCCTGATGTCTCCTCATATACCTGAATGGAAGCCTCATCTCCATGCATCTCGATGATTTCACCGATCAGTCTCTGGTTACTAACACGAACCACATCAAACATATTTGCATCACGCATTCCTGTTGCTATAACAAGTGGTCCTGCAACCTTTTTAATCACACCTGTGCTCATTTTGACGAATTACCTCCTACCTATTCCTGTGAAAACAAAATATCTGCACCTACAGCCTGTTCTACAGTCTGTTTTACACCTGCCACTCCTGCGCCGGTATTGCCATTTACCCCCGGTATCTGAATGATCGCAGGCAATGTCTGTTCCTGATATCTTGCAATTTCATCTTTTAATTCAGCTGCCATTGCTTCTGTAATATAGATAATTCCATATTTTCCAGATGCAAGCTGCTTTAATTTATCAGCTGCTTCTTCTGGGCTTTTCACCGGGCAGATGCTAAGGCCCAGTGTCGCGAAGCCATAAATACTGTCATAATCGCCGATCACTGCAATCTTATACATACATCTCCCTTACCCTTTCCCGAATCGCCTCTTCCGGAAAATCATTCTGTTTTCCGGTCAAAATAATCCGAACTGTTTTAATTTCATTTTCTCTGGCAATCTGATAAGCCACCAGAGGACCCACAGTAAACGCATTATATTTCTGTGGTTTGATTGTTTCTATCATACGGTTGTCGCACCAACGTTCAAATGCGGATGGGGATTCTGCAAGTGCCTGAGCGCCTCCTGCATAAGATGTACCTGCAAGATATTCGCAGATTTCATCCACTCCCGCAAGCGCCGCTTTCGCCAGCTGCTCCACATTAAGGTCTTTGCATTCTGCCATCGCACGTTTCATAAATTCCAAAGATTTTCCGGTCTTCTGTGAACGAACTGCAATCTTAATATCTGCAATTGCAACGGTAGATTCTGCATAATTCCGAATAATATCATCCTTTGCATTCTGTCCTGCCTCATAAATCGCATCCAAAGCTGCCCGATCAACAATGACATCACATAATTGACCGTCTCTTGTGTGGAGCATAGCTTCATATGCTTCCTGAGCCGCTTCCTGCATGTTTTCCGGAAGTTTTTTAAAATCCTTACTGCGAACGATCTCCATCATCGCATCTCCGGAGATTCCCACATCATCATAAAAAACATTTGGAACATCTTTCTCCGTACACACCTGCTTGATCGCTGCTTTCAGATTATGAAAAAGTTTTGGATAAGACAATACATCAAATACCTCCATCGGTACGGACAATTCTTTGATAACCTCCCAGATTTTCTCTTCTTCTCTGGTCAGCATCGTCTCTGCATCCAGACTCTCCTGCGGATCTCCCCAGCCTCTTTCTAATAAGAACTGAAGACATTGTTCATAAGTCTGACAAGCCATCAACTGCTCTATGGTACTATCGGAAAACAGAGACACTTCCAGAGCACGTATGCGAGCAACCGCGTAAGTATATTGTTCACTCATGTTATTCCTCCTGTTTATACAGTTCCCTTCTATACTTTGCGTAATTAAAATAATAACCGATGAATCTGATCTGCCATCTCATCTTTTTTTGCATCAAATATTGCTCTCAGCGTACAGTTTTCTTCAATTCCGCCATAAACAAGAACAAATCCGTTCTTTATATTTCTGCCTTCTTCTGAAAGAGACAGCGCTCCGCCTTTTGCAGCAGCAGCTTGTTTTACTTTCTCCCGAAATCCTTCCGGCATTCTTTCCAGATCCGCTTTTCCGAAACAGATCATCCCATCCTGTGCCAGCGCATATTTCTCGACAAGTTTCAAAATAATCTCAAAATATTCGCCTGCTTCCATATGTTCCAGTTTCTCATAAGCCTTATCCAGAATCTCATGGATCAGATCCTGTTTGGCCTGCAAAATTTTATTTCTCTTCTGAAGGTCCAAAGATGATTTGACCCGATCCTGATAATTTGCTACATCGATCTTTGATTTTTGGGAGATGCTCTCGACAGATTTTAACGTTTCCGCTTTCGCTTCTTCCAGAATCCGTTCTGCCTGTGCCTTTGCCTCTGCGATTTGACCATCAGCGTTTGCTTTCGCTTCTTCCAGAATCTGGCTTTTCATTTTTTCTAATCCAGTCATTTTCCTGCACTCCTTTACTTTCTCTGATTATCCTGTTTCAAAGCCTTAAATCTGGATTGCATTAACAGCCAGGATAGAGATCAAAAGTGCCAGGATTGCGTAAGTCTCAACCATTGCAGGGAAAAGCATTGCTTTACCAAACTGATCTGGTTTCTTTGCAACGATACCGATAGATGCAACTGCTGTTTTTCCCTGATGTCTTGCTGAAATCAAACCAACAATCGCAATTGGGAGACATGCTACCAGAATCAAAAGACCTGTCTGTACGTCCAGATTTGCCGGAGTTCCACCAAGCAAGCCAACTTTTGACAATGTAATAAATGCTACCAGCAGTCCATAGATTCCCTGTGTACCAGGAAGCAGCTGAATAATCAGCACCTTCGCAAACTGTGCCGGATTTTCCGTAACGACTCCGGCTGCTGCCTGACCTGCAATACCAACACCATATGCAGAACCCATACCTGCCAAAATAACTGCCAATGCTGCTCCTAACAATGCGTAAACAAGACCTAAGTTTTCTAAAATATTCATTCTATTTGTCCTCCTTTAATTTCATTTCTTCATGATTTATTTTTTCATGACTTTCTGTTCAGCGTCCTGAACAGTTACATATTTTGTATCTGCCTTAAACGGTTCAAATGGTTTTCCTCCGCCTTCATAGAATTTACCAAAGAACTCTACAAATTGAAGTCGGTTTGTATGCACATACGCACCTAAAAGGTTAATCGCCAGGTTAATCGTATGACCCAGAAGGAATACCACTGTAAATCCGATTGCACCCAATATTCCGCCGCCAAACATACTTGCCATCTGGTTAATAACAGAAGCAATAACTCCGGTAGCCAGACCCAGCGCCAGCAAACGGGAATAGGACAGCACATCACTCAGCCATCCGGTAATATTGTATATATCATACGCACCAAGCGCCAGTCTAAGCGCCGGATTTTTCTTATCGCGGCCTGACATCAGCAGAATACCAACGGCACCGATAATCGTAAGTGCTTTTGCCAATGTATTTACAATTGGTGGAAATACAATCTGCGTCTGTGCAATGGATGCAAATATATCGGTCGGAAGAAGCATCAGAATCAATCCGATCAAAAAGAAATACCACAACACAACATCACAGAAGAAATCCATCGGTTTTCCGGCTTTCAAAGCCATATATCCTTTGATTCCATGCCCTACAAATAAGTGGATCACACCAAATAACATAGAATATACCAGCAATTTCATCGGATCATTCAAAGGAACAAACCACAATGCCGGAATGGTAACCGTTTTTCCAAAGAACGTCTGCGATACAATATCCACGACATTTCCAAAGTATCCGCCAAATAGTACTCCCCAGACAAACGTTGAAATACCACAGTACATAAACAGTTTTAAAGATTTATGCAGGCTTTCACTCATGCGGGGATATTTTTTCAACACTACAAAACACGCCACAAACATAATCGCACCATATGCAGCATCCGAAAGCATCATTCCAAAAAAGAATACATAGAAGAATGACATAATTGTCGTCGGATCAATCTCGCCCTTTCGTGGAAGTCCATAAGACTCCAGCACGCCTTCTACACTTTCAGAAAATGTATTGTTGCTCAAAATAACCGGTGGTTCTTCCTCTTCTTTGATCTCTTCCACATCGATCACGCAGTAATATTGCTCTCCGATTGTCTTCTGCAAAAGCGGCAGACTCTTTTCTGCAATATAACCGCCCACAAAAAATGTATTCTGTGACTGTGGCAGCTTTCCAAGTACTTCATACTTATCCGCACGCATCCGATAATAGTCTGAAAGCATTTTCAGTTCTTCCCGGTGGTCTGCTTCTCCTTCAATCTTCTTCGTAATCTCCTGAATCGCTGTCTGAAGCTGTTCTTTTTCTTTCTCCAGTCCCTCAGCTGCTGCTTTTGGTGTAACTGCCGCAACATTAGATGGTCTGGAAAAACCACCTGCACGAAGTGCATTTTCTACTGTCTCTGCATCTTTTTTCAAACAAAGAACCGCCAGATAAACTGCATCTTTGTCTGATGCTATTATGTTTACGTCCACTGCCTCTACATCCGGTGCATACTCTGCTGCCAGACGATATATTTCTTCAACAGTGGTTCCTGCTGCCATTGTTCCCAGTATGAATGCTGTTGTTTTGGTTCCTCTGTAATTCATCGGAACATCCAGTTTCATCCAGGGAATCAAACCTTCGATCTGGTTCTCGACCTTTAAAATATTTGCCTTATTCTCGGCAATCTGTTTCTTCCAGTCATCCAGGCGTCTGGCCAGCTCCGTCAGTTCTTTTCGCTTCTCTATCATCTTCTGAAGCTGCTCTTCTTCTATGAGCCGTTTGCCTTCAAGACCGGATAACATAGAAGTTTTCTCCGGAACATACTGCCCAAGTATTTCCAGCCCCTGCTCCGCAAGGTGTGCCATTTTTTCAAAACTCTGACGAGCACTTCCTGTATCCATCTTCTGAAAGCTGTCATCTTCAATCTCCGATTGAATCTCCAGAACTCCCAGCGACTGTAACTTTTCTAAAATTGCCTTCCGGTCTTTTTTTAGGGCGCAGATACTAATCTTTTGCATCTGCAATACAGCCATAATCGAATCCCTCCTTTACTTGTTCTTTTTCTCAAAGCTGTCTGTCTATACCAGCCCGGAAATCACAAGGCCAACTGCCTCTTCTTCTTTTTGCAGCGCCGCTTCTTTCAGCGACTGGATTTCTCCTGCAATGGACTGTTTCGCCGCAGTCAGTGCCCGGTCTCCTTCTGCCTTTGCTTCCTCCAGAGCCTGCCCTGCTTTCTGCTTCGCCTGTTGAATCTGTTCTTCCTTCCACTGAGCAGCTTCTTTTGCAGCTTCATCCAAGATTTGACTGCACTGTTCCTGAGCGTCTTTCACAATCTGCTCTGCCTGGGCTTCCGTCTCCTTAATACTGCGAATCGTCTCTTCTACCATGTCTATGTCACCACCTTTCCGCTGTAGTCCCTGTCATTTTTAATTATCCTCATTTTAAAAATGAGACACGTGACCTTTTTTCTTAGCGTTATACCATAGGATAACACACTTTTTGGTAATAGTCTACAATCTTTTGTGTATTTTTGCCCTTTTATTTGTACAAAACATTAACATGATTGTTATTTATTTGTCAATCTCGCAATTATTCTTTATTATTACATATTCAAGCAGCCTTTTAACACTTCCAGTATTCCCGCTACCAATGCAAATCATGCAGTTGTCCTTCACAGTTCATTCCTGCAAATGCATTCTGCCTCAGCGCTTCATAAAGCACAATCGCAACCGAATTTCCCAGGTTTAAAGAGCGAATCTCACCTGCCATCGGAATCCTGATACAGTTCTCCTTATTTTCCACCAGCAATTTTTCCGGGATTCCTGCACTTTCTTTTCCAAACATAATATAACAATCCGGTTCATACTGTACATCCGTATACCGTTTCTGTGCCTTTGTTGTAGCCATATATATTTTTGCGCCCGGATTTTTTTCCAAAAAATCTTCAAAATCAATATATGTGGTTACATCCAAATCTTTCCAATAATCCATCCCCGCGCGCTTTAATGATTTTTCATCCAGCCGGAACCCCAGCGGTTCAATCAAATGAAGCCGCGTATTGGCTGCAACACACGTTCGTCCGATATTTCCGGTATTTGCCGGAATTTCCGGTTCAAGCAGTACAATATTAAGCATTCTGTTTTCTCCTTCTTTCTCAACCGTTTTGTGCGACACAAAAAGAATTTTATCTATAAAATCAGATAATTTACACAAAAGGCCAGGTTCTTCCCGAACCTGACCTCATAGTCTCTTTACTCTCAACGGTTATTTATTTCTTTTTCATTCTATCACATCTGTAACAAAATATCTACAAAAACTTTACTGACGGAAAATTTACTGTTCATTTCGTAGTCTCTGTATGAAATGTCCCAGCCTTGCCAATGCTTTTTTCAAATCCTCCAGCGAATACGCATATGAAATTCTCAAAAATCCTTCGCCACACGCACCGAACGCTGTTCCCGGTACAACCGCAACCTTTTCTTCCATCAGAAGACGTTCTGCAAATTTTTCAGACGTCATTCCAAATTCCTTAATACTTGGAAATACATAAAAAGCGCCATACGGTTCAAAACATTCTAATCCCATTCTGGCAAACTCATGCATCAGAAAACGCCTGCGCTGGTTATAGGCCTTCCGCATTTCTTCGACTTGCTGTTCACAATTCCGCAAACCTTCTACTGCCGCATACTGACTGGTTGTCGGCGCACACATGATCGCAAACTGATGCAGCTTAATCATCTGTTCCAAAATCTCATGAGGTCCACAGCAATACCCCAGTCTCCAGCCAGTCATCGCAAACCCCTTCGAAAATCCATTGATCACGATCGTTCTCTCTCGCATTCCCGGCAGACTCGCAATCGATACATGTTCTCCCTTATAACTTAATTCTGAATATATCTCGTCCGAAATAACATAGAGATCGTGTTCCCGTACAAATTCAGCAATCGGCTCCAGATCTTCTTTTGTCATAATGGAACCGGTCGGGTTATTCGGAAACGGAAGTATCAAAATCTTCGTTTTTTCTGTCACCAACGTTTCCATATCCTCTACCGTCAGTTTAAATTCATTTTCATGCTTTAATTCTACCACTAACGGAACTCCATCCGCCATAATTGTACATGGCAAATAAGATACATAACAAGGCTGTGGAATCAGCACTTCATCCCCGGGATCCAGCATACAGCGCAAAGCAACATCAATCGCTTCACTGCCTCCCACCGTCACCAGCGTTTCCTTTTTAGGATCGTAACTGACATGTATCTTTCTTTCCAGATATCGACAGATCTCATCTCTCAGTTCCTGCAGTCCTGCGTTAGATGTATAAAAGGTCCGGCCTTTTTCCAGAGAGAAAATACCTTCTTCCCGGATTCTCCATGGGGTATCAAAATCCGGTTCTCCCACACCCAGAGAGATCACATCCTCCATCTCCGCCGCCACGTCAAAAAACTTACGGATTCCGGAAGGCTGAACTTCAATAATTTTTTTTGATAATGGACTTCTCATTACGGTGTCACCAGCATCCTTTCTGATTCTTTTTTCGGTACCATGATTGTTCCATGATCCTTATATTTTTTCAAAATAAAATGTGTTGCTGTACTCAAAACCGAATCAATCGGAGAGAGTTTTTCAGATACAAATCTGGATACTTCCTTCAAAGATTTTTCCTCCAGAGTCACAAGCAAATCATAACTTCCGGAAATCAAATACACTGCATTTACTTCCGGATAATTATAAACACGTTCTGCAATCCGGTCAAACCCCTGTCCTCTCTGCGGCGTTACACGCACCTCGATCAGAGCAATCACCTTCTCCTCACTGGTCTTATCCCAGTCAATCAATGTGTGATATCCACAAATAATCTTCTCCTTTTCCATCTCGGCAATTTCATTTGCAACTGCAGCTTCCTCTTCTCCAAGAATCACTCCTAATTCTCCCAGGTCAACCCGGCTATGCTTTTCCAGATATTTCAATATTTCCATTCTCAATTCCTGTTTTTTTCCCATGTCTAACTCCTTCCAACACTCATTTTATAATTACTTGTATTCAGATTCCATCAACCGTTTTTCCTGCCACAATGCCAGTTCATCCGGCGCCGGCCTGTCCAGAAAACGTGATTCTCCTCCATTTATAATCTTTCTAGTTTTTCCTTTTTCTGTTCTCCCAAGCCGGGAAGCTCTCACTCCACAGCCGCGTAAGATTTGCAGCAATGACTCTCCATCTTCAGTCAACATCAGCACACCACCTGTCGAAGTCATCTGATACGGATTCAAACGATAAAACTCACACACCTCAATTGTCTCCTGGCACACTGTCATCTGCGACAAATCAACAGTCAACCCCAATCCGGCCGCCTCAGCCACTTCCCAAAGTGTTGCAAAAATACCGCCATTTCCAATCTGCTGCATCGCGCTCACATGTCCCCATGCACTTTGAATTGCCTCTCCCACAAACAATTCCTTCTTCAACGCTTTCATCTGTCTAAGAAATGCAGGTACAAATCGTTCTTTTAATTCCTCTTCGCACTCATCCAGAATCCGCTGCATTCCTTCTAATGCAATAGAACCACATAAAATAATGTCCTGCTCAGGAGCCGCTTGTTCCAAACGCAGCAGCTGCTCTTCCCCTGCCTGCCCAATCGCACTCACATGAACCATGGTCTGCCGCAATGCAGCCTGTACTTCCGCCCGGACACTTGCAATTGCAACACCATTCTCTTCACAAAATTCTTTTAGAACGCTTATCAGTTTCTGCACATCCGTTTCTTTTATGCGTACCGGCAGCGTCAGGCTCACCTGCACCGCAACCGGCTCTGCTCCTCTCGTCATCAAATCATTCAGCGCTTTTATAGCCGCATAAATCCCCGTATAATGGGTATTCCCGCAGACTGTCGCGTCTGCCGCCACAAAAAATCCCCCGTCTCCGGGTATGGCAGCACACATTTCTGACTCCGAACATTTCAACGGCAGGCTACTCACCGCTCCTTGTTTCAATTGTTTCAAAATAGACCGTCTCCAGACAGTCTGTGATATATTTCCCGGTTGCATCCTTTTTCCTTTCTATCCACACACTCCCTCAAATCCAACCCACTGATTCCTGTTATTCTTGCTGTGAACCTGTATCGTTCTTCTTTTTCTGGTATTCCTCAATTATACTCCGGATCGCACTTTCATCCTGAGCAGAAATCGCATTCTTTATTTTTTCTGTCGTTTCCGCATCATCTGATACCGTCCCAACTCCGTATACACTTGGCGCCGGAATATAAGTGCTGTAATTGATAATATCCCTGCTGACCTCCTCGCCATTTTCATAAACCACTTTCCACAACTGCGCCGTAATACGTGGTCGTGATTCCGTCTTCAATTCAAAATATCCGATCGAATCTTCAGTCGCAGTAAATTCTTTTTCCGTTGTTTCCGTTGTCTCGGTTGTTTCACTAATAAACTCCAGCGAACGTTTGGAATCTCTCGTTTCCTTCCCGTAAATATTAAAAGTCAAATTCCCCTCAGACAACACTGATTCTATAAAAACCGGATGTTCCAGATTGTTTTTAAACACCAAATCCAAAAGGTTCTCCGCGATTGCTGCATCCTTAGACGGCTCTGCGTATCCAACCAGCATGGAATGCGGATACCGCTCTACAATCTCCAGTTCTGCATACAACAACGCATTATACAATGTTGTAGACACCTGGCAAATGCCGCCTCCCATCGAATCCACAACCTTATTACTTTCATAGGATGCCGCCTCTGTATATCCATTTTCATAAGTATAAGGCTCCATCAGTGTATTTGCCGAAACCTGTTCCCCCGGCTGTACAAAAGTACCGTTGATATGCCCGGCTCCGGTTTCCACATTCTGTGAACGCCCTGTCCCGTCTGCTCCATAAAAAGTAGTATGTGTACCAAGAAGATCTGTTACTTCTGTCAATGCTTCTTTTGTAATTTCCGGATCGGTAGGAACTACTGCAACTTTCAGCGCAAACCCTTTTTTATCCCAATCCTGATTCAAGCGTTTATTTAAATTCTTTGTTACCGCAGCCGCATCCGGCGCCTCTCCCTTCTGATCAGCAACAACCGTTACCGCCCCATCTTTCTGCGTTACATATGCGTCTACCGGAAGCGAAAGAAAATCCCTGCTTCGTTCCTGAAGAACTTCTGTTACCTTTTTCTTCGATACTTGCAGTTGCAGCGGAATTTCATACCGTAACTTTCCCTTCTCAGAATTTCGGATAATCTTGTATGCAGAAACGGTATTTCCACGCTTTCCATATCGTTCTGCTTTTTTTACAATCCCCTCTATATCCTTCGCATCCAGACCCAGTTCTCCCAGCTCTGCCTTCACTACACCGCCGGTTTCCAGCTGAAATTCTATCTTTTCTGCACAATACATTTTCAGTGTCGCTTCTACAGCTGTGGCTGCTTCTTTTTTCGTCATGCCGGAAACATCGATGTCCCCGATATATATCCCCTGTAAAATCGTTCCATCATCTCGTTTTTTTACACTACGCTGCATAGAAAACTCAATCCCGCCGATGACCAGAACAGCAACTGCTAATGCAAATCCCAGCAGAAACATACTCCGCCTGTTATACCGAGTTCTTTTCTTTCTGCGACGTTTTCTTCTCTTGTTCGTCATGCCCCATCATTCCTCTGTATTTGAATTATTTACGATCCGTCTCAAACAACCAGATACGGAATAATCATCGTCAACAGCATCGCCGCAACAATGACCAGCACAATAATAGAAACGATCTTTCGAAACTTTTTATCAAACAGATTCATTGTAATATCCCCTTTCTATCTTCCAAACCGATTCCGATTAGTTAGGTTACATTCTATACTTTTTACCGTTGTTTTGCAAGTTCATTTTAAAGCACAGAATAGACTGCAATTTTACAACACAGTATAGACCGCAGCCTGATGTGTCAGCGGACTTCTGTTCTGATAATCAAAAAGAAGAAGATTTCCTCCGATTCGTTCCAAATGAGTCATCTTTCGCATCTGTCTCTTATCATAACGTTCATAACCTTTCAAATAACGCCGCTCCTGTTCTTCTTTCTCATAAAATGCTGCTGCCGTCTGTTTATCGACGGTATCCTCTCCTGCAAATACCGGACGATTTTTTACGTTTTCCCGCAAATACAGGTCATAGATCAAAGATTCCTGATATGATGCTATTTTACCTTCTAAATGCTTTTCTTTTAAAAGCTGTTTCACAAAATCAAACAAAATCTCATATCTGCTGATACGTGTATGATTAATCTGATCCAGCCCCTTTGTTTCATAATAATCTCTCAGTTTTTCGAACATTGCACAGGCATCATCGAACTCTTTCTCTAACAATTCCAATGTCTTTTCAAACTGCCTGCTGTTATAATAGACTTCCACCATTTCTTCTATGCCTTTCAGTGCAATGACCTCATCGTAAGAAATCCATGCAGTCGACAATACTTCAAACGGTGGTCTATCCTGATACACCAATTGATAGTCCTTCGCCTTCTCTTCCATGTAAGAACCTTTTAACACTTTCAAAAATCCCAGTTGAAGCTGCTCTGGTTTCAAAGCATACACTTCATTAAAAGAACATCGAAATCGCTGATAGTCTTCATAAGGAAGTCCTGCGATCAAATCCAAATGCTGATGAATATTCCCCTTTGCATGAATCTGCTCTACAATCTTTTTTACTTTTTCAAACCGCATTGTCCGTCGAATTTCCTGAATCGTCTGCATATTTGTAGACTGAATCCCAATTTCCAACTGAATCAACCCCGGACGCATGGATGCGATCAGCGCAATCTCCTCTTCATTCAGCAAATCTGCCGCCACTTCAAAATGGAAATTTGTAACCCCCTTATCATGCTCCGCCACATACTTCCAAATTTCCATCGCATGGTCATGCCTGCAATTAAAAGTCCTATCTACAAACTTCACTTGTGGAACATCATGATCTATAAAAAACTGCAATTCCCGTTTTACCAATTCCAAATCTCGAAACCGCAAACACTTATCTATAGAAGAAAGGCAATAACTGCACGAAAACGGACATCCTCGGCTGGACTCATAATAAATAATCTTATGCTCAAATGCCTCAATATCTTCATATACGAATGGAATCCCATTTAGATCAGCCATCACCGGACGCTCTTCTGTCGATACAATAAAGCGCTCCGTCTTCTCTTCTCTTACCTCTTCTTTATAATATGTAATACCTAAAATATCATCGAAACCTTTTCCACAATTTTCAAAAGCGCCTTCATAGAAATGTACCACGTCCAGAAAAGTTACTTCCCCTTCTCCACGCATCACTCCACGTACCTGCGTCAACCGTTGAAGCACATCTTCTGCATTCCAGGAAACTTCCGGTCCCCCCAGCCAAATTTCGATTTCCGGCATTACTTTAGAAATTTCACATACCAGTTGTTCTATATAAGAAATATTCCATAAATAGCATGAAAAACACAAAATCTCAGGTTTTTTCTTATACAAGTCCATTAAAATCTGATCCAGTGGCTGATTAATTGTGTATTCTGCAATGTCAATACTAACCGACGCATGATTTTGTTTCTCCCAACATCTCTGCTCCGGTACTGTTTTTGCCCAATCCGCAAAATGCTTTTCTGCATATGCTTTCAAACTATACACAGCCAGATTTGAATGAATATATTTTGCATTTACCGCTACTAATAAAATGTTCATACCTGTCTTCCTCTTTTTTTATTTTATGCACATTGTGCATATTGTATCATGCCTAAAAAATGTTGTAAATCCCTGCAGATTCACTCCCAACCATTGACATTTGCTTAAAAACCATGTAAAATTAAATCTCGTGCAGCCGGGGCGTTAGCGGTGCCTTGTACCTGCAATCCGCTATAGCAGGGGTGATATTGCGCGGAGGGTGTTGCTTTGCAAAGCTGCCCTTGAAAAGTGGCGTTGAAAATTTGGGTCTCACGCGACGGAAATCTGTGAACTGTGTCAGGTCGGGAACGAAGCAGCACTAAGCAGAATCTTCCGGGTGTTGTGAGGGTGCCTGGATTGAGTTAACTATCAAGGTAACGTTTGTGAATCTTCATTCGAAGCGCAATGCACGTAAAAAATAATATTCCTTTTATAGCAAAATTTCTTTCACAATTTCTACTGAAGTACCACAAGCCTCAGCAATTTCTTCAATACTATTCCCTTGTGCCTTTAATTCTATCATCTGCTTTGTAAGTTTTATTCCTCGTTTTAGTCCAATTTCTTCGCCTCGTTTCAACCCAATTTCTTCGCCTCGCTTTAATCCTCTCGCAAGCGAACTGGACATCTGTGTATTATAATCTTTCAACGCCTTTTCTCGCGCCTCATACTCTACTCTCTTCTGTTCATCTGCACTCATTTCTTTCAATGTCTGATATGCCGCATCCAAATATTCATTCTCTTTTGCCATCTTTTCAAATTCCTCCTGATTTTTTCCATTGAAAAAACGCATCCATTGAACAATATCCTCACCGCTTTTCACATCTTTCGGAAGTTTTGATAATTCCAAAATCTGCAGTTCAAACAAATCTGTATATTCCTTCCCATCTTCTACATCACAGAGGTGAATTGTACGATAATACTTTTCATGATCCGGAAAATGTACAAAATTCAATATACTGACATGGATACACTTCTTTAACTTTTCGTAAGATTCTCCCTTTTCCAGCTGTTCTGTATACATCTTCCCCAAATAAAACAGAATCCCCTGCTTTTCACTCTCCGTTCCTTTTCTCAAAATCGTCGGCAATAATATCGTTTCCCGAATCTCCTCCGGACGTTTTTTCAATATTGCAGCTACAAAGCCTTTTCTTGCCTTTGGATTCTGCATCAATTCCTTGAAACAAAAATCCACTGTTGGCAACATAATAAATTTGTCTTTCGTTTTCTCCATATAGAACTCTCCTTTTCCAGAAATGTTTACCGAGTAACACTGGACTTTTCCAAAAAAGAGTTCTATAAAGTCACCTTCATTTTACCATACCGCTCTCTTCCGCAAAAGTCTTTTCAAAATTTAAATCCTGTGAGTTTCTGGCAGAATTGCCGGATCCTTACTGATACTTACAGATTGATCTAAAAACAAGAATACGTCTTAGATCAGACGGACGAAATAAGACTCGTCCGTAGAAGTTCCTTTATTATAAATGCCGAACTGCAAAAAAGCAATCCGGCATATTTCACAAATTTTTGTTATTTTAATCGACGCACCGCTCCGATTCCAAGCGCACCCGGGCCAACATGACATCCAATACTGAGATTTAACGCCCCATGTAAGATATTTTCCTCCGGAAATGCTTTTTTAAGTTCTTCTTTCCACTGTTCCAATTCTTCTTCCGGCATAAGCGTATTGGCAATGCCCAGCACCAATTCTCCATTCTCATGAAGAGACTTCAACTTACCATCAATATCTTTCCGAAGAGCTTTACACATTGTACGGAACGCAGACTTCATCCCACGAACCTTTGCATAGGCATCCAGCTTATCCCCATCAATGGTCAGTACCGGCTTAATATTCAATGCGCTGCCGATTGCTGCACCTGCTGCTGTTACCCGGCCGCCTTTTTTAAGATACTCCAACGTATCCACCGCAATATAAATACTTGCATCCAACGCCTCAGATTCCAAACGGTCTTTTATCTCCCTGCCGTTCATCCCTCTTCTTGCCATCTCTGCCGCATCCAGCACCGCCTGTATCTGAGTCACAGAAATTCGGTGATTATCAACAACATGCACACGCCCCTCATACTCCTGAGCAAGCATCATTGCACTGGCACAAGAATTACTCAATCCACTGGACATCGGAATATAGACGACCTCATCCTGTGTCTTTAACAGCTCTTCCCACAAATCCATAACATTTCCCGGAGAAGGTAATGAAGATGTAATCTCCGCGCCTTCACCCTGCAGCCGATAAAACTCTTCTACCGTAAGATCTACTCCTTCAAAATATGTTTTACCATCTATGATTATCGGCATAGGCACAATCGTAATACCCAACTCTTTTCCCTGTTCCGGAAGTATTCCACAATTACTATCTGTCATAACTGCAATTTTCTGCATCATAAATCTTTTCTCTTCCTCTCTTAATTGTTCTTACGAAGTTCGCATAACACGTTTCCTTTACACAAACCTCCCACTTAACTTTATCTTTTACTTTATACTAAATTCTATCTTTTACTTTACAGATTGACCGTTATTTTAACACGTGTTAAGATTATAGCAATTCTGATTTTAAATAACAATGAACAATATTTTCATTTTGTCAGTTATTTATACACATTCGTAAAATTGTATATTTTTATATTTAGTTGGGAGGAAAACCACTATGGTAGATAAACGAATTAGAAAAACAAAGAAAAATTTGAAAGCAACACTAATCGAAATGATGAATGAAATTCCTTTTGAGGAAATTACGATCACCGATCTCTGCAAACAAGCAGACATCAGCCGGATTACATTCTATACACATTATAATGATAAATACGCCTTGATTGATGATATTTTTCAAGACATGAGTCACATCGGTTCTGACATTTATCGGCAATTACAAATCGAAAACAACCCAAGCCATGATCATGTACAGAGTTACTGCAACGTACTGCACTCTCTGCAATCACTCTACCACACTTATTATGATTTTTTCTGCCACACCAATCCAGACAAAAATCCCTATCTTGCATTTACATTCTACAATTATGTTCTGAAAACAGTAGAAACATACACCCACCAAAAAGAACTGCAATCCCTGAATTTTAAATACAGTGCACGCAAAATTGCAGGATTTCTATGCTATGGAATGGCTGGTTTTATCAATGAAAGCCACTCCGAAAATACTCCGAGCGAAATAATTCAGCAAGAGGCCGATCAACTGCTAAAGGCGCTCCTGACATCAGATGTCCTGATCTAATCCTAAATTTCATCTTCACCTGCTTATCCTTTTGCTGTTTAACCTTTTGTTATTTATCCTTTTATCTATTTATCACATTAAAGCGCTATACTTTCTTCCGGGAATGTGATATAATAACACAATACTTGTGAAATGAGAGGTTCTATATGTTAGAAACAATTCAATCAATTAATCGTGTTGTCAACAACTTTGTCTGGGGTGCTCCCGCTATGATTTGTATACTCGGAGTCGGACTGTTACTTACTTTCCGCACCGGTTTTCTGCAGATACGCAAGTTCCCCTACGCCATCAAAACAACCATCGGGCGTATTTTCCGCAAACGTGAGGCATCTGATGGTTCCATGACTCCTTTCCAGGCAGTCTGTACCGCGCTTGCCGCAACCGTCGGCACCGGTAATATCGCCGGTATCGCCGGAGCAATTGCCATCGGCGGACCCGGAGCTGTTTTCTGGATGTGGGTTTCTGCCTTTTTAGGAATGTGTACCAAATTCGCAGAAGTTACACTTGCCGTTCATTTTCGCGAACGCAACGCACATGGAGATTTAGTCGGCGGACCCATGTACTATATCAAAAACGGTTTAAGCAAACACTGGCACTGGCTGGCTTATGCCTTTGCCGCCTTCGGTGTTCTAACCGTATTCGGCACCGGCAATGCAACACAGGTAAATACCATCACAACCGCGATCAATTCTGCACTTTTAAATTATAACATCATCAATGAATCTTCTATCAGCATAATCAATCTGGTACAGGGTATTTTGATTGCAGCTCTGGTTGGTTTAATTTTACTTGGCGGAGTCAAACGAATCGGCCATGTTACAGAACGGCTTGTTCCTTTTATGGCGCTCTTCTATATTATACTTGCACTTGGTGTTGTATTTTTGAACATCGAGCAGGTTCCCGCAGTTTTCGCTTCTATTATCACTGGCGCATTTAACCCTGCGGCGGTCACCGGCGGAGTTGTAGGAAGTATCTTTTTAAGTATGCAAAAAGGTGTTGCAAGAGGAATCTTTTCCAACGAGGCCGGTCTCGGTACCGGTTCTATCGCACATGCCTGCGCGGACACAAAAAAACCTGTCAAACAAGGACTATTCGGAATTTTTGAAGTATTCACAGATACGATCATCATTTGCACATTGACTGCACTGGTGATTCTCTGCAGCGGGATTCCGATTCATTACGGTATCGATGCAGGCGCCGAACTGACGATCCGGGGATTTACTTCTACATACGGAAACTGGGTGTCTATTTTCACCGCAGTAGCACTTTGCTGTTTCGCATTCTCCACGATCATCGGCTGGGGACTGTATGGGGCACGTTGTATTGAATTTCTGTTCAACGAGAAAGTAATCAAACCTTTTATGATTGTTTATTCACTGGTAGCCATTTTAGGTGCAACTGCCGATCTCGGATTGCTCTGGGGCATTGCAGAAACATTTAACGGACTCATGGCGATTCCAAACTTAATTGCCGTATTCCTGTTATCCGGAACTGTTGTAAAACTAACCAAAGCGTACTTTGCCACAGAAGGAAAAGATAAATAAACTCCTAAAAAGAGGGAGTGTTACTCATGGGGTAGATCAATCCCATGGGTAACACTCCCTTTCTTCAATTAATTTCTCTGTTATGCATTTTCTATCATTTCACAAACGCAGCCGCTCCACTTTACATTACAAACCACATGGACGTTTTCCTTTTGTCTCTACCGGTGCATCCGCCTGCATTTGCTGATAGAATCCATACCCGCCGGCAACGTTATAACATTCATAACCATATTGCGAAAGAATCCTGCAGGCAAGATAACTTCGAAGTCCACTCTGACAATACACATGGTATCTCTTATTTTTCGGAAGGATTTCCTCTTCCGCCTGAAGAACTTTTCTCAAATCATCTACCGGAATATGAATTGCCTTATCCCTATGGTCATACGAATATTCCCACGCCGTTCTTGTATCTAAGAGAAGTACATCCTCCGGAAACTGCTCTACGTCTTTCCACTGTACCTGTTTCACCTTTCCGGTCAAAATATTTTCGATCATATAACCTGCCATATTGACCGGATCCTTTGCCGAAGAATACGGAGGCGCATAGGCCAGATCCAGCTCCGTCAAATCATAAGCCGTCATCCTTGCACGAATCGCAGTGGCAAGTACATCAATCCTCTTATCTACTCCTCCGAACCCAACGATCTGAGCCCCCAGTATGCGGCCATTGCTTTTTTCAAACAGTACTTTCATGGTCATACTTGCAGCTCCCGGATAATACGTTGCATGAGATGCCGGAGACAAAATCACAGAATCAAAATCCAAGCCTGCTGCCGCTGCCGTCTTTTCATTTAAACCGGTAGACGCCACCGTCATATCAAACAATTTCAATACCGAAGAGCCTTGCG
>OMGQ01000905.1_pt1 | contig 21334 bp, 25 predicted proteins | sample 1646071 | NCBI WGS metagenome assembly OMGQ01 (sample SAMN05578585, study PRJEB25193) | human gut metagenome | biome: Human Microbiome; feature: human-associated habitat; material: feces | host: Homo sapiens | place: USA:Birmingham
TCGATATAAACACGATATCACAGGAACAGCATGGGAGTCTTTCCGAGTATCTGACCGGTGTGGAAGCGTACCTTACAGAAAAACAGGCTCAAATAATACAGGAAGCACAGCAGCGTAACACAGAGATAACCTATACCGTTGCGGAGTGCGGCGAATTTCACAGCATGGGAACCTATCATGAGGGAATTTCCACTATAGAAGAGGCAAAAGCTCTGTTTGAGAGCATCCGTGAAAATCATAGCAATATGATCCCTGCTGTCGGCATCAACATACATGAAGCTGGGACACCGGAGATAGATGATGTGCAGATGGATGTCCTCTATGGAAACACCATAGATCTTGATAATCTGCGGTATGTTCCTCAGATATGGAATGATCAGGAGGGACTGTCAAAGATCGGGCAGATCATAGATGCATTCCCGGATGTAAAGGTAATCGGGACACTGCCGGGATTGACTGTACAGGATAGACCGGAACAGGATATGGATGCCGTAAAGCCGGTATATGTGGACGAGGCTGCGAAGCTGGCGGCTGAAATAGACCGCTTTTCCAGTGACTTTGATCCCTATGAGTACAAGGATACGGTCGATAACTGGGAGTTACAGGTGCAGAATATAGCGGATGATATCCGAAACGGCAATTCTGCGGATTATAAGAAGTACCTGGGAACTGTGATAGAAGAGAGTGACAACATCGAGGATGTCCGCAAGGCGGCGGAGCTTCTTGTGAAGTTGGCTGAATACAAGCCGCTTGCCAAGGTGGAGGAGCTTGAGGAGGTAAATCTGAACCAGATCGACAATGTACTCAGCAATACGGTTCCAAAATCTGAGGAGAAAAGGGAAGCCCGGCAAGCGGAGCAGGAACGCTTGGAAGAGCTGCAACGCATCGAGGAAGAGGAAAGAAAACGCAGGGCAAGAGGGGAACGCCCATCACTACGGGCGAGACTTGCGGCCAAGAAAGCTATAGTAGCCGCAAACAGTGCAGTCCCCCAAAGAGAAACACAGCGACAGGTGCAAAATGAGCCGGTAAAACCACATATTGAGCTTTAAAGGTGTTTTTATTGGACAGGTAAATTTGTAATATGAGATCAGGATGGGGAAATACCCTGTTCTGGTCTCTTTTTTTATATCCTTATATATTCCTATGGAGTATCTTTTATCCAGTTAATAAACACAGACTTTGTGGCTGTTGAGCTTATCAGAGCAATCGCAGGCTCTGTTGGCATTATATCAACCGTTCCGTGTGTTGCAGCCATTGGTGCGTATTTGTATGGCCATAAGAATAGCAAATAGCCAATATCACGATCGGCATTTGAAAGAATTGTGTATATGCAATAAAATGATGACATAATAACGTAAGGAGACGGAACATTTATGTATAAGACAATGATAGCTTCTGCATTATTTTTTGGACTGCTCACGATAGCATATTTGCAACAGAAAAGAAATGTTCCCAAAAAGATTGTCTTTTTGTTCGCTGTACTGGAATTGATAATGTGTTTATGCACTTCACTCTTAACGAATTTTGTGCTTACAAAAGGACAATATATCAGGCTTAACAGTAGCGGTGCCGCGCTGGGTATGCTTTTGGGAGCATATATATTTACAAGGATAACTCCCAAATACAAGGAAGTATTTTTTGAATCCTTTGTGGTAGCCCTTCCGTTGATGTACGGAGTGGCAAAAATAGGATGTGCTTTCGCGGGATGTTGCGAAGGGCTTCCGTATAACGGATTTATGCGTGTCCATACCGACAAGGGGAATCTATTTCCGATTCAAAAGTTAGAGTCTGCAGTTTTTCTGATTCTTTTTGCATTTTCCATTGTTTTATATTTCAAAAAGCGTTTTAATCCGCTGGTTGCTTTGAGCATATATGCTATAGCTAAGATTGCTTTAGATTTTCTCAGATACGCGCATCTTTATCATGTCATAACAGCTACGCAGGTAATGTGCGTAGTTATCGTTGTACTTTTTATTTTCTTAAACAGAAGACAAGCAAAAACAACAAAACTCTATTCCGATGAATGATCGGAATAGAGTATCAATGATAATCTGTATGCCACAGGGGGAGCGTTGTCAATCGCTGTATCTGATTGTTCAAAATTTCAATGTAATATCTTTTATGAGATAGAGAGATCCTGCGATGCAGAGAACTTCTGTCTCGTCTTTACATAGGTCTTCAAGTGGATAATCTTTTTCCAAAACAGTTGCTTTAACGCCGCGGCTTTCTATCATCTTGGCGAGGTCGTCGGGAACCATAGTTCTTGGATTGGGAACACTTGTGACGTAGCACTTATCTGCAATCGGCATCAGTTCATCGAGGATGATATCAACTTCTTTGTCGGCGAGGATTCCAAGAAGGAATGTGATTTTTTTACCCGGGAAGTATTCTTCAAGGGATGAGCGAAGAACTGCCGCGCCCTGTCTGTTGTGGCCACCGTCTATTATGATATACGGATTTTCTTTTACAACAGTGAAACGTCCGAACCACTCGGTATTTGCGATTCCTCGGGATATGTCAGTTTCGGAAATCCTAAATCCTTTCTGAGCAAGTTTCCTTGCGGCGTAAATTGCGTGGGCTGCGTTGCCTATCTGGTAGGTTCCGAGAAGCTTTGTGCTGTAAGTTGTCCCGTCTACGTCAAAACGCTGTCCATGCAAGCTTCGTTCAATCGGGACGGGCTCAGTGAAGTATGCCAAAGAAACAGCTTTTTTTGCACAAAAATCTTCAAGAACTTTGCTGACTTCGCGCTCCTGAAATGGAGTGATGACAGATGTACCGTGCTTGATTATTCCGGCTTTCTCGGTTGCAATCTCAGTCAGTGTGTTACCAAGGATCGACATGTGGTCGTAGCTTATCGGAGTAATGAGAGTAACGAGCGGCGCGGGAATTACGTTTGTTGTATCAACGCGGCCTCCCATGCTGACTTCCATGACGACGATGTCACAGTTTTCTTCGCTGAAATAAATAAAAGACATGACGGTAAGAATCTCATATTCGCTGGGAAATATGTTCTCGGTGGCAAGCTCGTCATATGCGGGCTTTATCTGTGAAAAGAGCCTTGCAAAATCCTCATCCGAAATTTCAGTATTGTTTATCTTAAAGAGTTCATTGTAGTGGTATAAAAAGGGTGAGGCGAAGGTGCCGACTCTTAAGCCTGCTTCGATAAGAATCGAGGTGAGATAGGCAACTGTTGAGCCCTTGCCGTTTGTGCCTGCGACGTGAACATAGCGCTGCCCGATCTGGGGATTTCCCAGTTTTCTGAGAAGAGCAAGCTCGGCGTCCAGAGAAAACATGTCTTTTATGGGGGTATTATTATTTTTAGGCGGTTCAAAGTGAGGCAATTTCTCAAAAAAAGAAATTGCCTCTGAATAATTATACTCGTGCATAAGTCTTAATCCTGCCAAATGCTTCCAAAACAATGTAAAGCATTAAAATATTGATGGGGAGCATTACAAGTTCTTTGGGAAGTCTTGCTACAAGTGTCACAAAGAAGCCTTTTTTGATATACATCATGTCGAGCCAGTAGGTATTCATGATGATGCCTACGATAAGTGTGTGAACGGCTTCAGCCGCAATAATTCTGGCAAGTGTCGGCTTCTTGTTGTAAAGAATAAAGCCGAAGATCAGGCCGCTTACGATTCCGCTAATAGTAAATCCGGGAAAGAACGGGCCTGTAGGCTTTACAAGATATCCACCTATATCGGTAAGTGCTCCGACAATAGCGGCAATACCGGGGCCGAGCGACATACCTGCGATGCCGATTGGGAGTGAGCCGAATCTGATCTCGATGATCTGGTTGATGGGAATTTTGAGAAATCCCAGTACGATACCCAGAGCCGTTAACATGGCGGCCAGAGTAAGTGTGTTTGTGTCACGTAATTTTTTCATAAAAAATACACCTCCTCGCAGCTTCCTTTTGTCTACACGAGAGGTGTTATACACTTCACTATGTAGCAGCGGGATGCGACCATAAAACCGCGGATTACCCTTCGTCCGAATGACAACTCCCTGTTCACCCGGCACTTGACGCTTTACAGTCTACTCTGCATTCTTTTTAATTTTGTCTGTATTATAGGGTGAATGAAAAAGAATATCAAGCATAAATATACATAAACATTTATAGGAATAGCCGCCTGTTACATGCATTTTTTACTAAAAACATGTTATATGCGGGGATTGTGCATTGTGTGGGAATTATGATATATGCGGTGGTGTGTGGGAATATGTTTTATGCTAACGGAAATAACGAATATTAATAAACGTTAAGGTGGACAAGTGCTGATTTATCGTAATATGATATATGTGTCGAAATGTAGGTGTGATGCACATTTATAATTGATCATAGATTTTTTAATGCATGATAATTTTAATGAAATTACAGAAATCCGCAATTTCAGATAGGAGGCTAAAATGACTGTATCGGCAGCTTTTATGGTTCCACATCCACCGCTTATAATTCCGGAAGTCGGAAGAGGCGGAGAAAAACAGATTCTTGCAACAACAAATGCTTATGAGAAGGTCGCGGAAGAAGTGGCGGCTTTAAAGCCTGACACTATCATCATAACGAGTCCGCATTCCGTGATGTATGCGGATTACTTTCATATATCGCCGGGGCACAGAGCAACGGGAAGTTTTGCGGATTTTGGCGCATCCGGAGTCAGATTTTCCGAAGAGTATGACACAGAACTTGCAGATGCGATTGCGCTTCTTGCAGAAAAAGAGAATTTTCCCGCGGGAACTATGGGGGAAAGGGAGTCTTCCCTCGATCACGGAACCATGGTTCCTTTGTGGTTCATACGCCAAAAATATAGTGGCGGAAAGATTATTCGTATAGGGCTTTCGGGGCTTCCTTTGACATATCATTACAGGCTGGGGCAGATAATTGCGAAAGCTATCGATGAATCGGGAAAAAAAGTCGTTTTGATTGCAAGCGGCGATCTTTCGCATAAGTTGCAGGAATACGGACCTTACGGTTTTTCAAAAGAGGGCCCCGAATATGATGAAAACATAATGGAGGTGTGTGGAAAAGCAGAGATTGGCAGGTTGTTCGAATTTGATGAGAGCTTGTGTAAACTTGCCGCAGAGTGCGGGCACAGGTCGTTTGTTATCATGGCTGGGGTTTTTGACGGTCTTCGCGTTAAGGCAACGGCTCTTTCGCATGAGGATGTAACGGGAGTGGGCTACGGAATCTGTACTTTTTATCCGGACGGAGCGGATGAGAGCAGACATTTTTTACAAGAATATGAAAAAAAGCTTGAAAAAGAATGCAAGGAAAAGGCTGACGCGAATGATGAATATGTGAGGCTTGCGAGGGCAAGTGTCGAGTCGTGGGTAAAGGAACACAGGCAGATTCAGGTTCCTGACGGTCTTTCAGATGATCTTCTTACAAGAACTGCAGGTACTTTTGTATCAATTCACAAGATGGGACAGCTTCGCGGTTGCATAGGGACGATCGCTGCAACTCAGGACAATATTGCAAAAGAAATAATTCAGAATGCGATAAGTGCAAGTACGCACGATCCGCGCTTTGATCCGATAACCGAGGATGAGCTTAAGTTTCTTGATATAAGTGTTGATGTTCTCGGGGAGACTGAGGATATAGATTCACCTGATAAGCTTGATGTAAAGAAGTATGGAGTTATTGTTAGTCACGGAGTTAAGAGAGGGCTGCTTCTTCCAAATCTTGACGGTATAGATTCCGTGGAGGAGCAGATTGATATAGCAAGGCAAAAGGGCGGAATACTTGAGGATGAGCCGTATACTTTGCAGAGGTTTGAAGTGGTTAGGCATTTCTGAGGAAATGTGGAATAATGGCAGCGGGAGGCTTTATGGCGGCATGTCAAGTGTGTTTCAGGCATTGTTCCTTATCGGAAGGTGACATCGGATTTTGCGGTGCAAGAACGGTCAGGGACGGGAAGGTAATTGCATATAACTATGGCAAGGTGTCGGGACTTGCGCTTGATCCGATTGAGAAGAAGCCGTTGAACAATTTTTTTCCCGGAAGTTATATCCTGTCGGTAGGAAGTTTCGGGTGCAATCTGCGATGCCCTTTTTGCCAGAATAATGATATTTCCTGGTCGGAGGAAGCGAGGAGATATGCTGAAGATGCCGAGACCGTAAAGCCGCAGGAGCTTGTGAAAGTTGCGCTTGATATGAGGGCGCAGGGAAATATCGGAATTGCTTTTACTTATAATGAGCCGCTTGTCGGATATGAGTTTGTGCTTGATACAGCGAAGCTTGCAAAAGAACGTGACCTAAAAACAGTGCTTGTATCTAACGGAACAGCCGAGTTGTCTGTTCTTGCGGAGATAGCTCCGTATATTGATGCGATGAATATCGATCTTAAGGGATTTACGGATGAATATTATGATAGACTTCTCGGAGGCAGCAGGAAACAGGCGATGGATTTTATCGCGGAAGCGGTAAAGCATTGCCATGTTGAGCTTACAACACTGATAATTCCCGGTGAGAACGACAGTGAGGAAGAGATGCACGAGATGTCCGCATGGATACATGGACTCGAAGCGGCAAACGGGAAGAACATTCCGCTTCATATTTCGAGATTTTTTCCAAGGTTCAAGATGACCGACCGCGACGCGACCGATGTGAGAAAGGTCTATCGACTCGCCGAGGTTGCGAGGGAAGAACTTGAGATTGTTTATACGGGGAATTGTTAGTGTTGTTGGATAAACAGCCTTTTCATATCTCTATATTCCTTCATAAACCTCAATAAATCCCATATTTTCGTACTTTTCCGTTATATAAATCCATGTACTTACATATAGTTTCATGGGCATTTGGTGCGGAATTGGTGCGGTCTATGGGAATCGATATTCGGGAAACGGGTTCATCACGACAGATTATTCATTTTGAAAATTAGAATCTGTAAGGAGATTACCACTGTGAACCGATTATTATCTTGTGAGTTTAATATCGACAATGCTTGTGTCGAGCTGAAATATGCAGACGGCAGCATGGTTTCCATTGACTGCACCGCCGTGGAGAACGAGGTGGCAGACAATATGTACCAGAGGTCAGAGCTGGACTGGCTGATTTACAACGATCCGGCAGCCTATGCGGATTTGATCCTCAACGGCGATACGGAAACCTACTTGAAAACTGTAACAGAATATAAACCTTTGGATTGATTGCCAAAGATAAAGCAAGCCGCCTGTGCGGGCATGAGAAATGCTCGTACAGGCGTTTTTTTGTAGTGGATGTTGGCATAGAATTAGATTTCTAATCGCTTGACCGAATCGGTTATCGGTGCTATACTGTGAATAACCGAATCGGTCACTTGAAAGGAGAAATTAAATGGACAAATTTTTTGCACTAAGCGAGGAAAAGCAAATTACCATCATCAATGCGGCACTCCAGTGCTTTGGTAAGTTTGGATATGATAAGGCTTCTGTCAACGATATTGCTGTAACGGCGCATATTTCAAAGGCATCCGTATTTCAGTACTTTGGCAGCAAAAAACAACTGTATACCTACCTGTTGGAATATTGTATGAAAATCATTATGCCTTCGTTTGACCAAACGATACTTGATTCAGAAACCGATCTGTTTAACCGCATTCTGGTTTCCAGCAAGATGAAAATGGCTGCAATGAAAACACACCCGTTTATTACTCAATTTATGGCAAGTGTTTGGGAAGAGGCTTCTCCTGAAGTCAATGACCTACTTGCTTCATTAAAGATGGAAGCAGGGAATTTCAGAAATGAAATGGTTTTACGAGAGGATGATTCCTTAAAGTTCAAAAATCCCGAAGATGCTCAACCTGTTTACAATATGCTTTTAGTGATGGCGGAGGGGTATGCAGCCCGTTATCGTAACGCAGCCGTTTTTGATTTTGAAACAGTTATGAATGAATTTGAAAAAACCATTTCAATTCTAAAAAACAATTTCTATAAGGAGGAATATTTAAAATGAGTGAATACGCTATTGTCTTGAACCAACTGACCAAGCACTATGGGAAACACAGAGGTATCAGCAACCTCAATCTCACAGTTAATCAGGGCGAGTTCTTTGGCTTCATTGGCCCAAACGGTGCGGGTAAGTCCACCACCATCCGCACTCTGATGGGTCTGATCCGTCCCAGCGGTGGCAACGCTTCTATTTTCGGTTTAGACTGCCAGAGTCAGGCAAGTGTCATTGCCAGAGATGTGGGCTACCTCCCCAGCGAGAACAGCTATTATGAAAACATGAAGGTGCGGGAACTACTGCAATACACCGCCGACCTGTACGCCATGAACTGTGAAACGAAAATGTATGAGCTTTCCGAACGGCTCAATTTGGATTTGTCCCGGAAGATTGCAGACCTGTCTCTGGGCAACAAGAAAAAGGTGGGCATCGTGTCTGCCATTATGACTTCCCCTAAGCTGCTGATCATGGATGAACCTACCAGCGGCTTAGACCCGCTGATCCAGCAGGCATTCTATGATATTCTGAAGGAGGAGAACAACCGGGGCACCACAATTTTCTTCTCCTCCCATGTACTCAGCGAGGTACAGAAGCTGTGTGACCGGGTGGCAATCTTAAAAGAGGGTAAGCTCATGAGCATCCAGTCTATCAGAGAACTACGGGAAAGCGGTTATAAAAAGGTCAGCCTTACCACCAAAACACCGATTTCCAGTGATTTCTGGGAGCTGCCTGGTATTGCGAATTTCTCTGAGACCCCGGACAAGACCTCTGTTTCCTTTATGTATAACGGCAATATCACAGCAATCATTGATAAACTTCACCTGCTGCATTTGGACGATGTGCTTTTGGAAGAGCCCTCTTTGGAGGAAATCTTCATGCACTACTATGAGTAAGGAGGTGTCAGGTATGGTCATTTTGAAATATGAACTGAAACGGCATCGAACCTATATCCTGGGCTGGACCATCGCCTTGGCTGTGTGTATCTTTTTGATGACACCGACTTATTACAGCTTCCTGGATGTTGCCTCCGTGGAACTCTTTGAAACCATGGGCACCACGGACTTTTACAGGAGTGTCGGCGTATCGATGGAATACTTGACTTCCCCGTTGGGCATTTATGGGTTTCTGACCAGCTTTTTCATGATTGCCTCCGGCGTTTTCGGAATGCACTTCGGCATTTCCGTTCACACCAGAGAATGTACGGAAGGAACTTCGGAATACCTGTTTACAAAGCCCTTTCCTCGGAAAACAATCTATTGGGCAAAGGCATTGACTGTATTGATCGGAGTGGTGGTCGTAGGTGCTGCGTATCTGCTGGCTTCTTTTTTGGCCATGGCAATGTTTCGTTCCGGAACTCCATGGGGAGAGTTTTTTCTGATTGCTCTGTCCCTCACCCTTGTTACGCTGTTCTTTGCTGCAATGGGTCTGATGGTGGGAATTTTGTTTCCCCGCAACCGTAGCCCACTGCTGACCGCCGGATTAGTCGTGTTTGTGGAGTATTGCATAACCAGCTTCTCCAACATCATCAGTAACCGGGCTATCAGTTTCCTGTCCCCATACTCCTTCTTTGGAGCTGCAAAAATTTCCGAAACTGGCTTCTATGATATGACCTATCTTGGCTGGGGCGTGCTGCTGGTTACCCTGTTTTTGGTGCTGTCTTACGGTGTCTTTCTGAAAAAAGACATTCAGTTTCGTTCATAAGGGGGTGCAAACATGAAAACATTGATTAAAAATGAGTTCCGCCAAACCAGAAGGCTCTTGTTGATCTGGTTAGGGATCATGCTGCTTCTGTGCGGTTTCTGCTATTTTGAGCTTCTGTCTCTACAGGACAGTCTGAATGAAATGGCAACGATGGTCAGCCAATTTCCGAGATTGATCATGATTATGTTTGGGGTCAAAGGCGATTTAACCACATCCCTTGGCTGGTATGTGTGCATCTATTTCTGGGAAGGATTGCTGGCGTTCCCTTATGCCATGTCTCTGGGGTTGTCCTGTGTGGCGAAGGAAAAGAAGTTCGGAACCTCGGAATACCTGTTCACAAAGCCTGTGGAACGGAAAACCATTGTACTGGCGAAGGTGATCGTTTCGGCGGTAAATCTGCTGGTGTTTGCCCTGTTCAGCGGTTTATGTAATTATTTTACAATCGTTCTTCCTTTGGGCGGTCTGGAACAGCCGGGAGCAGTGCTCACCACAACCATGGGAATGTTCTTTACCCAGTTCCTCTTTTTCGCTCTGGGGCTGCTGTTTGCCAGCCTGTTTATGTCCTATAAGGCTGCGGTGAGGACAGGTACGATTTCCATGCTGGCTGCCTATGCTCTGGCCTTTACAGCCGAATACACAGAAAATCAAATTTTGGATTACCTGACCCCTCTGCGCTACTACGATGTGTATGAGGTGGCACTGCACGGATTCCGACTTTCCTTTATCGTTTTGACATTCGCTGTTGTGGGTGCTTGTATCGTTGCTGCATTGAATCAGTGGAAGCGGCGTGAATTGTAAGGGCAAGGATTGTATTCACAGATTTAATAATGTGAATGAGAGCTTAAAGGACAGGGATTACCGCCATATAAAACATCAGATGCTTTTCGTGTCGAGATAGGCGAAGGTATTTGATGAATCGGCCAGAAAGGTTAACAAAGATGCGCATAATTTAATGATACATATTAACAAAGAATTTAAAGGAGGCAACGAACATGACTTACGAAGAGTTAGTCAAGAAAGTAAAAAAGGTGGTTGAAAAGATTGATAAGGGAGCTGTAAAGGAACACACTGCCATTGAGATCGACATTGAAGGAGAGGGCGAAGGGGCGTTCTATGTTGAACTCGATAAGGATAAAGTTGCAGTAGAACCTTACGAGTATTATGACAATGACTGCAGGATACGCACAGGCGCAGAAACACTCATAGATCTTGTAACCGGAAAGCTTGATGCGGTAAAAGCACTTGAGGATGGCAAGATCAGCGTTGATGGAGATATAGAAAAGGCACAGGTTCTTTCGGATGTTTTAAAAGCAACAGTCAATAAAAAGTCCTCAGAGATAAAGAAACCTGCAACAGCATCAAAGCCTGCAACATCTAAAAAAAGCCACAAATAAGAAGGCTTCATCAAAGTAATAATACTTCATTAGATAGAGTGCAATTTCAAAAGAAGAAGGAGACTACCGGTCATTGGTAGTCTCCATTTGTTTTAGAATGAGATACATAAAAATGATAGTCACAATTTCCACTTGATTTCAGATGCCGATATGCCTGGGTGTATGTTCTGTAGTTTGTTCTTTGGAAATATCTTTACCAAGATACTGCTCAACATTGTTGAGTTTCTGCTGCATATTTTGTGCTTCTTTTTCTGCAGATTTGTATGTCTTTTCAAGAATTGTTTTTCGAGTCAGCATGGCTTCATAGTCGGCACGTATCTCTGACGGCTTGACAGATTTTGGGTCAAGCCCCATCTTTTGAAGCATCCGTTCAGCACCGTCATATAGAATAAGCTGAGTTTCATGCATACGAAGGTATCTGTCTGGATCCTTGGATTTCTTATACTTTTCTTGAAAGGGTTTATTGTCTCTGTACTGTTCCGCATAGAGGAGCAGTTCGGAGACTTTTTTCATTTGATGCTCCAGCTCTACAAGCTCAGTACGGGCAGATTTCGCCTCGGCAGTCTTTTGGTCAATTTGCTTCTGAAGCTGAGAAAGATTATCTGCGGTGGCATAGCTGGTAGCGGCGGTCTTGAGGTTCTTGACCGATGCCCAGTGCTGGAGACCGGGGCTGTTTTGAAATTTTTCTCCAGAGGTATCTATGAGCGTTCTGCTTGCACTGGTACGGGTGAGGATATCCTTCTTTGGTATCTTGATCCGTGATTTCTGCTTTGGAGCTTCTGTGGTGTTTGGCTCCTGTACAGTTTGTTCGTTATTCTGCCATTTCTCGGGATTTTCAATCCTGTCTTTGATTTCTTCTTTTGTATAACCGGCTCCAAAATTGCGGAAGCTGCCACGCACAGGTCGCTCTTGGCCAGGGGCAGTGAACTTTATGTATTTTGAGTGAGGATCACCGATTTTTTCACCGGTAACTGTATAGCCTTTTTCTTTGATTAGGCGCAAAAAATCTTCGTAGGATTTGGCGATTTTAATGCATTCGTCAATATCTTCTTGAAGCCGCTTTTTCCAAGATGTGCCTTCCTGCTCGGCTTTCCACTGAACATATTTTTTGCCTTTTCTGCCGCTGGGCTCTATGATGGAAAGACCATGTTCTTTGCATAATTCATCACTAAGTTGCCTGATGTGATAATAGCTTTTCTTGCAGGCATTGTATTTTTTGTGTTCTATGTTATCGGTGGCGCAAAATATAATGTGATTATGAGGGTGGCCTTTATCGGTATGGGTTGCGACAACATAGGAGTATTTGCCACCGAGCAGTTTGTCAGCAAGTTCGATCCCGATACGATGTGCTTCTTCATGAGAAACCTCGCCTTTTGCAAAAGACTGGATCAGATGATAAGCCTGATTTTTGTCAGATTGCTTTGTTCGGGAAAGAGCATAGTCAAAGTCATGTCTGGCTGTTTCGGGACTACAGCCAAATGAATCAACGAGCAGTTGCTGCTCGGTCTTATCCGGATTGCAAATATAAGCTACAGCTTTTGTAACGGTACTTTTGATAGCATGGATTCGTGTGTATGCCATATCTTATCCATCAACTCCTTTATCTCATTTAGATCTTCTTCGTAAGCGTTCCCGGTTTTCATAATCCGCTCTCTGATCATGTTTATGTTTCTGCCGAGGGCGGCTATCTGGTAGTTGTATTCCTTCAGTCCGTTATAGTCGATGTCATAGACATAACCATATAAGATCAGGTGGCGGATATATTCAGATATATTTCGCATTTTGGATTGTTTGATTTTCTCATCAAGGACATATTTTTCATTTTCGCTCAGATACACCTGGATGGGTATTTTGCGATCACGTTCTCTTCTCATATAGGACACTTCCTTTCAAAATTGCCGTATCCGGCGGGTATCTTTTTTGGCAGATCTGCATCATTTTCACAGATGAAAGAAGGTGCAGGTTCTGCATTAACGGGGGTCAGGGGGAGTATCCCCTTGCAAGCTCATTTGCGTCATTTTCCGACAGGAGAAATGGCCAGCAAATGTGGATGTGTCATGACACATCCAATGCTTGGTATTTTTCTTGCAAATCGGTTCCGATTTGCGGGTTCAGACTGCCATAGGGCAGGCGGCTTTGAACCCATAACGCCGTATCCGGCGATTGCTCTTATACTTTTGTACTGTGGGGAATATAACGGGAAAATAAAAAACTGCCACAGTACGGGCGCACGGATGCACCGGTAATAGTAGCAGTTTAGGCGTCTTATAAAATTTGAACTGAGGTCATGTTAGCAGAGCAGGAGCATGACGTCAATTGTTTTCAGGAATGTTCTCAAGATATTTTCCGACTACAACAGCATTATCGACCACTTCATCAAATGAGAGCCTGGCTGCATATGTCTCATCAGCGATGTAATTGCTCCAGTCATTTGCCAGAGATTCTTCTGCTTTTACATCAGCGCAGATGGACTCATATTTTTTCAAAAGATCAAAGGAGCCTCTTTTTTTGGCAGTATGCTCTACAGCCAATTTAAAATGTACCGGATTGATAGAGTCCCTGTAAAGGTGGAAGAGGACATATAAATCATAGAAGTCCCTTGATCTGGTATTCCCGATGCCTCTGCGGATAACTGTTTCATATTTTTCTGCAAGGATCGTTTCCAAAGTATAGGCATATACATCAATGTCCTTTTCATCGAACATTGTATGAAAAGAATACTCGATAGCTGCAGGTGTGATCTCATCCCCGGTGGTGATGTCAATCTTCATTTTGTTCTTTATCTTGCCGTACTCTGCAACAAAGTGAACTCGGAAATTGTTATAATCATCATCCTCACGGATAGGCTCGATCTTCTCAAAACGGAAGATGATTCCGTCTCCGGTATCAATGTCGAAGATCTCTTTTACGATTTTTTCAATGTTTTCTTCGTCCATATCTATTCCACGAACAGTTGTATCCATATCCATGGTGGTTCTTTCAGAAATGCCGATCATGGAAGAAATCAACAGACCGCCCTTTAAGACAAAGTTCTTTTTATATGGAGAGAGGGATAATCTCTCCAGAATACGCTCAAACATAAAAATCTGTAATACTTCCTGAGCATGAAGGTCTTTCTCTTTGGCCATATTGCGGATTGCGCCTTTAAGCTGCTCCGGTGTTTTCATCTGTGGTGTGTTCCTTTCAGCCTGTCAGTATATCCATGTAATCTCGGACAGGTCTTTCTATATGGAAGATCTTAGCATATCTGATAAGCTGCGCATGGTCGTTAGTTCGGTCATTAAAGTATTCGTGCAGAGCCTGCAGATATAACTGCTTATCTATCTTGTCTTTTTTCTTGATCAGGTCAATTATACATCGTTCCTTATCATACAGACGGACTTTGTTGCCGTCCGGTGTTAAGGTCTCTGTAATGCCAACACTCCATTTATCGGCATTTATATAATGTAATCTGATATTCTTATTGTCCTTTTTTAACCGGGTTGCATTAAATCCCTGTGGCACGGAGACATCCCATACATGGGGAGTACGGTCGGACATATCCCAAAGGTAAAGGGCAGTGCCATAGGAATAAACTACTCTTGGGTTGTTCGCCTGTATAATCTGGAGATCATCCGGGAACTCATCTGCATAATAATATATTCCACGAGCTTCTTTTACAAGAATGCCTTCATCAATAAAGGTGGGTATAAGTACACGACTGATACCTGCTTTTTCTATCTGGGATGTTGTGATCATGCCGCCGGTCTTCTCGGCCATTTCTTTTAGCATTTCAATTCTTTGTTCTCGAAGTTTTGACATTTTGCATCACCTCCTCGAAACTAACGCACTTTAATTATATAATAGTAAAGTCTAAATGTAAAGTTTTGAAAGATAAATAATTTTTTTCAAAATTTATACCCACATTTGGACCTCGAAAATACTTCTCTGTAATGAAGGACGGAATCAGGAGCCATTCGTAGAAAGGATAACTATGAGCGGCTATGAATTCGATCCAAAAGATAAAGATGGGAGTCTAAGGGACAGGTTTGACTGTTACTGCAAGGAGGTGATCGGTAGAGCAGCACACAACCTGGTATTCAAACAGGCACAGTACCTGATCCTTCATTTTGGCGGCGGTGAGATAGATCCGTCGATGATGATGCAAGAAGATGAGCATGACAACCTGTACGCAGTAAAAATGACGGTACGGGGCAAGGATGTCTTCATTGGAGATGAGCGCCTTGCAAAATTGCTCCCCAAATTACAGAAACGAAAGCGTGAGATTTTACTTATGTATTACCTGCTGGATATGACGCTTGAGGAAATCGCTAACGAGCTGGGCATTGAGTACGAGACAGTAAAATCTACAAAATCGAAGGCGATTAAAGAATTGAGGAAAGGAGCGGCAAGTGAAAGTGAAGAGGCGTAAATATACTCCGCCGGAGGCTGATCTTATCAGGCCAGCTATTACCGGCAATATTGTTGCGCTGTTTGATGTGAGAGCGCACTATGACAGGCTTATGCGTTATAAGTTGAACAAAGAGATAATGGCCTTGTCAGAGGCTATAGGCTTCAGCCCCGATATGTTTGACTTTGACAATCTCCTCGGGGATGTTGGCGTTATCCTCGATAACGCAGTAATGAACTTTAAGGAATAATCAACTATAACGATAACTCCTGATTCCTATCGCCTTCATTATTTATGATTTGCCATTCTCATAAGGTGCATAAGCCTAAAAGCGGTGTAGCAGCTGCAGGTGTCGCTTACGTACCTTTCGGGCTGACAAGTCCGGCGTTAGGAATTACCACCGTAACGGTGGCACTGAACTTTGAAAACTGAATATTGTTGTACTTTGCAGAACAACCGGAGCGTTAAGCCAAACAGCAAGTACGCCATGATGCGGCTCTTATATTTAGGAAGAAAAGCGAATTTCTCTATGAGCTGCGGAGCGTCGTATATGTTGCTGAGAATAGGATTGGGGATCCTATGGCGATGATGCGTTCCTTAGTTAAAGTTACTTCCCCGGAGAGTGGGGGCTGATGAAGCTGGTGGAATTCCAATGTGATCTGTACCCAGGATCACTGCAAAGTATTTTTTTAAGAAAAAGGTTTATCGGTCAATAAAAGCGCATTTGCGAAAGAGAATTTGAGTTTTAGGGGATAAGTGCGCCTTTATTGGCTGATTAGCCATGTATTATCATAGCGAAGGGAGCAAGCAATATGGAGAAGATAGAACTGATCGAAGCGATTGGTGGGACTATACCATTATATGTCCGTTATAATGTAGGATGTAAGATTTTTGGTATGAGTCAGAGAGAGTTTGAAATCCTGGCCGATAAAGCCGGTGCCATTCATAAGGTCGGTAAGATGAACCTTGTGAATACAGTTGTCTTCAATGATTTTCTTCAACCTTACAAATTACCTCCGGAATCGAAGTCAAGAATGTAATTATGCAATTTTGTTCAACAAAAAGTCCTTGACTTTATGTTCCACAAAAACTATAATGAGGAAGAGACAAGAGAAAGGGGGTACTCCGAATGGCAAAGATGGGGAGACCCAAGACAGATGATCCAAGAGAAAAGTCTCTCGGTGTTCGGGTTACCGATGACGAATACAAAGCCATCAAGGAGTATGCCACGAAGCACGACATGACCATAACGGAAACGCTGCTCAAGGGCGTTAAGGAACTTATGAAGGAAAAGCCTGAGAAGTAGTGTGTGCAAAGTCTCTTTCCTCTGATCCGTGTGGAAAGGAGGGAATATGGCAAAGGCAAGAAAAGACAACAAAGGCAGAGTCTTACTGCGTGGTGAGAGTCAGCGATCTCAGGATATGAGGTACGTTTACACTTACACAGATCCATTTGGTAATCGCAAGTATCTTTATGCGACAGATCTTATGGAATTAAGACAGAAGGAGGACAAGCTTAAGCGTGACCAGCTCGATGGATTGGATGTCTATGTAGCAGGAAAAGCGACCATCAACTTTGTTTTTGACAGGTATATTTCTACAAAATATGACCTTCGTAAAACTACGAGAGCCAACTATGAATATACATATGATCATTTTGTCAGAGGCGAATTTGGAAAGAAGCTGATCTGTGATGTGAAGTATTCAGACATCAGATATTTCTATTACCATCTGCTTAACGACCTACATTTGAAGCCTGCGACGGTTGATAACGTGCATACGGTACTTCACCCGACCTTCCAGCTCGCAGTCCGTGATAATATCATAAGGAATAATCCCACAGATGGAGTCATGGCAGAGATTAAGAAGAAAACCGGGAAAAATAAGTCTGTAAGACATGCACTTACCAAGGAGCAGCAGAGAGCCTACCTTGGCTTTCTGAAAGAGCATCCGGTATATGTACACTGGTATCCGCTTTTTACAGTTCTTTTTGGAACGGGCTGTCGTATCGGAGAAGTAGCAGGACTCCGCTGGCAGGACATCGACCTTGAGGAGAAGTCCATAAATATCAATCACGGGCTTGTATATTTTACCGAGATGGTTGATGGTAAGAGAAAATCAAGACTTGGGATATCTTATCCAAAGACAGAGGCCGGGATCCGTATGATTCCTATGCTCCCTGAAGTTGGAGAAGCATTCAGGACAGTGTATAACGATCATAAGAAGACCGGATTTAACAAGACAGTCATAGATGGCATGGATGGCTTTATATTCAAGAATCGGTTTGGCAATGTGATCAACCAGCAGTCAATCAATGACGCCATTAAGAGAATCGTAAGTGATTACAACGGCGAGGAGATCATTCTGGCGAAGAAAGAGCATCGCAAACCTTTATTGCTCCCGATGTTTTCGTGCCACTATACGAGACATACGTTTTGTACACGCTTCTGCGAGACAGAAACAAATGTCAAGGTGATACAGGAAGTCATGGGTCATAAGGATATAACGACGACCCTTGATATATACGCCGAGGTCACTGAGGCAAAAAAGAGAGAAGCATTAGACAAGCTTTCAAAGAACATGGATATATTTTAGGAAAGAGTCCTTGTTTTAAGCTTGTGAGAATTGCAACAAATAGATGCGGATTGCAACGCTTTTGCAACGAATGGGTGTGAGGTAATGCGGAATAGTGCTTGACAGTGCGAAATCCGTAAAAACCGGGAAAATCAATAATACGGCATCCTGCCGGATAATGCGTGATTACCCCGATGACCTCCCGACAATGAAGAGCATTGGTGGCGTAAAGGATGAAAATGGTGTAAGTTCTAAGTCTTCAGAAGAGGTAAAAGCTGAGCCGGAGAAGATTGATTTCTCTAATGTAAAGATTGAACCTTTATTTGAGGAAGAAGTAGACTTCGATACATTCAGCAAGTCAGATTTCAGAGCTGTTAAGGTAAAAGAGTGTGTAGCAGTTCCTAAGTCAAAGAAATTATTACAGTTTACTTTAGATGACGGAACAGGCACAGACCGCACTATTTTAAGCGGAATCCACGCTTATTATGAGCCAGAAGAGCTTGTTGGAAAGACACTTATTGCCATCACAAATCTTCCACCAAGAAAGATGATGGGAATTGAATCTTGCGGTATGTTACTTTCAGCAGTAAACAATCTTAAGGATTCAGAGGATGAAGAACTTCACCTTCTTATGGTTGATAACCACATTCCAGCAGGTGCAAAGCTCTACTAAAAACGTGATGTACCTTATTGGTGGAAATTTGTAAAATTACAAAAATACGCCAATTTTACGCCAAACGATGCAGAGAATGAGCAGATTTGATGCTTATGGAAGTGGCGATATGATATAATAACCTCACTGGTAGAAAATACTGGTGAGGTTTTTTATTGAATGCGTAATAAAAGGTGCTACTTCGTAATCAGAAAAGAAGGTGTAATATGAGAGAATAATTGTTGCTGTTGATAAGAATATCGAAGCCTGAATATAATAAATGTTTGTATGATGAATATAAGTTGTATATGAACCCACAAATGTCATTTAATAAAGTAGGGTTAACAGATGGACAATATGATAAATATGAAGGAGCCATTACAGATATACCTTGTAAGATTTTATATTCTACAGATGGATGCTTTATTTGGTGTACCTGTTTTCAGCTATTCAGTACTTGATACAATGAATGTTCATGCACTTTAGCATTTGTTATGAGGTAACTGTTTAAAGAAAAAGTCCAAAAATCAATGATTTGGGGCTTGAAATTATAGGAAGGAATGGAAAAATTTGATGGATACATAAATGGAGTAAGCACGAATTATGGAAGTTTGGTAGTTCCGGTAAGTCGTGGATAGTGTAAGGAGGACTGCTGCAAATAGTGAAAAAAATAACTAATTAAATCGGTATTGCAAAATACTATACAACGTGGTACATTACAGATAGATAGGAGGATATGGACTATGGCAGTTAAAACAGCTAATGTAACAGCACGTATTCAACCGGAGATCAAAGAACACGCAGAGGCTATATTAGAAAAGTTGGGGATTCCGGTATCAGTATTTATTGACATGGCATATAGACAGGTTATTATGAGAGATGGAGTCCCTTTCTCATTAGAAATCCCGAGTACTTTGACAACTAGAGATGCATTATCAAAAGAGGAATTTGATACCATTATGCAGACTGGTCTTGCGCAGGCAAAGGCAGATGACTCTTTGGCTATGGATGATGCATTTAACCAGTTAAAAGCGGAGATTTAATGTGTATGGATAAAAAGTACGAAGTAAAGGTAACTCGGCAAGCGATGGCACAAATGAAAGAGATTGTGCATTATATTTCTGCGGAACTTCTAGCGCCAGAGGCTGCCAATAAGTTGCTTGATAAAATGCGTGATGCAATCGCTGCATTATCTTTTATGCCGAAGAAATATGCGCTTATAGAAGAGGAGCCTTGGAAGCATGAAGGAGTGCGAAAGATTATTGTAAAAAATTTCCTAATATATTATTGGGTGGATGAAGAAAATTTTAAAGTACAAGTTATTGCAGTGATTTATAATAGGAGAGATCAGTTGCGAGCATTGATGAATATGGATTATAAATCAGAGTAATGATGACTTACGCCCAACATGCTCCCAATTTACGCCCAAAAGGACAAAATGGTGCAGAATTAGGATAAAATATGAAATGCACATGCAAGGAATTGCAGACCGATAGTGATTGTGAGTTTCAGGAGACCTTCCTTCCAGACGTTTGGCAGTAAGAAAACTTTCCGCATCTTCAAGTGTAAGATCAGAAACATTTTTCCAATCCAACGAAGGAAGTAACTGACATCAGAGCAATACAGTTGAATAGTTCTTTCACGTAGGTTACGTTTTTCCGCTTCATTGCGGATGGATTCAAAATATCTTTATACATAATAAAACCTCCAGAATAAGTAGTGTTAATAATTACATCTACCTATTCGGAGGTGCATTAGCGTCATAATTCCGATTGCGGAAGAGACTGGAAAATGTTATTCTTATCATAGGCAGTGGAGCTTTCTTAGTTCAGTTGTTTCGTGTGGTAACTTAACAATAACGGATTATGGAAAGTAATTCCACTGCTTTTTAATAAAAATAAAACTGCGCCACAGCCTTGGCAGGCCATCGCGCAGTGATTTTGTCCAATCGTTATTTGTAGAGAGGAGATGATTGTTAAATGAGAATTGCTGCGTATCAATTTGCTGTATCTGGAAATATTAGTGAGAATTATCAAGAAATAGAAAAAGCAATATATATCGCAAAAACTGAAAATGTTCGGTTGCTTATATTTCCAGAATGTTCATTAACAGGGTATCCTCCGAGAAATATATCTAATGCGTCATGTGTTGATTTTAATCTTGTTCAGATAATGTGTGATAAACTTCAATCAATAGCTAACAAAAATGACATTTCCTTTATTATTGGAACTATATTTAAAGAAAAAGAAATATACAATAGAGCAATGTTGTTTCAGCCTAATAGTCAAATTGAGTTCTATGATAAGCGTGCCTTGTGGGGATGGGATAAGGATAATTTCACAAAAGGCAGTAACAATGGAATATTTGAAATGGAAGGGATAAAATTTGGAATAAGAATTTGTTTTGAAATCAGATTTCCTGAATTCTTTCGAGAACTATACAAAAGAAATACAGATATAAATCTAGTTCTATTTTATGATGTAGCAGATATAGATGATAACGAAAGATATAACATGATTAAAGGACACTTACAAACTCGAGCAGTTGAAAATGTTACTACCACTATTTCTGTAAATGCTATTTCACCATTTCAAACGGCTCCGACAATGGTCCTTGGAAAATCGGGTCAGTGTATAAAAGAATGTGTGAAAATTGCAAAGTTTAATTCCGCCATCCATTTATACAGTGGAATTCTCTTCTG
>OMGQ01000912.1_pt1 | contig 21225 bp, 23 predicted proteins | sample 1646071 | NCBI WGS metagenome assembly OMGQ01 (sample SAMN05578585, study PRJEB25193) | human gut metagenome | biome: Human Microbiome; feature: human-associated habitat; material: feces | host: Homo sapiens | place: USA:Birmingham
AAAGTCTATCACAAATGGCTTTTTATTTTTTCTAACTTAATTTTACAAACGACGACATTTAATAAATTGGTTTGGGCAATATAAGTTACGAAGTATCCGATCTATTGACTGTGAGAAATTTAGAGTATATTTGCTCAATAAAAGTGGTTATTCTCAAGGTTTTTCAAGCATGGTTTATGGTTTGTTCCGTAATACGTTAGATTATGCTGTAAGAATGGATTTTCTTACTAAAAATCCTTCTCGTAAGACCAAGGCTATTAATAAAGGTAAATCTAATGTTGAATTCTGGACAAAATCAGAATTTGAGAAAGTCCTTTCTGTCATATATACTAAAGATTATTATCAACACATGTGTTTTACTATTTTATACTTATATTTCACATGTGGGATGCGTGTGAGCGAAGGGTTGGCTTTAACATATGATGACGTCGATTATAAACGGCATCGTTTAAGAATCAATAAAACGCTTGATATGACTAATAAGGAACATTACACAATAAAGCCCTACACCAAGACTATAAATGGCATTAGGACGATATCGTTGGACAACGACACTATTCGAGTATTAAAATCTTGGCAAAAAGATCAACAAGCTCATGGTGTATATTACTTTATAATGTCCTATGATGATACCCCCATGAGTCGAACGACAATTCCGTTGATAATTAAGAGGTTTGCAAAAATTGCTGGTGTGAAACCTATTCAGGCTAAAGGACTTAGACATAGTAATGTTAGTTATTTAATCAATGAGTTTAATGCTGATGTGTTAACAGTTTCCAGAAGACTTGGGCATTCAGGTCCAGATATAACACTCAAGTACTATTCGCATTTATGGCCGCATAATGATGAAAGCATTGCTGATAAAATGGAAGGTAATATTATTTTCAAAAATGCTAAAGAAAATAAGTTGGCTTTTAATGGAAATCAGCATCTCCATTCAACCAAATAATCCTACCAAAACCCTACCAAAAATAGGAAATGACTCTAGAAATGCCGATATTATAGGGATAATAAAGGGGCATCTTCAATTGAATACGAATAGAATTATATAATGTAACTTAGAGTTGGAACTGCGATATGATGGTACTTTGGTAGTTTTAAAACTAAGTCAACTCAATTAAAAACAACATATTTGCCAATGAGAAACATCCAGTGTAAAAGCTGGGTGTTTTTTACTATTAAAGGTAAGTTTCAAGCAGTAATAAATGCTATCGCTAAATTAGATTGTTCGTTTTTTTCTTATTGATAAGTTAGTTGCTCTATGATATTTTTAAATAGACGAACTTATAGAGCTTAATTTATGAAAAAGTTCGTAAATTATGTAGAGAAGGAGTAGTGAAGATGCCGAAAACAAGAAATCGTTATGGAGTAGCTATTGCAGGAGTAATTTTGCATTTGATGATTGGTAGTGTCTATGCATGGAGTGTGTTTACCAAACCAATCTCTGGATATACAGGCTGGAAGGAAACTTCAGTATCGTTTGCATTTAGCTTAGCTATCTTTTGCTTGGGGATGTCAGCTGCCTTTATGGGGCGTTTAGTAGAAAAATTTGGGCCAACAGTTACTGGAACTATTTCAAGTATTTGCTATGGGAGTGGGATTGCCTTAACGGGATTAGCGATTCAGTCTCATCAATTATGGTTATTATATGTCGCATATGGAGTAATAGGTGGCTTAGGATTAGGGTCAGGATATGTAACCCCGGTTTCTACTATCGTGCGTTGGTTTCCCGATAAGCGGGGACTAGCTACTGGTTTAGCAATTATGGGCTTTGGTTTTGCAGCGATGCTTACGGGGCCGATTGCGCAAAGTTTAATGGCGAACGTTGGCGTTGTAAATACCTTCTACATTCTCGGAGGCTTTTATTTTGTTGTAATGCTGGTTGCTGCCCAATTTATCAAGAAGCCACGATCACATGAACTCCCTCCAGCGATTGCTAAGAATGCTGAACGGATAAGTTTGACTGGTCGCGAATTAACTGCTAATCAGGCTTTGCGGACACGGACATTTGCTTTCCTATGGTTTATGTTTTTTATTAATATCACTACCGGAATTGGGCTAGTTTCAGCTGCTTCACCAATGGCCCAGGACATGACGACAATGACAGCGAGTGCGGCTGCCGTAATGGTTGGTATCATTGGTCTATTTAATGGTTTTGGTCGTCTAGCTTGGGCAACTTTATCAGATTTTATTGGCCGGCCACTTACCTATAGTTTGATTTTTGTTCTTGATATTGTGATGCTCTTTGTTCTTCTTTTATTTAAGGCGCCATTTATCTTTGCGTTAGCGTTGTGCTTATTAATGTCTTGTTATGGGGCGGGATTCTCTGTGATTCCGGCATATCTCGGTGACGTTTTTGGAACAAAAGAACTTGGAGCTATTCATGGCTATATCTTAACTGCCTGGGCAATTGCTGGGATGGTGGGACCCCTTCTTCTTTCTTACACACACCAAGTTCTCCACAATTACTATGTCACCTTAATTGTTTTCATAATTATTGATGCTTTAGCAATGATTGTTTCTCTTTTGATTCAACGTGATTTTATTACTAATCGGCAAACGAAACTCGTTATAAAATAACCGTCATGAAAAAGATCGAAAATAAGAGTATACTAAACTAATTCAGTTTTTAAGATAAGGTAAATTCAATATGCATAATTTAATTTTTCTTACAGATCTTACAGGATCAGATTTAGATCCTTATATGCGACTTAATGAAGCACAACTTTTTCATGCTCTTGAACCTAATCCGGGTTTATTTATTGCGGAAAGTCCCAAAGTGATTGAACGAGCTTTACGAGCAGGTTATCGGCCAGCATCTCTTTTAATAGAAGAAAAGGAACTAGAGCGCGACTTGGCTGATTTGGATCATGAGATGGCAATTAACCAAACTAGGGGATTAGAACAAACGCCAATTTATGTAGTTAATAGTAAATTACTTCGGCAGTTGGCTGGTGGTGGTTATAATCTTTTACGAGGAGCATTAGCAGCTATGCACCGCGTCAAACGGCCAAGTCTAAATAATTTTTTGGCTACTATGCCCAGTGACCATCCGCGTATCGCAATCCTGGAAAGTGTTGTTAATCCCACCAACATTGGGGCGATTTTTCGCTCAGCCGCAGCTCTCGGAATTGATGGGGTAATTGTAACGAGCGACTCAGCTGATCCCCTTTATCGCCGGGCCTCACGGGTAGCTATGGGAACGGTTTTTCAAGTACCGTGGACCTATGTTGATGCTAAAGTTTGGCAGTCAGAAGGAGTTGATCTTCTTCATCGAGCTGGCTATAAAACAGCCGCGATGGCGCTCCGTCATAACACGGTTGATATTGATGATCCTCAGTTAGCTGAGGTGGATAGATTAGCCATTATCCTTGGTTCAGAGGGGCCGGGATTAAGAGAAAATACAATTACGCAGAGTGATTTTACAATTAAGATCCCGATGGCTACAGGCGTTGATTCCTTAAATGTGGCGGCTGCCTCGGCCCTCGCTTTTTGGGAATTGGGTAATCGGAAAGTTAAATAATTGAACGAAAAAGGGAATAGAATTAAACTTGCTTGCGAGTTTTTAGCCCCACTCCCGCAAGGATGGCTACAATGCAAAGCTAGTCTACAAGGATTTCCACGATATCGTAACAAGATTCGTATAAAAAAAGAGGATGTTGAAAAAGTTTTCTCGCAGCCTCATAATTAAAATTATTTATTGTCAAACGGATCCTATTCGTATTTTGCGCGCGCACCACCAATCAATTTTGGTCGGTTGCGGAGATAAGTCGTATGAGCCAGTCCGATTTGTTTTATCGAAGTGCGAACTGGAACTTGGATAAACTTAACATGCATGCCAATCGAGGTATCACCGATGTCCATGCCGGCTTCAGCAGTAATGTGTTCAACTTCAATCGAATCGTTAAAGTTTTCAAAAGCAGCAATTTGTCCTGCACCACCTGCATGGAGCGAAGGGAAGACAGTAACTTGTTCAAAGCCGCGCTCCTTAGCTACATTTCGTTCGACAACAAGTGCCCGATTAAGGTGCTCGCAACCTTGGACTGCTAAATGGAGTTGGTGTTTTCGTAAGATATTAACAACTGTCGAAACAATCGCCCAGGCAATCTCAATGTTAGAGTCCTTTCCGATTATTCCGCCATGGACTTCACTAGTTGAAAGACCTAACACTACGAGGTCATCTTTTTCTAACTGAGCTTGATCCAATAATTCGGTTAAACCTGTTGCTGTTTGTTCTTTAATTTTATTTATACGAAAGGAGCTAAAGATATGTCTAAATTTCGCTTGCAGTCCGTTGTTTTTGTCTTAACCGCATTTTTATTAGGATGTAATGAATTTATGATTGTGGGGGTTATTTCTGATATTGCCAAAAGTTACCATGCTTCATTATCAACGGTTGGCTTTTTAGTTACTAGTTTTGCAATTATTTATGCTATCTGCACGCCTTTAATTACCACTTTGACAGGTAAGTTTGATCGTTTTAAGGTTTTGATGGTGCTAATGCTAATCTTTTTAATCGGTAACACTTTAACCGCAGTTGCGCCTAACCTATTTTGGCTATTTGTTTCGCGGATTGTAACAGCTGCGGTCGCGGGGACAATTATTTCATTGATTCTTGTATTTGTAAGTATGATTGCGCCCATTGAAAAACGGGCAATGCTGGTCGCTTCAACTTTCACTGGTTTTAGTATTGCTACGATTGTAGGGGTCCCCGTTGGAACGGCAATTAGTAATGCTTTTTCTTGGCGGGATAGTTTTGCCCTCATTTCGGTTTTAACAGTAATTATTTGTGGCTTTTTATATTGGCCGACACCACGGGACAGTCGTCAAGAAAATGCTTCGTTAAGTAACCAAGTTCAACTTTTTAAGGATCGGCGAATAATTCTTGGGGTTATCGTAATGGTAACATTAATGTCCGCTGAATATACTTTCTATACTTATGTTCGCCCCATTATTACCAATGTTCTTGGGTTTAGTACGACTAACTTAACATGGCTATTAGGACTTATTGGAATTACGTTTATTCTTGGTAATATATGTGCCGGCGTAATCGCAAATCGTTTTGGGATCACTAAACTTACAATTATTAGTAGTACTGTTCTTATTTGTTTGTTGTTGATGAATGCAATGTTCCATGTTGCATGGTTAGGAATTCTGTTATTGTGTGTTATTTGTTTTGTTCTAGGAATGCCCGGTTCAATTCTGCAAGTAATGTTTCTGAACATTGCTGATCGGGAATATCCAGAAGCAATGAATCTGGCTTCTTCATTAAACCCAATTTGTACTAACGTGGGAGTATCGATTGGTTCCTTGACAGCATCGATCAGTATCAATTTTGTTCAAATTAACCAGATTGGGTATGTTGGGGCAATCTATGCATTGGTTGCCGTTTTTGGTTCGTTCTATCTTATTAAAACCAGCGCCAAATAGAAAGGGTCATACCTGCATTTGAAGAATTATTCTAATAGCAGTAAAATTATTTCTGTATTAATAGGTTTGATACTATTAGGGAGGATAATTCTATGAAGTTAAGTAAGAAGCAACTAGCAGCTACTTTTATGACTGCTGTTTTAGCGGGATCAGTAATGATTGGCTCTGTGGTAACTACTGAGGCTGATAATGCCAGTGGATCACCAGAAGAGCAAGCGGATATTACTAATTGGATTGCCAATACCCCCGAACAAATTTCTAATAATATGGCGATGCAACACATTAATACCAATAACCTTAATGGCACTCGTTACATTATTCAATGGGGTGACACTTTATCGGGGATCTCAGCCGCAACTGGAATTTCTGTGGCTAAACTTTGCTACGATAACAACATTCAAAATGCTAATTTAATCTTTGCTGGGGATGTTCTTATCTTAAACCGTGAAGGAAGCGTTCCTGCTGGTTATGATCCCAACGTAAATCCGAATGTTGTTGCCCAGACAAAGATTACAATCAATAATGGCCCAACAACAGTGAATATTGCCGTTCAACCACAATCTGTTGTTAAGAATTACGATAATTCCGACAATTCTGATCATTCGACAACAATTTACAAGGCAGGCGCGGTAAATTCATTTAACAACAACGACAATGATAATGAACAAAGTGCTAGTCAATCCAGCTCAACTAAGTCTGCTAAGCATCAGAAGCATACTTCATCAGTCAGTGCTTCTGACATTGTGAGCGGCTTGAATGATGCCAATAATAATGACAAACTGTCCTTTGACGAAGGGGATGGGGGTAGTGACGCTGATGAACTTAATGTTGATTCAGCAGCTATCTTAAAGGATGCTAAGAAGAATGACTATGATGCGATCCTTAGTGAAATCGAAAGTGCCCTAGGTTCAAAAGCCAAGAAGGATACGACAGTTTACATTGAAAAAGATGGCAACGAGATCCATGTCTACGCTAGTGTTAATGATGACGCTGATAGCAGCAATAGTAGCAGCAATAAGGATGATGAAGATAGCGATAGCAGCAGTAGTAGCGAAAGTGAAAGCAGCGATGACAGCAGTCAAAGCAGCAGTGATGATGAAGATAGCAACAGTCAAGCTACTACAAGTGACCACGACACCGACACTTCTGACGATGAGTAATAGGGGATAAAAATGCAAAAAAAGACAAAAGTTATTATTTCTGTTTTAGTAGCAGTAATGGTTGTTATTGGCGGCTTTTATCTCTATGCTAGTCGGACAGTGGCTAAACGCCTTCCTGGTCACGTTTATGAATATACATCAGTGTCAGGTAATCAGAATGCTTATATGACCTTTGCCACAAGTGGGGATCAGGTTGTTGTTACTCCCGACAAGGATACGGCAATCAAAGCAAGTAATAGTGCTAGCGATTTTCAACAAGCCTACCAAGACAACGCCGAAGATGGCAAGTGGAATTATAAGGCGCAAGGAAATCGGTTGACACTTTCAAAACTGCAAGATGGGAAAGTCTCAATGTGGCAATATAATCATATGCTAGCATTAGGCAAAAAGATGCGGTCTGGTAACTTTACTTATCAGATTGCCAATGCCGGTCAAGGAATTGATCATAAAGCGACTAAGTTTGAACAAATTAGATGATATAAAGTTAAATAAAAGGGTCTCCCAATTCTAAAGGAGGCCTTTTTATTATGGATAAATATGAGATTCCCTCCTTAAAATGAAAACGCTGTGACAAAACACTTAAACTTAGCTAAAGCCCCATCAGTTTAATAATTAATCGTGATAAAATGACCATACATTAATATATTAGAATTTTGTTATTAGGAGTGAGAGATGATTAAGGAGAAAAGATAATGGCAATTTACTTACGACGAGCAACTTTGGATGATCTTCAAAGTGTGATGACAATTATTGAACAGGCACGAGCACAATTAAAAGAAAAGGGTAATCCACAATGGCAAGATGGTCATCCTTTCCAGAAAACGATGGAAAATGATATTAAAGCTGGCTATAACTGGGTGCTAATTGATAATCAAAAAATTGTTGGGACGGCTACCTTACAACTAACCTCGGAACAAACGTATGAAGAGATTAAAGATGGATCGTGGTTAAAACCAAATGAGCCATATGCAATCATTCATCGATTAGCAGTCCTTCCTTCCCACAATGGTCAAGGTTTTGGGAAATATATCTTCTCCAATTTACTTACGGTTGGGTATTTGCAGGGAGTAAGGAATTTCCGTTATGATACTCATTACAAAAATATTCCTGTTCAAAAAATAGGCCAGGAGATTGGCTTTATAAAACGCGGAACGATTTATACTGATGACAAAATTGACAATAAACATATGGGGTTTGAACTGAATTTAAAATAAAAAGTCTACCTGCCCTAAACGGTTATTAGGACAAATGAACTTAATATTCTTTTCCTGTAATTATTTAGCTTAACTATTTTGCTTTAACTAATTTCATAACGCGACAGGTGCCCCATGTCATTGCGATGATGACAATGATGGTAGTAACGGTACTGCCGAGCGGAAATGAATAATTTAGCAGAATTCGGTAAATGATAAAACCAATCAACCAGAGAATTAGGTTAGTCCATTGGCAATTTTGTTGACGATAATCTACTTTCAAAATGAAGTAATCTGTAATTTGAATCGCAATCATTGGTGCAAAAACTGAGCCAATAAGGTAAAGAAAATTACTGAAGTTATCCATGGGGAAAATTAATGCACTAATTGTTCCTAGAATAGTTGCACCAATTGCGGCCATTGTTCCCGACCATTTATTGAAAATCGTTTTTGAAGAAACACCAGCAGAATAAGCGTCCATAAATGTCGTTGTGATTGTGGAAAAAATAATGATAAATAAACCGGCAATTCCCAAGCCGGCCCGTAAAATAATCGTGGCGATGTTAATGTCATGAGTAAGGATAGCAGCTCCTAAACCGATGAAGGCCATCCAACAACTAGTCAGGCCATAGACAACTGCACTAATCCCGCTAGTTGGCACGGGTCGTTGAGCAACACTGGTGTAATCACTAATAAGTGGCAACCACGATAATGGCATGGCGATAACTAGCTCCATCCCCTGAGCCCATGACAATGTACCAGTTGGTGAACTGGTAGAATGATGGGTAAAAATGGCGGCGCATAGGAGACCGCTTAGAATTAATAATGTTGAGATGGTCGCAAGGTTAAGGTAATAAAGGTGCCGAACCCCGACGAGCAGCCAGCCAATAATCAGGGCGCCGATTAAAATGACCCATAATGCCTGATTAAGGTGCCAGACCCCATTGGCTGCTAATGCACCATCATAAATCATGATGCCGGTCCAACCGATCAATTGGAGAACATTCAATAGGGCAAAAAACTTACTGCCATTTTGGCCAAAACTAATTTTTGCGGCGTTCATTGAACTAAGACGTTGCTGACCGCCAATAATTCCAGCTAAAAAGAGCAGAAAACAGCCGATAATGTGGCCAAGGATAATTACGGCGATCCCTTTTGTAAAACCAAGGGGAGCTAAGTAAGTCCCAGTTAGGATTTCGGCAATTGAAATCCCGGCGCCACACCAAATCATGCTGTTTTCGATAATTGTTGTCTGTCGTTGCATAATTCCACCATCCTTAAGTTTGATTTGATTAAGATAGTGCAAAGTAAAAAGCGACCAGTAATCACTTTGATCCTGGTCGTCCTTTATTAATCCTTCCTACGTTGGCATTATCCAAATCAGGTTCATTGGGTCGAGACGCATAGTCCCCTCTCAGCCTGTCTGCAAGCTCCCCGTTTATGCAATTCAATGTTAATCTTAGCAAATCTCAGTTGAATGTCAATTAATGATCTTAATTTACTGATTAAGCCAGACACTGCTCCTGTGATGTGATATAGTAAGGGTGTAATTTTTTAAGTAAAGCGAGGGAAGATCATGGATAAATACACCGTTGAATTAAGTGAAGAAGATATCCAAATGATCAAGGATTGTCATTCAAAGAATCCTTCTATCATGAAGGCAATGAACGACGCTAAAAAAGTTGAAGATTAATAGGTAGACTGGAAAGAAGAGGGAAGCATTCTTTCTGGTCTTTATTTACGTTTGGGGAGGATAAAATTGAAAAAATTAATGGAAGTTCTTGCGATTGCTAGTTTGGGCGTTGCCTTAACTGGTTGTGGCAACCAAAGCACGCAAAGCAGTAGCAATACCGCAAAGACTAATTCAGAAGCTAGCAGTAGTCAAAGTACTGCCACTACTAATAATACAAGCAGTAGTGAATCGCACCACGATAGTTCATTGTGGAATAATCAAAAGAATGAGCAGTTGGCATCGTTTATGCAAAAATGGGGACCAACAATGCACCAATCCTATGAACAATATGATGGTCAAAATGAATTGAAGGTTTCAACAGGAATAACATACCCCGATGGTTTAAGCAAAGAATTAGTAGAAGGTCAGTCTGGCTTGATTGGCTGGGCACCATCAGGCAAGGGTGATTATGAATATAATGTTGTAGCGATCTATAATCATGACGGGACAGAACCGCCATTGCCAAATCGAATTACATACTTCTTTGCCTTCCATAATGGTAAACCGGTTGTGTTAGTTGACCAATCAAATAACGGTGATCCAGATTGTCATCCGACGACTAATATGGATCTTGAAAGCAATTTTGAACGGATCGCAACAGAATCTACTAAATAATCTTGGAAATAGATCCTTTAGTTTGTTATACTAAAATTAGTTTCGCGTATAATGGTCCAGCAAACTCAATTTGAGTGGCTGGACTTTTTTGGCTCTACGTCAAGTAGTGTTGATACGCAAATATGAATCATCGCCAATTAAATTGGTCTAGTTAGAACTGTCATTCGTGACGGTTCTTTTTAGTTAGTTTGAATTTGGTGGCCAATAATTAAATAAATCCAAGTTTTAAATGCCGTAAAGTAACGATAACCACAGGCAACTCGTTTGATAGTCTTAATTCGATTATTAATCCCTTCGGTTCGACCATTTGAGAACTTAGTCTCAAAGCCACACTTAATCCCCTCTTTATAACGCGCTAAAACTTGGCAACGGTTGATCATTTGGGCCACTCGGTACGCTTTAAGCTTTTGCACGAAAGAATGGGCGATGATTATCAGCTCGTTTGTGGTAAGATGGGTGTAAGTCATTTGTGGTTTCCTTTCTTTTGTTTAGGGGTATTCAAAAGTCTACCACAAATGGCTTTTCTATTTTTCTAACTTAATTTTACAAACGGCGAAACAAAAAAAGACAACCGTTCTATGTTATCCCCATAACTACCTCGGTTGTCTTAGAAAGGATATATTCCTCATGACTAATGATATCAACTTTTGGACCGGAATCAAGGACCCTTACTTAATTACCTACACTGTTATTCTCGGCGTAACTTCCAATATCACTGGTTATCCAATCAAGAAGTCGTCGAACGGCTACTCGATTTCTCTCCAGATCTAAGGGCTGCCTACGAATACTATCAAGACTTAATAGCCACGATTAGTAACCGCAGTCAGGCCTTGTTAGATCAGTTAATCAAGCGGAATAATTTACCAAGTGCGATGCGACGAGTTAAGCGAACCCTTGCCAAGCACCGCCAGGAGATCATTGCCAGCTTTTACATCCTACTAACCAACGGGCCGATCGAAGGCGCTAATAATAAAATCAAGATAATAAAACGAACCGCATATGGCTATCGCAACTTCTTCCATTTTCGGATTAGGCTTCTTATTTCGTTGAAGACTTCTAATCTCATGATCCGTGAATTATCAAAAAAGAGAACTAGACCAAAAGCCAAAGTAGCTTAGTATAGTTCTCCAAATTCTCTTCATCCTTACCGATTGACAAAGAGCCAGGGTTCATGGTACGGTTTAATTACCAAAATTAAAGGAGGTCATCATGATGGCTGATAAGGTAATGACGAGGGATGAACTAGCAAAGTACAATGGCCAAGCTGGTCAACCTGCCTACGTAGCAGTTGAAGGTGTAATCTATGACGTCTCTGCTAAACCAGCCTGGCAGGGTGGCCGCCACCATGGAAACTTGGCCGGCCAGGACTTGACAGACGTTTTGCTTGAAAAGTCACCCCATGGTAAACGGGTATTAAAGGATCTGCCAGTCGTCGGTAGACTTGCTGAATAGAACGGATATCTGTCAACTGGTATGGTTGACTAAAAATACTTCCTACGAAAATGTAGGGGGTATTTTTTTACGAAAAAATACAATCGATTCTTAAAAAGAAAAATTTTTGATTGGCAAAACCATAACAAGTTCGTTTTAGAGTTTTGATTTTGCGATTGATGCCTTCTAAAGGAACATTAGAGTATTCAAATTTAGCACTATTTAAGACATATTTTCTGTTTTGACGAAGGGTTTGGATAGCGGTATCCATTTCTGTATTGGTTTTTTGGTAGTCTAAGATGGTTGACTCTAGTAATTCACTATTGCGCTCGTTTAGGGCTTTCGTGATATCTTGGTAAGTTTGGTATACTTCAGCAAACTTGGAAAATTTACTAGTAATGAGATCAACAGCATTTTGGCGAGTCATATATTGCTTAACGCCGCGAAGAAAAACTACTTCTTCAGGGTGAAGATCTTCAGCTTTTTTATGGAATAGCTTCCAATGTGACTTCATAATTTTATATTCTCGGCTCTGTTTATCAAGTTGTTTTAGGATAGAAATACGACAATTGTCCAAAGCGCGACCAGCTAATTGCACAAGATGGAAACGATCAATAATAATGCTGGCATTAGGGAAAAGGCGATAGATAAAGCTTTGATATTGAGCATTTAAATCAATCACAACTGATTGGACGCATTCGCGTTCGGCTTTTGAATAACGACTTTCAAAATAATCAATAATGGTAGGTGATAGACGATCCTGTAACTTTGTGATAATTTGGTGGGTTTCAGCGTCACAACAGATAAAGGACATCACAGACTTAGTTGAACGAAACTCGTCAAAACATAGATGCTTAGGCAACTTAGCTACACGATAGTGTGGTTCCATGCGCTCTAAAATTGTTCGACGAACACTGCTAGGAGAGCAGTGACACATTTCAGCAATTAGCTGACCAGATAGTCCTTTACGAGCCCAAAGCATGATTTGATTTTTAAGATTACTGGATAGGGTTTGATTTTCTTTGGTTAAATTGGTAATAACACCAAAAGTAGTATGGCATGATTTACATTTATAGCGTTGTTTACGAAGCTCTAATTCATATCTTCTCCCGTTTAAACTAGCCAGTCGTACATGAGTTTTGCGAAAGCCATCCTTATTAACTGTGGGAAAGCCACAGTTACGACAACGATTAATCGGATAAGAAAGAGTAGCCGTTATTAGTGTTATATACTCTTTAACAGAGTCATCGTTGTGTTCAGCTTCTTCAACAGAAATAATTTTAATATTTTTATCTTTAATTCCAAGAATATTTAGGATAGAATCATTATGGGACATTTGTTTAACCTTCTTTCATGATTTTTGTGGTGAATTGATTGTATAACGAGGGGACAGCAAATGTCTCTTTTTTTATACAAAAAAATCTGGCATGGAATCTCCATCCATACCAGAAAGTGTATACCCATAAAAATACAGATCAAAAAAACAGGACCATGAATTACCGAAAATGCTAATTCATGGTCCTGCTGTAGGTATCAGTTAAATACCATTGGCAAATGCCCTTATGTTATTCTACTTATTAAAAAATGGGTTTGTAAATTTCATCATAGTAACTATTGTCTGACCCCATACTGGTGAAGTTCTTTAAAGATGTAAAGGTTTCGCTTTCCTTCCATGCAGTTAAGGCTTCAAAATCAGCCCAAGCAGTCAGTAAAACTAAAGTAGTAGCTTCCGCTTTATTATCAACGCTAAGCATATAACCACCATTCATGTCAGCTGGTTCAGTTAATACCTTTTGAAGTGTATTATAAAGTAGCTTTTGACGGTCACCGTTTACTTGAAATGATTGGTAGTAAAACATTCCATTTAATTGAGCATCTAGCGTTGAATCAAGAGTTGTTAATTTTACTGGTGATTGAAAAATAGTATCTTTTCCAGAAAGGTCAAATAATGCTAATTTTCTTGTATGAGTAGTTGCCTGCATTAATTTAAAATGACGTTCGGGATATTTATCAATGATTGATTGTAAAATTTGTCGTGAACCAAATGTTAAGCTAATTTTTGTTAACATATTAATTCCTCCTCAGAAGTTAGTAGTCATACTTATTATAGTACAACTTAATGTAAAATAATTAAATTGTAAATTTTATCTACTTTATTTTTGCTAAGACATAAATGGAAAATATAATAGTAAGATAGCTTACAAAAAGTCAATAATTTTTGTTATATCGCTTTAATATTAATTGAATAGGGAGTATAATAAAAAATGTATTAATGAATGTTCTAGTTTAACTTAATAAAGGAGGCCACTAAACGAAATGGTTACACTATATACGTCTCCAAGTTGCACGTCTTGTCGTAAAGCACGTGCCTGGCTAAAAGAACATGATATTGCTTTTAAGGAACGGAATATTTTTTCTGAACCATTGTCTTTAAATGAAATTAAGAATATTTTACGGATGACTGAAGATGGTACTGAAGATATTATTTCAAAGCGGTCTAAAGCTTACCAAAAGTTGAGTGTAGATCTTAATGATTTGTCAATGAAGGCTCTGTTTAAGTTAATTAGTAAAAATCCAGGATTGTTACGACGTCCGATTATTATTGATGATAAACGGCTTCAAGTTGGTTACAATGAAGACGAAATCCGTCGCTTCTTACCTCGAAAGGTTCGTGAACTTGAACTAGTAGAAGCTCAAGAAAAAGCAAATATGATTTAACTGATAGAATATGGAAAGTGATATGCTTTCCTTTTTTTATTCTTTTAACCGAGTAACTTTACTTTTAAGCGAAAATCCTTACAATAGAAGTAACATCTAGTTTTGGTAAAAGGAGGTGCTGCTCAATGGAGATGGAACGCATTAATGAAAATACTATTCGCGTTTTGGTAGATAATGATGATTTATCTGCTCGGGGTATCACTATTCTAGACTTACTTGGCGATCATCAGCAAATTGAGGATTTCTTTTATAGTATCCTAAAAGAAGTAGATACTGATCACCAATTCCAAAACAACGATGCGGTTACTTTTCAGGTGATGCCCACTAATAATGGCTTAGAATTATTTATTAGTAAAAATGATTCTAATTTTGCTGGGAATGAACAGCATGGACCAATTAATGACCAGGTGTCCAAATATATTAAGCAACATTTGATTCAAAAAAATAGTCCGGATCAAGATCAAAGAAAAACAGCGATTAATGATTCAGAGGATAATGAGATTCAACATACTAACTGGCAAGTAATTACATTTGATTCTTTTGAAGATTTGATTGATTTTGCGAAAATTGCTGAGAGTGATGATGTTTCATCATATTTATATAAGTACAATGATTTGTATTATTTAGCAATTGCTTATTCTGATTCTATTTTGAACAGTAATGATGTTAAAGATCAACTTGCTCTTGCTTATGAATATGGAAACCCCACGGCAACAACGGTTGATTTTCTAAGTGAACATGGAAAGAAAATAATGTCAGTATCTGCCTTGCATTTAATTCGACACTATTTTGAATAAGCTGCGTTTGAGTTCATACTCAACGTAGCTTTTTTTCGTGCAAAATTGATTAATTTCCGTATATAAATATATAGGGGGATTAAATGTTAATTGCAGTTCATAACGATCAATTAGTGTTGGCTGGAAACGCCAAAAGCGATATGGCATATTATTGTCCAGGATGCGGGCAGGGAGTGATCTTGCGACGAGGAAAGCATAAGATTACTCATTATGCCCATAAGAAGGGAAATGACTGTGGCTTTAGCGAGGGTGAAACGTTAGAACATTTAAAAGGAAAAAAACAGATCTATCAATGGGCACAAAAGCATCATTGGAATCCGCAATTAGAAGTTTATTTTCCAACAATTGCTCAACGGCCAGATATTCTTTTAGAAATTAATGGGCATACTGTAGCAGTTGAATTTCAATGTAGTCCCTTAAGCCTTGAAAAGTTATTAGCACGTAATGAAGGGTATCGCCAGTTAAGAATTCCGGTTTGGTGGATATTAGGATCACCTTATTTGCGTAACTTGAGGAATAAAAAAATCGTGCAGTTTACGCAAATTTTTAGAAAACAGTTTGTTCTCTTATTTTGGGATGTGAAAAGGGCGCAATTAGTTATTAATCAGAAATACTGGCGTTGCTCCTATAGCCGGTTAAAGTATGATAAAAAGACTATTTTAATGGAGCAGATTGAAATGTTGGAGAAGAAACAGTATCATTTTCCAAGTAAAGAAATAAGAGAACTATCATTAACTACTTTAAGACTTACTGGTCACGCTTTATCAGAATGTCCGTTGGTATGCCATGATCTTATTGCAAGTTGGCCGGCAATGTCTATTCCAATAATTATTTGGCGAATTGGTGTAATATTAGAGATAGAGAAATTCCCTTTATTTTATTCTTGGGGGGATAAGGAATGGAAAAACTTATTAATGAAGGTAAATAAAAGCGACTGGCTATTCCCCGGTTGTTTACCTCCAGAAACGATTCGCAATATTATTATCAACCAATATACAAACGAATTAATTGCCTTTAAAGTAATTTATAGGGAGGATAATCATCTTATTTTAATTCATCGTCCACAATGGTTTAATGATGCACAGTTAAAACTACAGCTGGTTAAAAGGAGATCATAATATGCAACATACATGTACAATGTTTTTAGCAGGAAAGAATGCAACGATTGATGGGTCAACTATAGTTTGTCGTGAGGAAGATTATGGTAATGCATTTAATCCTCAAAGATTTGTATTAGTAAAACCAGAAAGACAGCCACGTCAATATCAAAGCAAAACAACTGACTTTAAAATTGATTTACCAGTTCCTAAGCTAAAATATACTTCTACGCCAGATGCTGACGATAAAGATGGAATTTTTGGTGCAGGCGGTATCAATGGTGTAAATGTTGCGATGAGTGCGACTGAAACTATTACTACTAATGCCCGGATATTAGCAATAGATCCTTATAACACTTTATCTGGAATTGGCGAAGAAGATTTTGTAACATTAGTCCTTCCTTATATTAAGAGTGCTCAAGATGGTGTTAAGAAACTAGGAAGTTTATTAGAAAAGTATGGTACTTATGAGGCTAATGCGATAGCTTTTAGTGATAATAATGAAGTGTGGTATATGGAAACGATTGGCGGTCATCATTGGGCAGCTGTTAAAATTCCTGATAGTGCCTATGTGATTGCTCCTAATCGATTTAACATTACTAATTTTGATTTTGACGGTCCCAACACAATGAGTTCACCAAATTTGAAACAGTGGATTGATCAAAATAAGTTAAATCCTAGCGAGAATGAATACAATTTACGACGTATTTGTGGAAGTGCAACTGCTACTGATACTGTCTACAACAACCCACGAGCATGGTATGTTCAGCAGCAATTAGGGACGATAAATGCTAATCCGCAAAGTAATAACCTTCCATTCATCTGTTATGCAAAAGAAAAGCTTACTGTAACTACAATCAAGAAGTTAATGAGTTCTCATTATCAAGGGACAGCTTTTGATCCATATCATTTAGAAAGAGATAAAGCACCATTTAGGTCAATTGCATTAAACCGAAACTTAGAATTACATATTTTACAAATACGTAATAATGTTCCTGCAAGTATTGCTGGTGTCCATTGGTTGGCATTTGGCCCTAATACTTTTAATGCTGTGGTTCCCTTTTATGCAAATATTGACGATACCCCAATCCCTTATCGAAACACTAGTACTGAATATTCAATAGACGATATGTATTGGCTCACTCATACAATTGCTGCGCTTGGGGACCAAAATTATCGGCAAGCACAGAGTATTGAAGAAAACTTTGAATTGCAAGTAATGGCAAAAACAATGAATGTTCAAAAGAATACGGATAAGGAAATAGCAGAACACCAGGATGTGAGTGCATTTTTAACCACAATTAATAATCGGATGGCCGAAACCGCAGTGGACGAAAGCAAAAAATTACTAGGGAAACTAGTAAAGCTTACTTTTTCAAGAGAACGATTACAATTCTAGGCAGAAAATAAAAAAAGAGGTTGGATAGATGGTGCAATAATGAAAGACCAACTTTTCCAATCTCTTTTTTATTAATTATTATTTTGTATAATTTGTAGCTTTGGTGGACGATATTGGTTCACAAATTCATCTAAGGATGCAGATCGAGCCAATTTTCGGCTTTTAAATGCGTTTATTAAAGTATTATAGTCAAAATTTGGAATCATTAGGCCGTAATCAGAATCTTCGGTGTTAAAAACGACTGCGGTAGCCGTTTCTGATACGCCTAGATTACTTGCGATTTTTTGATCTTGACGGAAAGCCTGCTTAGCAAGTTGACTTTGCCGATCCTCAAAAAACATTTCTAAGTCAAGGTGTGAATCATGTGCAATTTTATTAATTAATCCATCGTTGTAATCCAAGCCTTGGTTAATCAGCGCAGATTGTAATTGTAAGAGATAATGCCGTCCACGTTTTCGTCCTTGGAAGAGGGCTGCTTTATAATCTAATATTACTTGATTAAGGGTTTTTGATACTTGTTGTCTTGCAGCAAGATCATGGGGATTAAGATGATAATATTTAAGTGTGCTATCGATCGTTTTCATATTGAATAGTGGTACAAATTGGTAACTAATTTTTGTATTTAAATCACGATCAATTTTTAACACGTCTTTTTCACACCGTAAACAGCGCATTCCTAATGGATTCACAAAAAGATGAAGTTCGAGCATAATTAACCCCTCCGATCATTTGTATACTCAAAATCCTAATCCTGTGAACATAATTATTTTTGCAAATATCTAACTATTTGTAAAGAATTTAGTTTTAAGATAATTACAAGAGTTATTATTATAAATGTGCTAAAATATACGGAGATTTAACAGGAGGCTGAATTATGATTGAAGATTGGCAGCATTTTTTATTGCCATATCAGCAGGCCGTAAATGAACTAAAAGTCAAATTACGGGGGATGCGAAAGCAATTTCAAGACCAAACGCAACATTCTCCGATTGAATTTGTAACTGGACGAGTAAAGCCAGTTGATAGTATTAAAGAAAAAATGATTAGACGACATGTGCAAGAGGACCGCCTTGAGCAAGATATGCAAGATATTGCCGGTTTGCGGATCATGTGTCAATTTGTAGAAGACATTTATAAGGTAGTTGACTTATTACGGCAGCGAAGTGATATGACTATTTTAGAGGAACGTGATTATATCACCAACGTTAAACCAAGTGGATATCGTTCCTATCATATTGTTATTGAATATCCGGTCCAATTGATTACTGGAGAAAAAAGAATATTAGCTGAAATTCAGGTGCGAACCCTTGCGATGAACTTTTGGGCAACGGTAGAACATTCTTTAAATTATAAATATCAAGGTGAGTTTCCTGAGGAGCTATCTGCAAGGTTGCAAAGAGCCGCAGAGGCAGCGTTTAAGCTTGATAATGAAATGTCAGAGATTCGAGAAGAAATAAAGGAAGCACAGACATTATTTTCTAAGCGGAGGTCAACTAATTCTATTAATGAAGATGAGTTAAAGGAGTAAGTTATGAGAATTGGAATATATAATAATGAAACAGCAGAATCTCAACGAGTGACAAAGGTTTTAAAAACCGAAATGAAACGAGCAGGTTTAACTTATGTCGAAAAAAATCCAGAAGTTGTAATAACAATTGGTGGTGATGGCACTTTGTTATCAGCTTTTCATCATTATCAAAAAGATTTAAATAACATTCGCTTTGTTGGAATTCATACTGGGCACTTAGGATTTTATACGGATTGGCGGAGTTTTGAAATTGATGATTTAGTTGATAGTTTAGTAAAAGATAGCGGACAGGCAGTTTCATATCCCTTACTTGATATGAAGGCTACTTATTCTGATGGGCAGATAGAGAATTATATTGCACTTAATGAATCAACAATTCGGAATGTTACACGAACAATGGTATGTGATGTGTTTATTAATAATCATCTGTTTGAAAACTTTCGGGGGGATGGTTTATGTATTTCAACTCCAACCGGTTCAACTGCTTATAATAAATCAGTCGGTGGTGCCATTGTCGATCCAAATAGTGTTGGCTTTCAGTTAGCAGAAATGGCTTCACTTAACAACCGGGTTTTTCGGACCCTAGGCTCACCGATTATTTTTGGTGCTGATGCTGAGTTAATTTTGCGTTTGCGTGATGAAAATGGTCATGTGCTTACATGCGACCGTGATCAATGGATGCTTAAAAGCGAGAAAGAACGGTATCTGACTGAATTATCTTATAAAGTATCCAAGCAACGAATATATTTTGCTCAATATCGGCATAATAATTTCTGGAATCGAGTAAAAGATTCATTTATTGGTGGAGTGCATTAATGAAATTTAATTGGATATACGATCATCGCACACCACGGAAATTACGATCGGCATTAAAAATGTATGGGGTTTCTTCTTCGTTATTAAAAGTAGCCATATACCATGGAGGAAAAATGCAAATAAACGGGGTAGATAAGTGGGCCGTTGATACTGTTAATTACCTTGATAAGGTAACATTAATCCTCCCTCCAGAAACTGCTAATGATAATGTGGATGTCAGTGAGGCACCTATCGATATTATTTATGAAGACCAGGATTTTTTAATAATGAATAAGCCGGCAGGAGTAGCAACAGTTCCGGCTCATAATGTTCCGGTAGCCGATAGTTTGGTGAATCGGGTAAAAGGCTACTATAAGCGCCAAAATTATGAAAATCAGGTTACCCATGTTGCGACACGTTTAGACCGTGACACCAGCGGCTTAGTTGTTTTTCCTAAACACCGATTTGCTCACGCTGTCCTCGATGAACAGTTAAAAAAACATTTAGTTAAGAAAAACTATCTTGCTCTAATTAAAGGAAAAGTTCCTGCAGAGCATGGTTATATTGATGCGCCGATTCAACGCGATCCCAATTCATTTGTAAAAAGAATGGTAGGGAAAGAGGGGAAAGCATCTGTAACTGAATACTGGCGCCAAGAATGTAATGTTCAAGCAAGCCTCATCAAAATTAGGTTGCATACAGGTCGGACACACCAAATTCGCGTTCATTTTGCTAGTCTTGGTTTTCCATTAATTGGCGATAAAATGTATGGTGAAGAATCAGGATTAATTGCTAGACAAGCGCTCCATTGTTATTGGCTAAGCTTTTATAGTCCATTTAAAGGTAAAAATATTACTGTTTCGGCACCATTGCCAAGTGATTTCAAAAACGCTAAAGATGATCTTTTAAGTACAAAAAATTATTAGTAATTGAACTAATTAATAGAAAATTGCCAGGAGATAAAATTAATTTGCTTACTGGTAATTTTTTTATAAAAAAGTATTGCAAATAATAAAAATATAGGGTAGAATATAATTCCTGTCATCGATAAGGCATGAGTAAATGATCATATCTATTAAGATTATTAAGAGTAAATATGGTTGTAAAGTCAATGATTTTTGAAATATTTTATAAAAACTGTTGACATCTACTTGATGACATGATATATTAATAAAGTTGCTGATTGAGTTATCAATCAAAAGGGATTCAAAATTAATTAAAATTTCTTCTTGACAAGCCGATCTGATACATGTTATAATAAATATGCTGATTGGATGCTTGATTAGCCAACAGGTAGACCTTTGAAAACTGAACAAAGTTTCGACGAATC
>OMGQ01000915.1_pt1 | contig 21182 bp, 12 predicted proteins | sample 1646071 | NCBI WGS metagenome assembly OMGQ01 (sample SAMN05578585, study PRJEB25193) | human gut metagenome | biome: Human Microbiome; feature: human-associated habitat; material: feces | host: Homo sapiens | place: USA:Birmingham
ATATAGTTGAGGTCGTTGATGTAGAAACTCTCGTTTTCGCGTGCGAAAGCATAGAAAGCTTCGTTCAGGCGGGTGAGGAAGTTTGTGCGGCCGCGGAAATCCCATGCGTCGCGGTTGCCGAGAAGCCGGTAAAACGGCATTTCGAAATTGTTCTGGATGATCGGGCAGTGGAATTTTTCCTGAACGCTGCGCCACATCGCGGTGAATTTCTCGGTCTCGGCACGCAGCTTTTCCGCCACAGCTTCGGCGGTGTCCGAGGTTTCCGGCCAGTTCGTGACATTGCGGTTCGTGGTATGGATGAAAACGATATCCGGCTGAAAGCGCAGCAGCGTTTCATCGGGGAACATGGCGTCCTGAAAATACTGCGCGTATTCCGATTCGTAGAAGGTCGGCTCGATACCGGCGTTCAGGAGAAACAGCTCAAGTGTTTTCACGATGTCGCTCGTTGTAGAGCCGCCGAGCACGGCAATGCGCTTTTGCATGCGCACCGTGCCGTCTGCGAGCAGTGTCTTGCGGATGGCGCGGCGCTTCTGAATGATATAGGCAGCGTCAAAAGGGTATTCAAGTTCGTTCATCATGGGTTTCCTTTCTGCGCACCGGTCAGGCCTTAGGCGATGCGCTGGGCGTAGGCGAAGCCGTTGCCGCCGCAGCGGCGGAGCCGGTCGGGTGCTCATCTATGATGGTGCTGTCGGCGTCCTGACTGATCAGGTTTGCGATATTGTCCGCATTGTCGCCGACGACGGAGTAGGCGGACATCGTGAAGAGCACGTCGGTAACGCCGGTGGTTTCAATGAAGTTGACGAGATTGCGCTCGAAATAGCGGACGTCCAGCACGTAGATCTGCTCGAAGGAGCTTGTGTAGAACGGAATCTCCGCGTTGCCGAAGCTATCCTTGATGACGAGCAGCTTGCGGCCGTTCTTCACCTCGGTATCCACCTTGACGACATAGTCGTCGCCGCCGAGGAACATCACGTAGGAGTTGGCGGTATCCACCTCGGCGAAGAGATCGCCGCTGTACTGGTAGTTGAAAGCGGCGTCATAGAAATAGGCCTGATACTTGGCGCGCGGCACGTAGTATTCGAAATCCTCGGGGTCATTTTTCAAGCGGGAGTCCTGCGAGAAGCCGTACAGCGTGCCGACATAGCCCGTGTTCACGCCCTTCTCGTAGGTGGAGAGATCGGCAAAGGGCACGCCGGCGGCCTCCGCGAAGGTGCGCGCCGCGTAATAGGCGCCGAGCGGCTGCCAGTGGTGGTCGGTGCGCAGGTAGATATTCTCCTCCGTGTGTTTCTTCATTACATCGACCACGTTGACAGACTGGATGCCGCTGTTCAGCTTGGCGGCGATGCCGTCGAAGCATTCGGCCTGATCGGCAACGTATTCCAGTGCATTCTTCGGCGTGTAGATGGAGCTTGCAGTCGGCGCGGGCATGGACCAGATCGTCACATTCGGGCTGATTTTACTTTGCAGGTCATTGAGCGCAGCGGCATAATTTGTGCCGCCGCCACCGCCGAACGGCTCCATGCAGCGCCAATGGTTGTCCCAGTTGACCATCAGGAGGTTGTTTACCCATTCGAGCGTGCCGTTGCTCTCGGCGGAATAATCGCGCTGGTAGGGCTCCGTCGAGGCGCTGCCGGCCTGCACGAACTCCGAAAGGATCTCACGGCCTGCCACACCCTCAAAGGGGTCCGGCGTCGGGGAGGGCGTCGGCGTGGCCTCCGCTTCGTCGTCATCCGACGCCGCGGGCGCGGAGAAGCTCGAAAACAAGCGCATACCAAAGGTCGATTTCATTTGGTTGCTCATGTTCTTGAAGCTGTCGTGATAGGGCACCGTGTCGTCGTAAAAAGTGGTGATGCCGGAGGTGAATTCTCCGGAAAAATAGCTTTGCAGCGAAAAGGCAGGAAATTTTGCGAGGCTTCGATTCTCAATCTGCGACGTGGTGGAGCGCGGAAAAACGAGCAGGAAGATCGCGATCAGCGCAAAGATGAGCAGACAGGCACCGACGGAAACGAGAGAGAGCCGGGTCTGTAAAAGTGCGCGGCGGTGCTGGGCGCGCGCCTCGCGTCTTTCAGCTGCATCCTGCGGCTTTTCGGAAGTGGTTTGGGACATGGCGGCGATCTCCTTTCTGTCAGAATCGGAAGTAGAGGAATACATTGTTGGTCGAATCCACAAGCAGAATACTCACGATAATCAGCAGCGCAAGGCATACCGCAGCGGAGCCGATACGCCCAATGGCGTAGATCGTATCGCTTTTGTTTTCGAGAAAGTAGCTCTTGACCTTCGGCAGGATCGGCAGGCTGAAGGCAACCGCCGCCGCGAGAAGGAAAATATTATTGCGCAGGGAGGACCAGGTGATCGGATCGGCAAACGGCGCGGCGTTTGTAAGCATGCTGATGCCGGTCAGATTGAGGAAAAATTGGCCGAGCTGGCCGAGATCCTCGAAGTAAAAGATGCCGAAGCCGATGATGATAACGAGCTTGCTGTAAATATGCTTCCACCAAATCGGCCATTTTTTCATGCGCTTTTTGCCGAGCTTCTGCTCGAAGAAAATGAAGAAGCCGAAATAGAGGCCCCAAAGGATGAAATTCCACGCGGCGCCGTGCCACATGCCGGTGCAGAACCAGACGAGAAAAAGGCTTACGTACTTGCGGTTTTTGCCGAAGATCGGCACATAGAGCAAATAATCACGGAAGAAGGAGCCGAGCGAAATATGCCAGCGCTGCCAGAATTCCGCAATCGTCTTGCAGGCAAAGGGATGACGGAAGTTTTCGTCAAAATGAAAGCCGAACATGCGGCCGAGGCCGATCGCAATATCGGAATAGCCGCTGAAATCAAAGTAGACGTACAGGGAATAGGCAATCACGGTATACCATGTACCGAACACGGAGAGCCCGGCGATGTCCTTGCCGAAGAAGGCATCGACAATTACCCAGAGGTTGTTGGCGACGATGACCTTTTTCGCGAGGCCGACGATCACGCGCAGCGCGCCCTCGCACAGGTCGTTCACCGTTGTGCTGCGGTTGTCGATTTCATCCTCGATCACGCTGTAGCGGACGATCGGGCCTGCGATAAGCTGCGGGAACAGCGAGATATAAAGAAGGAATTTCGGATAGTGCTTCTGTACGTGTACGGTTTCCCAGTAGCAGTCGAGCACATAGGAGATGGCCTGAAAGGTGTAAAAGCTGATGCCGATCGGCAGTGTGATCTGCGGTACCGGAATGCCGGTGCCGAAAACACCGTTGATGTTCTGAACGAAGAAAGCGCTGTACTTGAAGATGAGCAGAAGCAGGATATCCAGCGAGATGCCGCCCGCTACGGCGAGCTTTGCCCACTGTGTCTCCCGGTATTTTTCAATCTGCAGGCCGATGAACCAGTTGAATGCGGAGCTGAAAAGAAGCAGGAGGATCCAAAGCGGCTCACCCCACGCGTAGAAGATCAGCGAAAAGACGATCAGCACCGTGTTTTTAGCGCTGAGCTTTTTAGCCAGCGCATACGCAATCAGGCAGAGCGGCAGAAAAAAGTAGATGAAGAACAGATCGGCAAAAACCATAGACGTGACCCCTTAATATCCCATTTAAAGCGGCGCGATGCCGCCGCTGTTCGACTGAAGTTTTAAGAATTCCATACATTAATCAGACATTAATTAGTTTAGTATAATCCATTGAAATAGTCAAGCAAAGCTCCGACAAAATTCCCTGTTTTTTGCAGGGGAAAATTGACCGGTATGCAGTTGTGGCCCATCAAAGCCGGGAACCCGAAAAAATTCAGCGATCCGTTTGACAAACGGCGCGATCTGCGGTAAAATAAACATCGCAGCCGCATCTATTGTGCCCCCATAGTTCAAGGGATAGAATAAGATCCTCCTAAGATTTAGATACAGGTTCGAGTCCTGTTGGGGGTGCCAAAAGCCTCTCCGGCCCATACGGGTCGGAGAGGCTTTTGATATGCGGCTTTCGGCTGTTTGGGGACTTCTTTTGGATTACGTGCAGCGGTTTGTGCGGGCGGCGGGGCGGCCGAGTTCCTTCGCCGTTATTTCAGCCGCAGCGCGTACAGCGCGCGCCGGGCGGTGACATAGAGAAATTCGCGGTTGTCCCCGGCCTCGAGCAGGCATGCGGGGCGGTCGGGAAGCCGGATTGTCCGCAGCAGCGCGCGGTCACGGTACACGTACAGCAGGCTGTCCGGCACGTAGGCCTCGCCGCTTTCGGTCATGGCAAAGCCGTATTCGCCGCGCTGTGCCCAGATTTCCGGCGCGGAGAGCGCGAAATCCGGACCGACCTGCACCTGTAGGACACACTTATTGTACTCGTCGACAAGATAGGTGGGGCGGCCGGGCTCAAGGCGGGTCAGCCCGGTAGCGCGCGCGAGCGCCGGTTTGTGGACGACGGCCGTTTTGCCGTCGGGCGCGAGATAGCAGTGCGTGTCCGCCTTTTGGAAGGAGGCCGTCATGTCGCCGCTGTCGCGCCACTGGTTCAGCGGATACCAGAGCGATTCCGGCTGCGCCTCGGCGATGGGGACGACCGGAAGCAGCGTCAGGGAGGCCTCCGGTGCGCCGGGCTCCATCGCATAGACGCGGATGCGCCGGTCAAGGCTGAAAAACGGGTAGTAACAGCCGCCGCCGTCATCGCCGCCGAATTCATCCGCGGAAAGCTCGGGTACGCCGCCGATTTCGGCGTTTGGAACCGGGCGGTATTCCGTGACAACCAGAAGCCGGCCTTCGGTGTCGCAGGCGAGCGAGAGCGGGCGGAAATGCTGTGTGGTCAGCAGCGAGAGGCGCTGTGCCGCGGGGCTCCACCGGTAGATCCGGCACAGGCGCGAATCGCAGATGTAGACGTTTCCGGCAAAATCGGCGCAGAGCGCGTCCGCGCAGTCGAGGCTGTCTGTGAGCGTGCGCCATTCGCCCTGCCTTGCGGGCAGCGGCTGCGCGGGCCTCTGTGCCGGAACCCGCAGGCGTGCGAGCTGCCAAAAGCCGGCGCGCTCGCCGGTGTTCCCATCGACGTACAGATTTTCGATCGTGTATTTCATCTGTGTGAAATTGTGGCAGTTGAGAAGCTCGAGGGCTTCGCAGTCCCATGCCCGCACGACGCTTGGGTGCGGGTTATCCACCCAGATGACCCGGAACGCATAGAGGTTCGCGAAGAGCAGGTTTTTGCAGCCGCTCAGCTCGTACGGCTGGCAGTGCGGGCCCTCCGCGACCTCCTCCTCGGTCTGCATGCAGAGGAACCGCCAGTTTTCGACGCCGCGCATCAGGATTTCATGGCGCACGTGGTGCTCGACGGAGATCTGATACATCACGCCGGGCGTTTTCGTCTCGGAAATAAAGACGCCGGCCTCGGCGTAGGGGCTTGCGCTCCAAATATCCTTGAAAACGCCGCCGCCGTTTTCGGTGATCCACAGGCTCCAATACTGCGAATCCCATGGGCGGTTGGGGTCGTGGTCCGCGGTGCGGGAGGGGTTGTAGGTCGGCACGTTTTCGGCCTGCGGCGTGATCTGGCCGTGGCCGCCGACGAATTTTACGTCGTTCATATAGGAGCCGCCGCCGGCCATCCATTTGCAGCCGACAGCGCGCGGGTTGCGCGCCGCGGTGTCAATGCCGATGCCGCTGACGAGCTGCCGCCCGCCCCGGCAGGTTTCCAGCACGGGCTTCGGCGCGCCCATACCGGCCCACGCCGGGCTGTTTTCATCGATGGCGATCTGCGTGGAGATGGGGCTGAGGCCGAAGAGCGCGCCGCCGCCGCGCATGCGGAGCGTATCCGTGACGCGGTACACGCCCTGCGGCAGGTAGACGGCCGCGCACTGGTCGAGCGCCGCCTGCAGCGCGGCCGTGTCGTCGGCGGTGCCGTTGCCGACGGCGCCGAAATCACGGGCGTTTGTCCACAGGGACTGCGCGGGCAGATCGACAATCTCGCGCGGAAAATTGGGGGTGAAATCTTCGAGGGGATCCGTTTCCGCGAAGCTCACCCGCTTGGTTTCGGCGTCCCCCAGCGTGCAGTCGTCGCCGTGCAGCAGCGTGCGCACAATGTATGCGCCGCCGCGCCCGGGCAGGATGCGCCCGCTTTCCCTGCCGCGCAGCAGTGCGGGGACATTGCGGCACCACACGTTTTGCAGATTGATCTGCGTGCAGCTGTTTTCCTCCTGTGCGATCTGCAGGGCGGGCCCGGCGATGTTCTCCAAAACGCAGTCCTTCCAGAACAGCTTTTCCCAATAGCCGTCATCTGCGATCTCGCCGGCGGACGTGTCGCAGATCTCGACGTGGCTGAAGGTCAGCCCGCATTCTCTGGAGCGGACGGCGGCGCGGCGCTGCCCGCAGAAGGCGCTTTCGACCAAGACGAAGGGCCAGCCGGGCGAGCACTTTGTGGTGTAGATGCCGTAATCGCCGCCGAGGAACACGAGGTTTTCCATCTCGTTTCCCACATCGAAAATGCCGGCCTTGCCCTCGCCGATGTCGAAAACACAGTGGGAGACGAAGCAGTGCTGTGCAAAATGAGCGCGCAGCGCGACGGCGGCCGGGTTTCCCGGCCCAATGCAGAAATCGATGTTCGAGACGGCGCTGTAAAAGGTGCCGGGGTTCGCGTCCTGAATCTCCCCGTCGATGCGCGGCATGTTGCCGGTGAACCAGAAAAGGTAGGCGGCTTTGCCCTTGTCCTTTTCCGGCGCCGCCTGAAAGCCGGGGGTGTTGGCCCGCAAAATGAACCGCGGCCTTTTTTGCCCGAAGCCGATCATGCGCACGGCGCGGGGCAGGTAGACGGTGCGGCTGATCGCGTAGTCGCCCTCGGGGATCAGCACGATGCCGCAGCGGCGGCTTTGCTTGACGCTGTCCAGAAGGCTCTGCAGGCGGTCTGTCACGTCGCAGAGTCCGTCCTCGCCAGGAATAAGGCCGCTTGTATTCAGGACGGCGGCCTGCGGGTCGTCCGGCTGCATGGTGTAAACGGATGCGCAGTGCGCGAAGCGGTAGCTTTCCATATCGATTCCTTTCTCAGCCCTTGACGGCGCCGATGACGATGCCCTTCACGAAATACTTCTGGAAGAACGGATAGATGACGAGAACCGGCAGCGCGCCCATGACAGCCACGGCCATCTTGATGCCTGTGGAGGGCAGCGCGATGTCTTGATTTTGGAGGGACTGCGCCGCGTTGGTGTTGCTCATCAGGAACTGCACGTCCATCAGCATCTTATTCAGGAGCACCTGAATGCTGTAGAGCCGGTCCTCGTTGATATAGTACAGGCCGTTGAGCCAGTCGTTCCAGTACCCGAGGCCGACGAGCAGCGCCAGCGTGACGATGATCGGCACGGACATCGGCAGAACGACGCGGACGAGGATGGTCAGCTCGCCGGCGCCGTCGATGCGCGCCGCCTCGATAACGGCCTCGGGGATGTTCGTCGTGAAATAGGTGCGCATCATAATGACGTAGAACGCCCCCATCATCAGGTTCGGGAAGAGCAGCGCCGCGATGGTGTTTTTGATGTGGAAGGTCTGCGTCCACATGATGTAGCTCGGCACGAGGCCGCCGTTGAAGAGCATGGTGAAGAATAGGAAGAACGAGATGAACGCCCGGCCGGGCAGATCGCGCCGGGAGAGCGGGTAGGCGAACAGCGTGGTGACGGCGAGGTTCGCGACGGTGCCCGTCACGGTGACGAACGCAGACAGGATGTAGCCGCGCACGATACTCGTCGAATCCACGAGCAGGTACTTGTAAGCGGCGAAATCGATCTGCTCGGGGAAAAAGCTGTAGCCGTTGCGCACCAGAGCGTTTTCCTGCGTGATTGAGGAGATGATCAGCAGCAGAAACGGCAGCAGGCAGAACAGCGTGAGCACGATCATAATCAGGTTTGCGGCCACCTGAAAGGTTTTTCCTTTATCAACCATAAGTAGAGTTCCTTTCTTTCCATAAAATTCCGGCTTTAGAACAGGGCGTTGTCCGCGCTGAGCTTTCGGACGATGCCGTTGGCGCTCAGAACGAGCAGGAAGCCGATCAGGGACTGGTAGACGCCCGCGGCGGAGGCCATGCTGATGTTGTTCAGAGACATGAGGCCGCGGTATACGTAGGTGTCGATGGTATTCGTCACGTTGATCAGCGGGCCGGAATTCATGGGCACCTGATAGAACAGGCCGAAATCGGAGTAGAAGATCTTGCCGATCGCCATCAGTGTCAGCGTGATAATCGTAGGCTTCAGTGCGGGCTGCGTGATGTGGATGATCTGCTTCCAGCGGTTTGCGCCGTCGATCACAGCGGCCTCGTAGTAGCCGCGGTCGATGCCGACAAGCGTGGCGTAATAGATGATGCAGTTGTAGCCCAGCCCCTTCCAGATGTTCACGATGATCAAAATGACGGGCCAATACTGCGGTGAGGTGTACCAAGAGATCGGCTCTATGCCGAGCAGCGGCAGAACGGAGCTGTTCAGAAAGCCGGAATCGCTGCTGAGAAAGGCGTATACAAGGTAGCTGACCACGACGATGGAGATTAAAAACGGGACGAGGATCGTGGTCTGGTACAGCTTTTTCGCGCGGGCGGAATGGATTTCATTCAGTAAAATCGCCACGGCGATGGCGCAGAGCGTGCCGAGCACGATGAAGGCGACGTTGTAGAGCAGCGTGTTGCGGGTGATGATCCACGCGTCCTTTGTCTTAAAGAGAAATTCAAAGTTTTTGAAACCGATGAACGGGCTGCCCCACATGCCCTTGGCGTAGTTGAACTGCTCGAAGGCGATGACGATGCCGGTCATCGGGATATAATTGTTGATGATAAGGTAAGCGGCGCCGGGGATCAGCATCAGGTAGAGCGGCAGGTAAGCCTTCAGCCGCCGGATGAGCCCCGCTTTTTTCGAAGTCACAGAAAATCCCTCCCTAGCTGGGTTGATAAGAGAGGCGGAGCGGTCATGGGAAATGACCATACTCCGCCTTTTGCCGTATATTCTGCTGCGGTGCGGGTCAGCCCTGCTCGGCGCGCCATGCGCTGAACTGCGCTTCCTTTTCCGCAATGATGTCGTTGACGCCGGCGTCCTCGAGCTCCTTTAAAAACTCGGGCAGCGCCGATGCGGGGTCGATGGAGCCGGTCTCCAGCGCGTTCTTGTACTTGTCTTCGACGTTCTTGCAGGCGGTCACCTGATTGAGTACCGCGCTGTTGTCCCATGTGAAGCCCATTGCAGGCGAGACGATCGCGGCCTCGTTCCATGCGGCGGTGTCCGTCCAGATGGTTTCGGGGTCACCCTCCCAGACGTAGGAGATCATCTCGTTCGGCCACGCCCACGGGTAGGAGGGGTAGCCCGTCGTGGTGCCGTCCACGCCTTCGGGGAAGCCGACGATGCCCTTTTCCTCGTCCTTGATCTCGAAATGCGTGCCCTCAATGCCGTTGATGCAGATATTCGCGAGCTCCGGATTCGTGTAGATCTCGTTGAGAACCTGCACGCCGCGCTCCGGCTTTTCGCTGTTGTGCGCGATGTACCAGAGAATGTCGATGCGGCTGGTGGTCGTGTAGGCGGGGGTCAGGTCAAAAACCAGCATTTCCTTCATGGTCTTTTTCTCAAGCTCGCCCTGAATGCCGGGCTTCGTGTTCGTGAACATGCCGAATGCCTTGCCGGCTGCGACCATGGCGGAGCTGTCCTCGGTGCTCGAGGAGGCGTCCGGCATGATGAGGCCCTTCTGAGACCAAGCGTAGCGGCGCTCGACGATTTCCTTGTATGTATCGGTTGCGTAGAAATTCACGACGTCCAGTGTATCGGTGTCGGTGCAGTCCTCCAGCGCGCCGAAGTCGCCGCCGAGGTCGTCGTTCGTAACCATCATGCTCATGCCGCCGTAGCTGGAAACGACCGGGTAGTAGTCGGGGTACATCTCCTGCACGGCCTCAAGCAGGGGGAGAAGATCATCCTCGGTTTTGATATTGCTGTAGTCCACGCCCGTGGCGTCCGCCATTTCCTTGACGCAGGCGAAGCCCCAGCTCACGGCGACCTCCTTATTGGCGGGTACGGCGTAGCGCTTGCCGTTCAGCGTTGTGGCCGCCCAGCGGGATTCGGGGATCTGCTCGAGCAGGTCCGGCCCGTATTCCTCGAGGTAGTCCTCCATGCAGACAATCTGGCCGTTGTTGATGGCGGAAATGAAAATATCGCGGTTGTTGTACAGCACGTCGAGCTTCTCGCCCGAGGAGAACATCAGGTTCACCTGATCGGGATAGCTGCCGAAGCCGATGCGCGTGATCTCAAGCGTCGTGTTGTACTTCTCCTCGAGAATGGCGCTGGCGGCTTCGGCGACGGCCGCGCAGTCCTCGGTTTTCGCATCGCCGGGAATTAAGAGCTTCACGGTGTAGGGCTCCTGTGCGCTCGCGTCTGCCGCGCCAGAGGCGCCGGCGCTTTCCGGCGTGCCGCCGGATGGGTCCGCGGTGTCCGAGCCGCAGGCTGATGCGGCCGAAACGAGCAGAGCGGCGGCGAGTATGGCTGCCAAAACTTTCTTCATGTCTGTTCCTCCTTCTGCCTTCCTCTGTGTGGTTTACAGCAATTTTTGCTTTTATTTTTGAAACGATGAGGAAGATTTATATTTATTTTAGCTAATAAAAACGGAGAAATCTGCCGCGGCTGTGACTTCACGCTGTTCCGAAAGTGACCTTTTGCGTCATTTTCCCTCTTTCTCGCAGGCCTTTCGGTATTCGGAGGGCGACATGCCGAACGCCTTTTTGAAGGCTTTTGCGAAGTGCGAAAAGTTGATGTAGCCGACCTTGGAGGCGACGATGCTGATTGAAAATGAGGTGTTTTTCAAAAGAGACTGCGCGATTTTCATGCGCTCCTGCACGAGGTAGTCGTTCAGCCCGATGCCCATTTCCTTTTTGAACAGGCGGGAGAGGTACTCGGGGTTCAGGTACACAGCCCTTGCAATTTCGGCGCGGCCGATGCTGCGGGGCAGGTTCTTGTGGATGAAGCTCAAAATTCTGTCGATCTGCGCCCGGCCCTGCGCCTGCCGGCAGCCCTGCCGCGCCTCGGCGTAATCCGTCGCGAAGTCCACGAATTCGAGAAGCTGGGGCAGCGTGGAGCAGGCGTGCAGCATCGCGTCGTAGTCAAAGGTGTCGTTGAAAACCTCGCGCACGCGGTCGCGCCGCTGCTGGAGCACACCGAAGAAGAGTTCTAGAAAGCTCTCGTGAAAGGCGGAGAGCACCTCCCGGTTTAGAGCGCCCTGCCGGCTCAGCCGGTCGAAGTATGCGTGGATCTCCTCGCGCACGGCCTTGCCGCAGCCCTCGTCGAGCAGGCTCTGCCACTTGGCGAAATCGGGCTCCACATCCGGCGGCGCCGCGCCGCTTTCGAGCGGCAGAACGCCGCAGGTACGCGCGACGTTGTTACGGTGCGCCTCCTGCAGGCGCAGGTATTCCGCCGGCAGCTCCCGGAAGGGGACGGCGCTGCGCCCGAGCAGGCAGGTGAGGCCGAGGTGCAGCTCCTGCTTCGCAAAGCTGTGAAAGGATTCGAGGCTGCTGCAAAGCGCGTCGTAGGCGCCGCCGCTCTCGTCTGCGTCAAGCAGGATGAGGTACGCATCGCCGCCGAGCGAGAGCACCGTGGTCTGCCGGCTCATCGGGGCGAGCAGCTCCTCGAGCACGTTTTGAAAGCCGTAGAGCAGGAGGCCGTATTCCATCGGCTCGCCCTCCCAATGCTGGATCTGCACCCACACGCAGCGGCAGAGCGTTTCCGGCATGCAGGAGAAGCCGAAGGCGCTGGCCTTTTCCGCCGCCTCCTGCGCGCCGCCCCGGATGCCGAGCAGAAATTCGCGCAGGATGCTCCGCCTGAAGCCAAGCGCCTCCTGCGCGGCGCCGCGCCCCATCGTGCTGTAGAGCTGGGCGAGCCGCTCCTGCTGCAGGCGCTCGACGGCGTGGAGAATGGCCCCCTCTATGGCGGCGTAGCTTGCGGGCTGGAGCAGGTAATCGGCGGCCTCCAGCTTGAGGGCGCTCTGCGCGTAGGCGAAATCGGCGTGGGCCGTCAGGAAAATACATTTGACGGACTGCCCCTGCTCCCGCAGCCAAGAGACGAGGTGCAGCCCGCTTTCACCGGGCATTTCGATGTCGCACAGGAGAATATCGATTTGCTCCCGCTTTAGGATTTCGCGCGCCTCGGCGGCGCTGTTTGCGCCGAATGCAGACTCAATTTTCAGCCGGCTCCAATTCACGCCGTCCAAAATGCCCCGGACGACGTCGGGCTGGTCGTCGACGACAAGCACTTTCATATACAGGGCCTCCCATCTGTTTTTCTTTGGCTTTCTTCAAAGTGCAGGGGAAAAATCAGCTCAAATTCCGTGCCGGGCGCGAGGTTCCGGCAGGCGAACCCGAAGCGGTCGCCGTAAAGCAGGTGCAGACGCTGCCGGATATTCAGGATGCCGATGTGATTTTCCCGGTAATCGAAGGACACCGCGCGGTTGTACTCTTCGAGCAGTGCGGCCGGCAGCCCGGGGCCGTTGTCGCGGATCGTGATGTCGAGGCTGTCGCCCGCATCGGAGCGGAGCCGCCGGAGCTCGAGTGACAGAACGAGCGCCTGCCCGGGCAGCATCGCGTATTTGCAGCTGTTTTCGACAAAGGTTTGCAGGCAGAGCGCGGGGATCAGCGCGCCCTCGAGCCCAGGCTCGGCGGACGCTTGAAAATCAATCGGCTGGGCCGTCACATACCGCTGCATATTGATGTAGTTTTCCACGTGGCGCAGCTCGGTGCGCAGGGCGACACGATCCTTATTGTCGTGGAAGATGTACCGCACGTGGTCGGAAACCATCAAAATGGCGTCCTGAATCTTCCGGTAATCCCGGCCCTGCGCCATGCCGTACAGCGATTTCAGGATATTCAGGAAAAAGTGCGGGCTGATCTGGAGCTGTAAGTATTGAAGCTGGGCGTATTGAAATTTGAGCTCCGTCTCGTAGGCCTCGATTTTCAGATCCTTGACTTGATCCATCATGCTGTTGAAGGAGGTGCTCAGCTTTTGCAGCTCCTCGACCTTCTGGTCCTCCCGAAAGCGCACGGCCATCTGCCCGGAGCGGATGCGCAGCAGGTCGCGGTCCATCTGCTCCATCGGGCGCAGGTACCAGCGCTTGAGCATCAAAAACAGCAGCGGCACGAGCGCCGAGACGAGCAGAGAGAGCGCGAGGATAACGAGGATCAGCCGGTTGTTTTTTTTCAGGCTGACCGGCGAGGTCTCAAGGAACACCATGTAGATGCCGCTGACCGGCGAGTAACGCTGCACGATAAAGCAGTTGCCGGAAAAATACGCGCCGTCCTCTCCGGACCGGAGCACGACGCCATTTTCACGGAGAGCGGATGCGGCGGACAGCGGCGTTCCGCTTTCGTCTGCGAAGAGGAGCCGCGTATCCTGTGTGAGCGAGGCGGAGGCCTGCGGGCTCAGGATCTGATCGAGATCGATAAAGCAGACGGTGCCGGCGGACTGCGTGCAGAAATCGCACACCAGAAAATACCGCCCGGCGAGCTGCACGGGCCGCCAGCGCCGCGGGCTGTTTTCTCCCCAGCTCTCCGCAAGGCCATCGACATAGCCGCGCATGGCAAGGCGCTCCTCGTAGGTGGTGTGGGTCGTTGTAAAGGCGCCCCGCACTATGTCGTTGGCGCCGGAGACGAGAAAAATGGCGGCGACGGTCGGCTCCACATTCATCAGCGTGCGGTAGGTGTCCAGCACATTGAAAGCGTACTTGTAAGCGTCCAGCGGGCTCTGTGCGTAGAGCAGGCGCTTGTGGCTGTATTCCTGCGCCCAGTAGTTCGCGATGGTGGTGGAAATGCGGTGCACGTCGCTGTCCATCTGCTGCTGATAGAGATAGATGATGCTTCTCCCGTTTTCCTCCATCTCCGAGCTCAGCTCCTGAAAGGAGAGCAGGCTCTGCGTGAGCTGCAGGGCGAGAATGGGGATTAGAAACAGGAAAATCATAATGCGCTGCAGCTTGCGTATGGAATAAAGTCCTTTTTTCACAGGCAGACCTCCCCGGCAAAATTCACAGAAAAGCACGGCTTTTTCTTTCAGTTTATTATAACACAGCCCGGGGACGCTGCGTTTGGCAAAACCTGTTCTGAAAATGACTTGTTCTGTTCTGATTGTGATGTGCGCCCGGCCGCGCCGGCGCAGATTGTGAAACGGAGGAACATGACGCTTGCAGTATTGAACATGCTATAGGTGCAGGGGCTTTTCAAAAGCTAAAGGATTTTTTAGGAAAAGAGGGAAGGCGGCGGTAACATGGAAAGTTAGCTGTACTTGATTTGGCGGGAAATGGCAGACAGATTGGCGGAGGCTGTTCGTCCTGCTTGCCGGGGCGCAGAAAAAGAACGGATTTACTGTTTTCTAATGAATAATATCGCCAGTCATGAAAAACGGCGTTAGAGAATATCTGTTTTCACTAAAGGTCTGAGATTTCAGATCTTAATACAATTTTAATATCTTGGGTTTCTTTTTTATATCGCCAAAAGCCTCAATATGGTATAATAGAAAACAGAAAAGTGGGGTGATGCTATATTGGAAAAAATGGAAGTTACGCATAAAGGAAATGAAAACAATCAAAAACAAGGGAGTCTGAAAATTTTCTTTGGCTATGCGGCGGGTGTGGGGAAAACTTACGCTATGCTTGAAGCGGCGCATCAGGCGCAAAAGCAGGGGATTGATATCGTAGTTGGATATATTGAGCGTCACACCAGACCCGATACGCTTGCGCTGCTTGAAGGGTTAGAGCAGCTTCCAAACAAAGAAATTGATTATAAAGGAATTAAACTCAAGGAATTTGATTTGGATGCGGCGCTCAAACGCCATCCCCAAATAGTGCTTGTGGATGAATTGGCGCACAGCAATGCGGCGGGATGCCGTCATACGAAGCGCTATCAGGATGTGGAAGAGCTTCTTCGGGCAGGTATTGATGTTTATACAACGGTCAATGTCCAGCATTTGGAATCCCTCAACGACTTGGTGGCATCTATTACACAGATTGCTGTCAGTGAACGGATTCCCGACTCTGTGTTTGATTCTGCAGATCAAGTGGAGCTGGTTGATATTGAACCGGACGATTTGATTTCCCGGCTGCAGTCGGGAAAGGTGTATCGCAAAAATCAGGCGTCCCGTGCTCTCGATCATTTCTTTACAAGAGATAACTTAGAGGCGCTCCGTGAAATTGCTTTGCGGCGCACGGCTGACCGATTAAGCCGGAATGCTCAAAAAAGCGGAAATGAGGCGGTTGCGAAAGCCGGAGAGCACATCTTAATCTGCCTTTCGAGCTCCCCCTCCAATGCCAAAGTTATCCGAACCGCGGCCCGCATGGCGGAGGCCTTCCATAGTGGGTTTACGGCTTTATTTGTTGAAACGCCCGAAACAAAAGAATTGAAGGGCGACAGCTTAAAGCGACTGAGGGATAATCTTCGTTTGGCAGAGCAATTAGGCGCTCAAATTGCTACGGTTTATGGTGATGACCCGGCCGTGCAAATTGCGGAATACGCCAAGGTCAGCGGTATTACAAAAATTGTTTTAGGAAGAACCAACCACAAATCCACAATACTTTTAAAAAGTAAGTCGTTAGCCGACAAGCTGACGAAATTGGCTGGGGATATCGACATTTATATCATTCCGGATGCACAGCCGCTTTATAAGAAAAAATTCAATTTGCTTCGAAAAGAGGAGCCGAAATTCAGGTGGACTGATCTGCTGAAAGTTGTGCTGATCACGCTTTCTGCAACGATCATCAGTTTTGGATTTTATGCCGTTGGCCTGCGGGAAGCAAATATCATCACCGTATATATTTTGGGTGTCCTGCTCACGGCAATTTGGACGCATGGCTATCTGTGCGGAGCGCTCGCGTCGCTGTTCAGCGTGATCGCATTCAATTTCTTTTTTACTGCGCCAAGGTTTACATTGGAGGTTTCCGCCCCCGATTATCCGGTTACCTTCTTGATTATGCTGGCGGCCAGTGTTATTTCGAGTTCATTGGCAACGCGGGTAAAAAAACAAGCGCGTCAATCTGCTCAAAAAGCTTACTATATGGAGCTTCTGATGAACAGCAGTCAAAAAATGCAGCAAGGGCGCGATGAACAGGAAATTATTGCGCTTGCAGCGGAACAGGTAAGAGCGCTTCTGGATCGGCCGGTTTTGTATTCGCTGGCCATAAAAGGCAAAGCGCTGGAATTTCAGGTTTGTCCCCAGTCGGAAACAAATAAATTGGTTGGGGCAATGACCCCGGAAGAAGTGGGCGTTGCTGATTGGGTCGTACAAAACAACAAGCGTGCCGGAGCAACCACAAACACGCTGTCTCATGCACAGAATCTATATTTGTCTGTCAGAGGAAATCAGGAAGTTATGGGCGTGATCGGAATCCCGTCAAAATACTATCCTCCATTGGATGTATTTGAGAAAAACCTGCTGATTTCCCTTCTGAACGAATGCGGATTGATTTTGGAACGCCGAAGACTTCGGGCTGAGAAACAAGCGATTGAAATGGAAACGCAAAGAGAACGCCTTCGCTCCAATTTATTGCGGGCAATTTCCCATGACCTTCGCACACCGCTTACCAGCATCAGCGGAAATGCAGGCGTTTTAATGGAAAAAAGTATTTCGCTGGATGAAAGCAAAAAACAGGAGATATACAGCTCTATCTATGACGATTCCATGTGGCTTGTAAACCTCACAGAGAATCTATTGTCTATTACGCGAATCGAAAATGGAACCATGCATCTCCAGATGAATGCGGAACTGATCGATGATGTGTTTCGGGAGGCGATCTCTCATGTAGACCGAAAAGCGTCCGAACATGAAATATCCATAGAGCTTGCGGATGATTTTTTAATGGCGAAAATGGATGTTCGTCTGATTGTCCAAGTGATCATCAATATTGTAAACAACGCCATTAAATATACGCCGGAAGGCTCCCACATCTGTTTATCGGCGCGAAAGGAGAAAAAAATGGTTCTCATCCGCATTGCGGACGATGGTCCGGGCATTTCAGATGAAGCAAAGCTGCATTTATTTGATATGTTTTACACGGCGGATATCGGAAAAGCAGACAGCCGCAGAGGGTTAGGTCTGGGTTTGAGCTTATGCAAATCTATTGTAGACGCGCATGGCGGAAAAATTTCTGTCAGCAATAATAAACCGCATGGTGCGGTATTCACGTTTACATTACCTTTAGAGGAAGTGAATTTTGATCATGTATAAGTCAAAGATTCTTGTGATAGAGGATGATCCTGCTATTACAAATTTGATACGAACCACATTGGATACACAGGGGTATCAGTATCACACCGCGAAAAATGGAACAGGTGCACTTTTGGATGCCGTTTCCTATAACGCCGATGTCATTATTTTGGATTTGGGATTACCCGATATGGACGGCGTTGAAATCATCCAAAAAATCCGCGGATGGAGCAATGTGCCTATTATCGTGGTAAGCGCCCGAAGCGAGGATCAGGATAAGGTAGAAGCGTTAGATGCCGGGGCAGATGATTATCTGACAAAACCATTCAGCATTGATGAGCTTTTGGCCCGCCTTCGCGTGGCTTTGCGAAGGAGCCGGGCAGATGAGGTTTCTTCCCAAGTACAAACCAGTGTGTACCGCAACGGAGACCTGGCCATTGATTTTGCCGCTGGATGCGCATATATGGATGATAAAGAGATTCATTTGACGCCCATTGAATACAAACTGCTTTGTGTTCTTGCCAAAAATACCGGAAAGGTTTTGACACATAATTATATTTTAAAAGAAGTATGGGGAAGCACATCCGCATCGGATACGCCTTCTCTGCGGGTATTTATGGCAACGCTGCGGAAAAAGATTGGGCAAAACCCCTCTGCGCCGCAATATATTCAAACCCATATCGGCGTAGGGTATCGAATGATACGTCAATAACAGAAATGCCTGTATATTAAGATTTCTCCATAACGTTGTCCGTTTATGAAAAGACGGACAACGTTATTTCTATTTTCCAAATGGATTATGGATCTATGAAAAATCTAAGCCGAAAATGCACGCAGCATATCGATTAACAAAAACTTAATGTATTCCGGCAGGGCTTTATCTCCCTCTAATTCTATTCGAGATATAATTAAGACAGATTTTCATAGAACAGAGGGGTCGATATGGAATACGGTATCTTAACTTTGCTTCCAATAGTTGTGGTAATTGGCGTGTCGCTAATCACCAAAAGAATCCTGGAATCGCTCGTTGTTGGAACCTTTATTACTTATATCATTGTTGACGGATTTGATTTCGCTTCAGGGTGGATGGATGCCTTCTTCCGGGTTGCTACAGACAGAGACCATCAGTGGGTCATATTGGTATGTGCTTTGTTTGGAAGCCTGATTGCATTGCTGGGAGCATCGCATGGAACGCTTGGTTTTTCAAAGATGCTTGGAAAACTCTGCCGAGGTCAAAAGTCCACAATGTTTGTAACGTGGGTTATGGGCGTCCTGATTTTTGTGGACGACTATCTCAATATTATGACGCTGAGCACATGTATGAGAAAGCTTACAGATAAGCATAAGGTTCCTCGCGAAGCGCTTTCCTATGTTATCGATTCCACAGGCGCGCCTGTCTGTGCTCTCCTGCCTTTTTCAACATGGGCGGTGTTTTTTGCCGGGTTATTCTATGCGGAAGCAGGTATTCCCGAATTGGGATACGGCAGTGCGATTGAAACCTTCTACCATATTATCCCCTTTGTTTTTTATGCAGTTGCAGCCGTTGTAATTGTTCCCCTGTTTGGGTTTGGCCTGATTCCAAAATGGGGAAAAATGAAAAAAGCGTATAACCGGGTGCAGAGCACTGGAAAGGTGTACTCCCCAGAAAGCGCAGACCTGAATTTGGACGAAGAAGATGCGGAAGATATCAACGTAAAAGGGAATATTTGGGATTTTGTTTTGCCGATTGGCGTTCTGATTACGTTAACGATTGTAATGGGAGAGCTGTTTTTAGCTTTGATCGCATCAATAGCAGTCTGTTTTCTTCTGTATATCCCCCGTAAAAAGATGACAATTTCTCATTTTTGTGATTTAGTCATGCATGGCTTTTGCAATATGATTCCAACTGTCGCTATTATCTTCTTTGTATTTGTCATGCAGGAGGGCATGAGCGATATTGGAATTGCAGATTATATCATTCATAGTGTAAAGCCCCTTATCAATGCACAGCTGCTGCCGGTTATCACTTTTCTTCTTGTTGCCCTGCTAAACTTCAGCACAGGCAGCGCATGGGGGATTCCGGCGATTGTCAGCCCTATTATCATTCCTTTGGCCTTTTCCATTGGCGCCAATCCTCTTCTGATTATGGGGGCAATTGTTTCGGGCGCTACGCTGGGGAGCCACGCCTGCTTTTATTCGGATGCAACGGTCCTAACATCCAGCTGCTGCAAAATGAACAATATGGATCATGCGCTTTCACAGCTTCCCTATGCAATGTGTGCCGCAGGATTCTCGGTGGCAGGTTATTTACTGTGCGGTTTCCTAATGTAAACTTGTGGAGGTTTTTATGCAGTTAATACTCGGCGATATCACAAAAATAAAGGCAGATGCCATTGTCAATGCCGCCTCTGCCGATTTAATGCCGCATCCGGGAATATGCAGCGCTATTTATGCAGCAGCAGACAGTGAATTGCTGAAAATGGTTTGTAAAAGGATTGGACATTGCAGGATTGGTCATGCGGTGGCAACCCCTTCTTGCGGACTCAAAGCAAAATACATCATTCATGTTGCCGGAGCCGGATGGTATGGGGGCAATAAAAGAGAAAAAATCCTAATGGCACAATGCTATTTTAACGCATTGCAGAGAGGGTATCTGATTGGGTGCAGAAGCATCGCCGTTCCGCTGATTTTTTCCGGTGACAGCCATATGCCTCGGGCAGAATCTATTGCGATTGCGGAACAGGCAATAAAAAAATTTGAAGAGAGACATCCAGAAATGCAAATCACCCTTGTTTTATATCGGAAGGGCATTTACGAGATGGCGCTTCGTATTTTAAAGGATTCCGGCTGAGCTTTGAAAGCGTCTGACGCCCATCAGGTCAGGCGCTTTCTTAATACAATTTTTATCTGATATAAAAAACGCTAAGACCAATTTCACGATAAAACTGCTACAATATTTCGAGAAAAGCTAAGAGGAGGCTAATAATATGATGGATCTTATCATGGTAGCAATTTTGGCCGGCTGTATTGGGCTTGTTGTGCTGTTAATCAACTGGTGCCAAAAGCAAGTAGATCGAAATGAATAAGGAGGAAAGGACATGATTGTTCTTGGGATTATTGTTTTACTGCTGGGTGGATATTTAGTTTATGCATTGGTACACCCGGAAAAATTTTAAAACCAGCAGGAGGGAATCAGCATGCTGCAAATTATATTGACCATTATCCTTTATCTGATAATGGTAATTCCAGTAGGCATTTATGTTTATCATATCGCAGCTGGAAAACATACCTTTGCCGACCCGGTTTTTGACCGCGTAGACGGTGTTATCTATAAAATCAGCGGCATTAAACCGAAAAATGGAATGAACTGGAAAAAATACGCGTTGGCTCTGCTTGCAACGAATGGCGTAATGATTCTTCTGGGATATATTATTTTGCGAATTCAAAGTATCGCTCTTTTCAATCCCAACGGAATCGGCGGTATGGAGGAATCCCTTTCCTTCAATACGATCATCAGTTTCATGACCAACACCAATCTCCAGCACTATTCCGGCGAGTCTGGGCTGTCCTACTTATCTCAGATGCTGGTCATTACATTTATGATGTTCGTTTCCGCAGCAAGCGGATATGCTGCCTGTGTTGCATTCATCCGCGGTTTGGCTGGGAAAACGAAAGACAATGTAGGAAACTTTTTCGCAGATTTGGTCCGTATCACAACAAGAGTGCTGCTGCCCTTTTCTATCGTCGGCGGCCTGCTGCTGGTATGGCAGGGCGTTCCGCAGAACTTCTCCGGCAATGTTGTGGTAGATACCATTGAGGGCGCCAAACAGATCATTGCCATGGGACCTGTTGCGGCATTGGAAATTATCAAACACTTAGGAACAAACGGCGGCGGCTTTTTGGGTGCAAACTCCAGCACGCCTATTGAGAATCCGACCATAATCAGCAATCTGATTGAGCTTTATTCCATGATGCTTCTGCCGGGCGCCTGCGTTATCACCTTTGGCAAAATGGTGCGCGACCGCAAGCGCGAAATGGCACAGGAAAAACCGGATAGGGCTCAGGGGAAGATCCGCAAGAGCTTTACAGTT
>OMGQ01000917.1_pt1 | contig 21166 bp, 20 predicted proteins | sample 1646071 | NCBI WGS metagenome assembly OMGQ01 (sample SAMN05578585, study PRJEB25193) | human gut metagenome | biome: Human Microbiome; feature: human-associated habitat; material: feces | host: Homo sapiens | place: USA:Birmingham
GATTTTTCCGTTGGAACATTGGAGGCGCTTGTTGCGGCAGGACACGAGGTGTGTCTGGCAGTGACTCAGCCGGATAAGCCGAAGGGGCGGGGAAAAGAGATGCAGTTCACTCCGGTCAAAGAGGCTGCCATTCGTCATGGAATACCGGTTTATCAGCCGAAACGTGTCAGAAATCCTGAATGCATAGAGGAACTCAGAAAATATCAGGCGGATGTAATGGTTGTCATTGCATTCGGACAGATTTTGCCAAAAGAAATTCTGGAGATGACTCCATACGGATGTATCAATGTACATGCATCGCTGCTGCCGAAATATCGAGGTGCGGCTCCGATTCAGTGGTCCATCATCTGTGGAGAAGAGGTGACCGGAGTGACTACAATGCAGATGGATGAAGGGCTGGATACCGGAGATATGCTTTTGAAAACGGAGGTTGTGATTACACCGGAAGAGACAGGAGAGAGCCTTCATGACAAACTGGCGGAAGCCGGAGCTGAGCTTTGTGTCAAGACATTAGCAGAATTGGAAACTGGAAGTCTGACTCCGGAAAAACAGGGGGAAACTCCGACAATTTATGCAAAAATGCTGGATAAGCAGTTAGGAAATATTGACTGGACAAAACCTGCAATGGAAATAGAACGTCTGGTCAGAGGTTTAAATTCCTGGCCAAGTGCGTATACTTACTGGGAAGATAAGGTGATGAAAATCTGGAAAGCGAAGGCTGTCGTGGAAATGGTAGAAGAGACAGAAACTGCAGCAGAACCAGGATGCATTACGAGAGTAGAGAAGGATTGCTTTTATATACAGACAGGAGAGGGAGAACTCAAGGTTGAAGAATTACAGATTCCGGGAAAAAAACGAATGGATACAGGCGCGTTTTTGAGAGGGTATCATTTGGAACCGGGTGTCGTATTAAAAAGGAGTCGATAAGATGTTTTACTATGTTTATGACAGAACCTATATATTAGTGGTGATTGGAGTGCTGCTTTGTATGCTGGCATCCAATCGTGTCAACAGTGTGTTTCGAAAGTATGACAGAGTACGGAGTCATTCCGGTATGACAGGTCGGGAGGCGGCGGAACGTATTTTGCGGGCAAATGGGATTTATGATGTGCAGGTGCAGCACGTATCGGGAAGGCTGACCGACCATTATGATCCACGAAACAAAGTGCTGAGATTGTCAGATTCGACCTATGCGTCTACTTCTGTGGCGGCAATTGGAGTTGCGGCACATGAATGCGGACACGCAGTGCAGCATGCAGTGGGTTATGCACCGCTTCAAATTCGGGGCGCATTGGTGCCGATCGCAAACTTTGGATCAACACTGGCTTGGCCATTAATTGTAATAGGAATGTTTATGAACAATCAGATGGCAGCATTTTTGATTAATGCAGGCATTTTGTTATTTTTGGGCGCGGTTTTATTTCAGCTTGTTACACTTCCGGTGGAATTTAATGCTTCCGGCAGAGCTGTGCGTGCGCTGGAAAAAAGTGGAATGCTGTATGAAACGGAAATCGGACAGACAAAGGCTGTATTAGGCGCTGCTGCATTGACTTATGTAGCCAGTGCGGCATCTATGATTTTACAGCTTTTACGATTGTTATTGATCACAGGAGGAAGAAGACAACGAGATGAATAAGGCTGTCAGTGAAAGAGAACTGGTGTTAGCGATTCTCTTAGAAGTATTGGAAGAGGGAAAGTACAGTCATATAGTGTTGAATGATGTGCTGAGTAAATACCAGTATTTAGATAAAAAGGAGCGTGCATTCATTACAAGAGTAACGGAAGGTACGTTGGAACATATGATGGAACTGGATTATATTCTGAATCAGTTTTCTAAAGTAAAAGTGAAAAAAATGAAACCGGTTATTCGAAATATTCTGCGGAGTGCAGTTTATCAACTAAAGTATATGGATACAGTTCCAGATTCGGCGGCATGCAATGAAGCGGTGAAACTGGCTGTGAAAAAAGGCTTTGGAAGTCTGCGGGGATTTGTCAACGGTGTACTTCGCAATGTAGCGAGAAATCTGGATCAGATTCAATATCCGGAGAATCCGGCGGACTATTTGTCTGTCAGATATTCCATGCCTATGTGGATTTTGAAATTGTGGTTAAAATCCTATGATTTTGAAACAGTAGAAACAATGTTGATGCAGTTTCAAAAGGAAAGTCCTCTGACAGTGAGATGCCGGAATCCGGAATGTGTGGAGGAATTAAAACAGCAGTTGCAGAAGGAAGGGGTCCGGGTGGAAGAACATCCGTATCTTCCGTATGCGCTCTGTATTTCCGGTTTTGATTATCTTGGCGGGCTTTCCAGTTTCAGGGAAGGCACTTTTTCGGTGCAGGATATCAGTTCCATGCTGGTCTGTGAAATAGCAGCGCCAAAAGAGGGGGCAGAAGTGATTGATGTCTGTGCGGCTCCGGGTGGAAAAGCTCTGCATATGGCAGAACTTCTAAAAGGAAGCGGTCATGTGGAAGCAAGAGATCTGACGCCGTATAAGGTGTCTCTGATTCAGGAGAATATTGTTCGTACAGGACTTGCCAATATTGCTGCAGTCTGTAAGGACGCGACGCAATATGATGCGGAGAGTAAGGAAAAAGCAGATATTGTGATCGCGGATCTCCCCTGTTCCGGACTTGGAGTGTTGGGGAAGAAGACGGATTTGAAATATAAGGCAACCGAAGAAGGGTGTCACGAATTGGCGCAGCTTCAGCGTGATATCCTAAAAGTAGTGCAGCAATATGTAAAACCGGGAGGAATGTTGATCTACAGCACCTGTACGATCAATCCGGCAGAAAATCAGGATAATGTACATTGGTTTTTGAAAGAACATCCGCAATTTGAAGGGATGGACATACGTGACAGATTATGTCGGGAACTGCAGCAGGAGGTAAGAGAAGACGGCAGCCTGCAGTTGCTTCCGGGTATTCATGAGAGTGATGGATTTTTTATTGCGTGTATGAGAAAGAAGGAGTTATGAAAAAAGATATTCGTGCATATACATACGAAGAATTACAAGAAGAAATCAAAAATCTGGGAGAAAAAGCATTTCGGGCAAAGCAGATCTATGAGTGGATTCACCAGAGGCAGGCAGAGCATTTTGATGAAATGACAAATCTCTCCAAAGGGCTTAGACAATTGTTGGAAGACAGCTATGAAATCCTTCCGGTAGAGATGGTAGAGAGACAGGAATCTGCGTTGGATGGGACAAATAAATTTTTGTTCCGTTTATATGACGGGAACGTAGTGGAAAGCGTATTGATGCGGTATCACCATGGAAATTCCGTATGCATTTCCTCGCAGGTAGGCTGTCGAATGGGTTGTCGTTTCTGTGCATCGACAATTGGCGGTCTGGAGCGAAACCTGTCGGCGTCTGAGATGCTGGGACAGATATACCAGATTCAGAAGATAATAGGAGAACGGGTGTCAAATGTAGTGATTATGGGAACCGGTGAACCGTTGGATAATTATGAGAATTTTCTGAAATTCATTCATATATTAACGGATGAATATGGACTGCATATCAGTCAGCGGAATGTGACGGTTTCGACCTGTGGAATTGTTCCGAAAATGTATGAACTGGCGAAAGAACATTTACAGATTACGTTGGCGCTCTCCCTGCATGGTTCAACGCAGGAGAAACGGCAGCGTCTGATGCCGGTGGCAAATAAATACGAACTGCAGGAAGTGTTAAAAGCCTGTGACAATTATTTTCAGGAAACAGGGCGCAGGATTACTTTTGAGTACAGTATGGTGCATGGAGTAAATGACACAGAGGAAGATGCAGAAGAATTGATCGCAATTTTGAAACCGCGTAACTGTCATCTGAATCTGATTCCGGTAAATCCAATAAAAGAAAGGGATTTTGTGCGTCCAAATAGGGAAAATGCACTGAATTTCAAAAATAAACTTGAAAAATGCGGGATTAATGTTACTATAAGAAGAGAAATGGGCGCAGATATTGATGGTGCCTGCGGTCAGCTCAGAAGAAGTTACCAGGGAAGGAGTACAATATGAAGACATTTTCCATAACAGATGTTGGTATGGTTAGACAAGTGAATCAGGACTATGTCTATACAACAGACAATCCACTGGGACCGCTTCCGAATCTGTTTGTAGTTGCAGACGGAATGGGCGGACATCAGGCAGGCGATTATGCATCGAAGTATACCGTAGAGGTACTTCGGCGTGAATTGAAGCAGAGTGAAGAGGAAGACGTGGAAAAAGCGCTGGTTTCTGCAATTAAGACAGCGAACCGGGAGATTATTAAGAAAGCATCTCAGGACCCTCATTTAAAGGGAATGGGAACTACCGTTGTGGTAGCAACGATTGTCAATCAGATGATGTATTTTGCCAATGTAGGAGACAGCCGTTTGTATTTGATCAATCAAGGAATCACACAGTTGACCAAGGATCATTCGCTGGTAGAAGAGATGGTTCGGCTGGGCGGCATTAAGCCGGAAGAAGCAAAGAGTCATCCGGATAAGAATATTATTACCCGGGCAATCGGGGCAAAAGCAGAGGTAGATGTTGACTTCTACGAGCACCGTCTGAAACGGGGAGACATCATATTGATGTGTACAGACGGTTTGAGCAATATGGTAGAGGATGAAGAACTGTTCCATATTGTTCAGGGAGGAAGAGATATTGTGGAGGCAGGTACGTCTCTGGTAGAAGCAGCAAAAGAGAATGGCGGAACGGATAACATAGGTCTTGTGTTGACAGATCCGTTTGACGATGAGGTGAGTTTATGTTAAAAGAAGGGATTTTTTTAGGAAAGCGATATGAGATCCTTGAACGTATCGGAGCCGGTGGGATGGCAGATGTGTATAAGAGCAAGGATCATAAGCTGAACCGTTATGTGGCGGTAAAGGTTTTAAAAAGTGACTATCGTTCAGATGAGGTGTTTATTCAGAAGTTTGTAAGTGAGGCACAGGCTGCGGCCGGACTGATGCATCCAAATGTGGTAAACGTTTATGATGTAGGACAGGATCGCGGACTGTATTATATGGTTATGGAACTTGTGGAAGGCATCACGCTGAAAGATTATATAGAAAAAAAGGGAAAACTTTCTGCAAAAGAGACAATCAGTATCTCGATTCAGATGGTGACAGGTATTCAGGCTGCGCATAATCAGCATATCATTCACAGGGATATCAAACCTCAGAATATTATTATTTCACGAGATGGCAAGGTAAAGGTGACAGACTTTGGTATTGCCAGAGCAACTACGTCTACCAATACGATCAGTACCAATGTGATGGGATCTGTGCATTATACGTCACCTGAGCAGGCAAGAGGCGGTATTGTAGACGAAAAGAGCGATATCTATTCTGCAGGTATCACAATGTACGAGATGATTACGGGACATGTGCCGTTTGATGGAGATTCTACGGTTTCTGTAGCGATTAAGCATTTGCGTGAGGAGATGGTTTCTCCGGCAGAAGAGGTGCCGGATATTCCATATAGTCTGGAGTGCATTATTATGAAGTGTACACAGAAGAGTACAGCACGCAGATATCAGAACTGTCAGCAGCTCATCAATGATTTGAAACGTTCGCTGGTAGATCCGGATGGAGATTTTGTAAATGCAGCCGGATATGTCTCCGGTGCGACGGAAACGGTTGTGATGTCGGATGAGGAATTGCGTAGAGTACAGAGACAGCAGTATCCGCAGGACGAAGATTATGATGATGATTATGATAACGATGATTACGACAACGACGATTACGATAACGACGATTACGATAATGATGATTATAATGAGGATGAAAGAGAATACAGCCGGAATTCCAGTCGTAACCAACGCGGAAAGAAGAAAAATGTAGATCCTAATACAAAGAAAATCATGAAGATTCTGATGATTGTGGCTGCAGTGGTAATCGCCCTTGCTGCAGTATTTTTGATCGGTAAAGCAGCAGGAATATTTAATTCTGTACCGGGGATCACAGCGGATAAAGGAACTGCAAAAGTAGCAGTGCCAAATGTAGTCGGCATGACAAAGGAAGAAGCGATCAAGGCTCTGGCCAAGAGAGATCTTGGATATCGTATTGTGGATACAAAGCCATCGGATAAATACGAAAGCGGCGAGATTATGGAACAAAAGACTAAGGCAAATACCAAAGTTGCTAAGAATACAACGATCGAACTGGTAGAAAGCGTTGGAAAAGAAGCAAAGAAAGTTGCAGTTCCTGATGTGGCAGACAAGAGTGAGGACGATGCACAGAAGATCTTGGAGGATGCCAAACTTGTTGTAGAAAATGAAGCAAAATATGACGATACAGTTGAAGCGGGAAAAGTTATTTCAACAGATCCGGCTGCCGGTACAGAGCTTACTGAAGGCAGCAAAGTAATTATGTATGTCAGCCAAGGAAAAGAAAAGGTAGAAGTTCCGAATCTGGTAGGAAAGACCTATGATGAAGCGGTTGCTGCTCTTACGGAGCTAGGGCTAAATGCTAATCCAACTGAAGAATACAGTGATAAGGCTTCCGGAACTGTTTTATCCCAGACACAGTCTGCCGGTAAAAAGGTAGAAAAAGGAAGTACGATTGATTTTGTGTTTAGTAAAGGAAAAGAGCAAGCAACAGTACCGGGCCTGGTATGGTCTAAATATGAAGATGCCATTGCAACATTGTCATCATATGGATTAAAACCGGGAACGGTATCAAGGGAATATGATAATACAGGAATGTTTCCTCCCGATTATGTTATGTATCAGACACAAACTGAGGGAAGCAGTGTGGATCGTGGAAGTAAAATCGATTTTGTTGTCAGCAAAGGTGTGGATCCAAGTATCAATACGGAACCGGATCAAGGAACTGGCGGAGAGAACCAGGGCGGCAATGAAAACGAACAATAGAGCAGATAGATGGTTAATTAATGGCTAATTATATGCAAGGGAAGATAATAAAAGGAATTGCCGGATTCTACTACGTTTATGTAGTAGAATCCGGTCTTTATGAATGTAAAGCAAGAGGGGTGTTTCGAAAAGAAAAATTAAAGCCTCTTGTTGGTGATGAGGTAGAGATTGAGATTCTGGATGAAATAGAAAAGACAGGAAATATCATACAGATTCTGCCACGTAAAAATGAATTGATACGGCCGGCTGTAGCAAATATTGATCAGGCTCTGGTTGTGTTTGCTGTGACAGAGCCACAGCCGCATTTTAATTTGCTGGATCGTTTCTTGATTATGATGGAGAAAAAAGAAATACCGGTTATTTTGTGTTTTAATAAAAAGGATATAGCAGAAGATGCAGAAATTGCAGCTTTGGAGCAGATTTATGAATCTTGCGGTTATCCGGTTGTTTTTGTGAGTGCCCGTATGCAGGAGAATGTTGAACAGATTCAGATTCTTCTGGAGGGAAAAACAACGGCAATTGCGGGACCTTCCGGTGTCGGGAAATCTTCGCTGATCAATCTGTTACAGACAGAGGTTGAGATGGAAACCGGAAGTATCAGCAAGAAAATTGCAAGAGGTAAGCATACGACTCGACATTCGGAGTTGATTACAATTGATCCATCGACATTTATTATGGATACGCCGGGATTTAGTTCCTTGTATGTAAATGATTTCGAAAAGGAAGATTTGAAATATTATTTCAGGGAATTTGCACCTTATGAAGGGCTGTGCAGATTCCATGGATGTGATCATGTTCATGAGCCGGGCTGTGCAGTAAAAGCAGCGGTAGAAGAGGGCAGGATTCACAGAATAAGGTACGAGGATTATTTGGAAATGTACCGGGAATTACAGGAGAAAAAGAGGTATTAAATGATGAGACAGATTTTGGCGCCTTCCATTTTATCGGCAGATTTTAAAATATTAGGAGAACAGATGGCTCTTTGTGAAAAGGGCGGAGCAGAATATCTTCACTTTGATGTGATGGATGGAATGTTCGTACAGAATATTTCCTTCGGCATACCGGTATTGGAATCCATCAAAGGGTTTAGCGGTATGGTTCTGGATGTGCATTTAATGGTTACAGAACCGATACGATATGTGGAAGCATTTGCAAAAGCCGGTGCAGATATTTTGACTGTTCATTATGAAGCGTGCGAGGATGTACAGGCAACATTGGATCAGATACATGCATGTGGAATCAAAGCTGGAATTACAATCAAACCGGACACGCCCGTGGAAGTGTTAAAACCGTATCTGGATCAGGTGGATATGTTTCTGATCATGTCAGTAGAGCCTGGACAGGGTGGACAAGGATTCATTCCGGAGTCATTGGAAAAGATTCGGGTTCTGAGAGAGATGCTGCAGGAAAAGGGACTGGATACCGACATTGAAGTGGATGGCGGTATAAAGTTGGAGAATGTTGCAGAAGTTGCAAAAGCCGGTGCAAATGTTATGGTGGCTGGTTCTGCTGTTTTTCGTGGAGACATTGAAGAAAATGTTTCCGGATTTATGAGGATTTTGAAGGATTATGAATAAGCGTACGGTCATTGTCAGCGGAGGAATGCTGGAGGAAGATTTTGTGCTTTCGATTTTAGAGAGTGAAGAGACGGAATTTATTATCGGTGTGGATAAAGGACTGCGGTTTTTATATCAGCATCAGATTCTTCCGGATTATATTGTAGGTGATTTCGATAGTGCTCCGCAAGACATTGTAAAATATTATAAAGAAGAGACCAATGTGCCGATTCGGGAATTTAATCCGATCAAAGACGCATCGGATACGGAGAATGCAATCCGACTGTGTCTGGATATGAGAAGAAAAAATATCTGGATACTGGGAGCTACCGGGGCAAGAGTAGACCATCTTTGGGCAAATATACAAAGTCTGAAAATTGCCAAAGAGTCCGGTGCAGACGCTGTGATAATGGATAAACATAATAGAATCAGGCTTATTGACGAAAGTATCGTGCTGAAGCGAGAGGAAGCATATGGAACATATTTTTCTTTATTCCCATTAGGTGGGACAGTGTGTGATTTTAATATTACAGGAGCAAAATATCCGCTTTCACATCATACACTGAAACCTTACGACAGTTTGTGCGTCAGCAATGAATTTCTGGAAGATGAAGTGGCCATTGCGTTTCCGTTTGGAGATATAATATTGATGGAAACAAGGGATTAATTAAAAGATTGATTTAAAGCAGGAAGGTGACACAGGGTGTCACCTTCCTTTTGTTATGGTAAGAGAGATGGAGGTTTGTTATAGAAGAAAATATTTACGAAAAAAAGTCTGTACATTCATTGATTCTTTATTTTTCTATACCTGCTATTTTTCCTTTGATTGTAGAAATTATGGCATCTGTGGTGATACGGCGTTTGCAGGACATCTGGGAGAGATTTCGGTTGCTGCATTGACAACAATGGGATTGCTATCGCCTATTTTAAGTATTTATACAGCTTTTCAAGCATTGTTTGCTGTTTCTACATCCATTATGATTGCAAAGTATCTGAAAGAGCAAAAAGTACGAGAGGAATATTTTATAACAGGCATTTGCATGACTTTTATTGCAAGTGCAGGTGTTTCGATTTGTTCGTATTTGATAATGCCGGGGCTTTTATCTTTCATAGGTGCAGAGGGACAAATAGCGATACTGGCAGAAAAGTATCTAAGGATACAATTATTCAGTAATGTGTTTAGTGCGCTGGGATATACTTTGACAAGCTGCATTCGTGCATTTGGTTATCCAAGGATTGAGATGGTATTTACCGGACTTGTATATGGAACTCTTGTCAGTGAAGTGTTCTGTTGTTTTGCCTCGTTATTGTGGTTGTTGAAACATCGGCTGCTATGGTCCAAATGGCACATGTCCTGGAGAAATTTTAAAACGTATACATTTGAATTGTTAAAGTTTGGGATTGCACAGACGATTATTCAATCATTAGCCGGATGTACGGCATTTTTTGTGAATCAGAGCTTGCTGCTTAATACAACATTAAATCATGTTGCTGCTTGGAATGTCGTCCAAAAAATTTATACGTTATTCTTGATGCCAATAGTTGGAATCACGCAGGGGGTTCAGACGATCATTGCATATTTTGACGGACATCAGGAGAAAAACAAGAAGAAAAAAACACTTTTTACAACGATAGGATATACCGTTATGTATGGAGTTGTGGGAGTGATTTTGGTTTTCTTTTTCGGGGAAAATATATCGTCGTTGTTTGCAAGTTCGGACCAGGTCTATCAACTGGGAAATGGAATTCTTCGCGTTGTGTTTTCAACATTCCCGTTAATGGGAATTTTCTATACGGTTATGACATTGTATGAAGTAACTGGTCATGAAGGAAAAGCAGTCTTTTGCGCCGTTCCGATTGCTGATATACTGGCAATGTTGATAGCTTTAGTTAGTGGAAACAATAAGGAGAATAAGAATGAGAATCTTAGTGATTGAAGATGAGGCTGCTCTTTTACAGGATTTTTGTAAAGGGTTAAGAATAAAAGGATATGCGGTAGATTCGGCAGAGAATGGAAGAAAAGGGTATCAGATGGCGATGGATGAAGAATATGATCTGATTATACTTGACTTAAATCTGCCTGAGATGGACGGTCTGGAACTGCTGTCTCGATTGAAAAAGGAAAAAAGACAGATAAAGGTGTTGATTTTATCCGCAAATCATCAATTAGAGACAAAATTATCAGGATTTGAATCGGGTGCGAGCGATTATCTGACAAAACCGTTTCATTTTGAAGAATTGGAGGCGCGCATTCGAATCTTATTGAACCGTCAGTTTATTCAACAGACAACCAGACTGGAATATCATGAATTGTGCATGGATACTTTAAAGAGAACAGTCATAGTGAAGGGGCAAGAGTTACATCTGACAGCAAAAGAGTTCGCTATTTTAGAGTATTTTCTTTTACACGAGGGGTGTCTGATTACGCAGCAGGATATTATAGATCATGTGTGGGATGGTGATTCAGATCCTTTTAGTAATTCCATACGAGTATACTTGTCAGCATTACGAAAAAAAGTGAAAAATACATTAGGATACGATCCGATTAAGACAAAAATAGGAGAAGGTTATATATTATCATGAAAACAGTTTCATTAAAAATCAGATATACCATCATAACAAGTTTATTTTTATTATGTAGTTGTATAGCACTTATGTTTTTTTCTAATATTTCAGCCAATAGAATGGTACAAAATTTAGAAGAAGAGATTCTTGCAGAAGAGGTAATACCGGCAGGAAACGGCGAGGACTCAGAGACTTATTTAAAGAGTGAAGTTGCAACGCCGATGGTTGCGACAAGGGCGTCTTATGTGCTGTTTCGGAAAGAAACCGCAATGGCTACAGGGATAATTGTTTTGATCGGAAGTGTAATTACTTATTTTGCGGCTGGTTATATGTTAAAACCGGTGCAGGAATTATCCGGAGAAATAAAAAAACGAAATATCAATAATTTTGCCGAACCACTAAATGTTCCACAAAGTTCTGATGAAATACAGGAGCTTACCGTTTCTTTTAATCAATTGTTGGAAGAAGTACAGCATTCTTTTCAAATACAAAAGCAGTTCTCGGCAGATGCCGCGCATGAATTGCGTACACCTTTAGCTATATTACAGACAAAAATAGATGTTTTTTTCATGGAAAGAACGCTTGATGATGAAACGCAGGAATTTATAAATGCATTACGGGAACAGGTGGGAAGACTTGCCGGTTTGATTGATGATTTGCTTTTATTTAGCCGGGATCTTCCTCTGGAAAATATGGAGATGGTTCAGCTGCAGCCGTTATTGATAGATGTGGTGAATGAATTGGCGGATCTTGCAGAAGAGAAGAAGATAGAAATCGATTTGAATTGTTCAAATGAAACAGTTTTTGGACAGGATCGTTTATTAGAACGAGTTTTTTATAATTTGTTGGAAAATGCAGTGAAATATAGTTCCGGTGGCACAAAGGTTTCTATTTTAGTTGAACAAGAAGAGGGAAAAACAATGGTGTCATTTGCAGATCAGGGGGAAGGGATACCTGCTGATTATCGGCAAGACATTTTTGAACCATTCTTCCGTATTGACAAATCACGCAGTCGTGCTGTGGGCGGCAACGGTTTAGGCCTGGCAGTTTGTAAGAAAATATTGAACCGCCATAATGCAGAAATATCAGTAGAATCAAATGATCCAAAGGGTTCTGTATTTCAAATAGTTTTTTTATCTTAACATCAGCTTTATATGGATTGTGTTAAACTCCTTTTACAATATCAAAAGTAAAAGGAGTTTTTGTTTATGAAGAAAAAAATTGTAGTTAGTTTTTTGGTGGGAGCTATGATGTTCTCATTGGCAGCTTGCGGGGATCAAAAGCCGGATTTAAAAGAAGTAGAGCAGGCAATTTCAAACGGTGAAGTGACAATCGAGGATGTGCTGGATAAAGGATGGGTAACACAGGACTGGTTGGATACATTAAATAATTCCTATCCGGAAATTCAGGAAAAAGGTGCAGAAATCCTTGTCTGTGTAAAGAATTATACGGAAGATCAAAGGTTTGAAAATGTTCCGTTTCCGATAATTATTTACAATGAATCTGTGAAAAATGCATTGGACCATATGAATATGTCAGAAATGGCGGAGGAAATACCGAATTGTGGGAACTGGTTTGTAAATAGCTATTTTGCATCATCGTGGAATGCAATGATAACAAAAGAACAATTATTAAAAGAAGTTGATATTTTTACAAATCTAAATAGTGAAGGGGCAGCAACTGTTATTGGTTGAGTTATGAGAAAAAATACAATTACATGGATACTGATAGCGGTCATAATGATTGGGATCGGAATTTATCGAGATGAGGTATCAGTGGTTTTAAATAAAGGAATCAACATATGTTTGGAGTGTATTGGAATTGGATAAAAAAGTAAAGAATCTCAAAGAAAATCATAATCGTTGGAAAATTCAATTTCTTTCTGCTATTTTTACCAATCCGTTCGTTTTGAATTTTTTTCAGGGGAAGATTTATAGAGGAAAGCTGAAAAATATCTGCGTTCCCGGATTAAATTGTTATTCTTGTCAGGGAACTGCGGGAGGCTGTCCAATCGGTTCTTTTCAAGCTGTAGTGGGAGTTGCTAAATTTTCATTTTCTTATTACATTGTCGGAATCGTAATTTTAATAGGAACTGTTTTGGAAAGAATAGTCTGTGGGTTTTTATGTCCGTTTGGGTGGTTTCAGGAATTGTTACATAAAATACCGGGTAAAAAGTTCAGCACAAAGCCTTTTCATTACTTGACTTATTGTAAATACATCATTCTGATCGTATTTGTGTGGATTTTACCGATTACAGTTGTCAATGAGGTCGGAATGGGGAATCCATTTTTTGTAAATATATTTGCCCGGCCGGAATTTTAGAAGGTGGGATACCATTATCAATTGTAAACGGAGGGATACGAGCTAGTCTGGGCTGGCTGTTTACGTGGAAAAGTGTTATTTTAATCGGAATTGTTTTGTTATCGATTTTCTTTTATCGCCCATTTTGCAAATGGATTTGTCCATTGGGAGCATTTTATGCGCTTTTTAACAAAATATCGGTTTATCAACTTCGTATAGATAAAGAAAAATGTACCTCCTGTGGTTTGTGCAATAAGGTCTGCAAAATGGATGTAGAGGTATTTCGAACGCCAAATCATACAGAATGTATTCGGTGTGGGGACTGTGTTCATGCGTGCCCGCATCATGCAATTATAAAATCATTCACGTTAAAGAAGGGAAAAGCATCATGAAAAAAATAAGTAGATTTCTGTTGTGTGCAATGTTCGTAGGAATGATTCTTACGGGATGCGGAAAGAAAGGAAGTGAATTGGTTAGTAAAACTCCATTTCCTGATTTTTCTGAGACGACTGTAGAGGGAGAAACGTTCTTAAATGATATATTCAAAGAATATCATGCAACAATTGTAAACTTTTGGAATAATGGATGTGGCACATGTATTGAAGAGATGCCCGAGCTGGAGGAATTATATCATGAATTTCAAAAGGAAGATGTAAATTTAATCGGTGTGGGAACAGATTCCGGAGAGAATGAAGAACAGTTTGAAACTGCGAAAGAAATTTTAAAAGAAAAGCAAGTTACTTATCCAAATATTTCCCCTGATCCCAGAAAAACATTTTACAAAGAATTTATTTCGAATTTGAGCAGTTATCCGGTGACATATGTTGTTGATCGCGAAGGGAATATTGTAGGAGCGCCGATTTATAGAAATGTAAAAAAACAGTTAGAAACAATTCGATTAAGAATAGAAGGGTTAACAGAGTAAGTATTTAATTAGAAGCAGGTTTATGTTTTGCGTCGGCAATGATTTTTGTCTGGCTGAAATATTTGGTTGTTAAGATTGAAAAAGAAGAGTCCTTGTGATATACTTTATATTTGCGTTGGACTCTTTTTTGTTGTTCGGTATGCGATAAAACAGTCCGGTGGACTGTTGAGTGTGAAAGAAGGTAAAAATGTGTTCTGAGATGTTTTGGACGCATAAGTTCAACAAGCTACGCCGCCGGTTAAATGAAAAGGCGTAAAAAGGCGTAAAGAAATCATAAGAAGGGTGAAAATCCTGTGAAATCAAGGGTTTTCAGACAGGTGAAGATAAATATGAAATTAGGTATCGTGGGATTGCCAAATGTAGGAAAAAGTACATTATTCAATTCGCTTACAAAGGCAGGCGCAGAGTCAGCAAACTATCCGTTCTGTACAATTGACCCGAATGTAGGAGTTGTTACTGTACCGGACAAGCGTCTGGATGTATTGGGCGAGATGTATCATACAAAGAAAATTGTTCCGGCAGCGATTGAGTTCGTGGACATTGCAGGTCTTGTGAAGGGAGCCTCTAAGGGAGAAGGTCTTGGAAACCAGTTCCTTGCAAATATTCGGGAAGTGGATGCGATTGTGCATGTGGTGAGATGTTTTGAGGACAGCAATATTGTACATGTAGATGGAAGTATTGATCCGCTGAGAGATATTGAAACGATTAATCTGGAACTGATCTTTTCTGATCTTGAGATTCTGGAGAGAAGAATTGCGAAGACGGTGAAATTGTCCAGAAATGATAAGACAGCGGCAAAAGAATTGGAGTTATTGAATCGTTTGAAAGCTCATCTGGAAGAAAACCAGCTCGCGAAGAGTTTTGTGACAGAAGATGAAGATGAACAGGCATGGATGGCAGGATATAATCTGCTGACTGCAAAGCCGGTTATTTTTGCGGCGAATGTGACAGAGGACGATCTGGCAGATGATGGGGCAAATAACGCAGGTGTGCAGGCGGTTCGTGAATATGCCGAAAGAGAAAACTGTGAGGTGTTTGTGGTATGCGCACAGATCGAACAGGAAATTGCTGAGTTGGAAGAGGATGAGAAGAAGATGTTTCTGGAAGATCTGGGGCTGGAAGAATCCGGATTGGAAAAACTGATTAAAGCAAGTTATCATTTGCTTGGTCTGATCAGTTATCTGACAGCAGGAGAACCGGAAGTACGTGCGTGGACGATTAAGAGGGGAACGAAGGCTCCGCAGGCGGCAGGAAAGATTCACTCAGATTTTGAAAGAGGCTTTATCCGGGCAGAGATTGTAAGTTATGATGATCTGATGGCGTGTGGAACACATGCAGCTGCAAAGGAAAAAGGATTGGTACGTCTGGAAGGAAAAGAGTATGTTGTACAAGATGGAGATATCATTGTCTTCAGATTTAATGTATAAATAACGGAAAGGAGCATACAGAGTATGCACTATGATATTCGTTTCCCGCATTTGGGAATAGTTCTTGACCATGTTGGTAAATCCATATCTTTGTTTGGATTTGAAGTTGCTTTTTATGGGATAATTATTGGAAGTGCAATCTTGATCGGTTTCTGGATCGCTATGTCTGAGGCGAAACGGACGGGACAAGATCCGGAGAATTATCTGGATATGGGAATTGTCGGAGTGATTTTAGGAATTGTCGGGGCGAGGTTGTATTACGTAATATTCTCTTGGGATATGTATAAGGACAATCTGCTGCAGATCTTTAATCTGCGGGCAGGCGGACTTGCGATTTACGGCGGTGTGATCGGAGCAGCTGTAGCGGTGTTTGTCTGTGCAAAATGGAAGAAACTTTGTGCGCCTCAGATTTTCGATACGATTGCAATTGCACTGATCAATGGACAGATGCTTGGAAGATGGGGCAATTTCTTTAATCGAGAAGCATTTGGAGAATATACCGATTCTGTTTTTGCTATGCAGTTACCACTGGATGCAGTGCGCGCAGGTGATGTGACAGAATTGATGCAGAAGCATATTCAGGTGATAGATGGGGTAAAGTATATTCAAGTACATCCAACATTTTTATATGAATCGGTATGGTGCTGTATAGTATTAATCTGTCTGGTGCTTTACCGGAAACATAAAAAGTTCGAAGGAGAGTTGTTCTTATTATATTTATTTGGATATGGTCTTGGACGTGTCTGGATCGAAGGCCTTCGTACGGATCAATTGTTGATTCCGGGACTGGGCTTTCCGGTATCACAGGTCCTTGCAGGTGTGATGGTAATTGCAACAGCAGTTGTTTTGATTTATTTAAGACGAAGGAAGCAAAAAAGCAGGTAGTACGCAGATAGCTACTGCCAAAGATTTACCGGAGGTTGTACAAATGAAAAATACAAAGTCTGCTCTGGAAAAAAAGAAAATTGCTCTTCTTTTTGTGGCAGTGGTCCTTGTAGCCACTGTCGCTTTTACTTTTGGGTTTCAATTATGGAATCACGGTAAAAAAGAAAAGGAAAAGATCAATCGAGGAGTTGCATATCTGGAAAGTTTGGAAAAACAGGATATTTCGGCAATCAGCAGTAAAATTGATGCTGTGAAAGCAGCACATAGTCTTGAGATGTCTGAAACAGATGAAAATGCAGTCTGGGGTGGTTTTGACAGTGCGATGATCTTAGGAGATTCCAGAGCGGTTGGATTCCGATATTTTGAATTTTTATTAGAAAATCAAGTGATCGCTGAAAGCGGAAGAAAAATCACTGATGTTCCGGATGAAATTGAAACTCTAAAAAAGGCCAGTCCAAAACAGATTTTTCTCTGTTTTGGGATCAATGATATACGGAGCGAACTATGGCCGGAACCGGCAGAGTATGCGGCTGCTTATCAGGAAGTGGTTGCCCTTTTGCATAAAGAGCTGCCGGGAACTACGATTTACATCAATTCCATACTTCCGGCGGTAGGAGATGGGTATTCCAGCTATGAAGGATATGCAAGAATCAGTGATTACAATGCGGCAATAAAAGAGATGGCAGAGAAGAACGGATATCGTTATGTAGATAATGATTCTGTAGCAGCGGCGCATGTGGATCTATATGAAGCAGATGGATTGCATTTGCAAAAAGAGTTTTATAAATATTGGGCTACTAACATGCTCACAGAGGTGAAGAAACAGTGAAAAAATATTTTTCTCAAATCAAGATAATCCTGGCAGTTCTTTTGTTTGGGTTTATCCTTATGGATATTGGGAGTCATCCCGACAGCAAAGCGGATATTCAGGATGTAGCTGCAAAAGTGGCGAAAGCAGCTGAAACAGGAGAAAACGTTCCAGCAGAAGAGCGTATGGTAAAACGATTCTATGGAATAAATCCAAAAGACTATGCCGGGATTGTTTTATATACACCAAAAGATAATATGGATGTTAATGAGATTCTGATTGTCAAATTGCGTGATCAATCTCAGTCAGAGTCTGTGGAGGAAGCGATTCAAAAACGACTGCAGACACAGCTGAAAAGTTTTGAAGGGTATGGAGCTGAGCAGACTGCATTGCTAAAGGCACACGTGTTAGAAGTGCGGGGAAATTATATTTTGTATGCGGTCGGAGAAAAAGCAGATGTTGTACAAAAGGCATTTTTAGATAGTTTATAACAGAGGAGAAAACGTATGATATTCAGCAGTATATTTTTTATCTTTGCATTTTTGCCGGTTGTTCTGATCGTATACTATCTGACCCCATTCAAATTGAAAAATCTGGTACTTCTGATTGCAAGTTTGATTTTTTATGCATGGGGAGAACCGGTGTATGTGGTCTTGATGATATTTAGCATCGCAATTAATTTTGTGAGCGGGATCGAGCTGGAATATTACATGGAAAATGGCGAGATGAGAAAAGCGAAACTGGCGTGTACAGTGACTGTCGTAATGAATCTTTTGATTCTCGGATTTTATAAATATTATGGATTTTTGATGGATAATCTGAATGCGATCCTTCCGGTTGACATATCTTATACGGAGTTGGCACTTCCCATCGGAATCTCGTTTTATACATTTCAGACCATGTCCTACGTCATTGATGTGTATAGGGGGAAGGTCGAGGCGCAGCACAATCCAATCACGTTTGGAGCCTATGTTTCTATGTTTCCGCAGTTGATTGCGGGGCCGATCGTCCGGTATTCGGATGTGGAGAAACAACTGGCGCATCGCAGTTTGTCTCTTGAAAAATTTGGAGACGGCGTGATGTGGTTTTTACAGGGATTGGGCAAGAAAGTGCTGATTGCAAATAATATGGGAAGTATTTATGAATCAGTCATGGCTTTGGGCGCATCGGAAACTTCGGTGCTGACGGCATGGATCGGATGCTTTGCGTATACAATGCAGATCTATTTCGATTTCGGCGGATACTCAGATATGGCAATTGGATTGGGAAAAATGCTGGGCTTTGATTTTATGCAGAATTTCAATTATCCATATACTGCAAAGAGCATTACGGATTTCTGGCGCAGATGGCATATTTCATTAAGCAGTTGGTTCAAAGAATATGTGTATATTCCATTGGGCGGTAATCGGGGCAGTACTGCACAGGCAATTCGGAATCTGATGCTTGTGTGGGCGCTGACCGGAATGTGGCATGGAGCTGCATGGAACTTTATTTTCTGGGGCATATATTACGGCGTGATACTGATCATAGAAAAATATGTTCTGAAAGGCGCTGTAGATCGTTTGCCGGGGGTGCTGCAGCACTTCTATACTATGGTTCTTGTTATGTTTGGATGGGTTCTGTTTTTTGCACCATCATTGGGCAGGGCAGTCTCCTATATGGGAACGATGCTTGGGATCGGCGGCGCAGGTTTTCTGGATATGACGGCGGTTTATTATTTAAAGTCAAGTTTTGTCTTAGGGATTGTTGCTGCGGCTGCAAGCACTCCTTGGATGTACCGGCATTTTTCAAGATGGATGAAAGAGAGAGAAACTTATAAACGTATTCTTTGTGTAATTGTGTATGCGGTGATGTTTCTCATTTCCATTGCATATTTGGTAAATGCAACTTATAATCCGTTTTTGTATTTCAGATTTTAGAAAAGGTGAATAAAGTATGGAAAATAAAACACGAAGACAGAAAAGGAGAGGCGGGCGAAAGGAAAACAGAGGACTGTATCGAGTGATTGCAATTTTGTTTGTTGCCGGAGTTCTGGTTTTGACTGCATCAAGTATCCTTCGTCCGGATGTGCATTTTTCGGAGGAAGAGAACCGGGTTCTGGCGGAAGTTCCAAAATTGAGTACAGAAACTGTTTTGAATAAGAAATATATGACCGGATTGGAATCGTATACGTCAGATCAGTTTGTAATGCGTGATTTCTGGATTAAAATGAAGGTTCGGTGCGATCTTTTGATGGGAAAACGAGAACTAAACGGGGTCTATCTTGGAAAAGATAAATATCTGATGCAGATTCCTGCACAGCCGGATATTCAAAATGTACAGGCAAATCTTGAGGCGATGAACCGGTTTGCACAGCAACATGAAGGAATGCAGGTGAATGCGATGTTTATTCCAAATGCGGTTTATGTGATGGAGGATTATTTGCCGAAAGGGGCTCCGGTGCGTGACCAGGGAAAAGATCTGCAGAATATTCAGAAACAATTGTCGAATGAAGTACACGTGATTGATGTGACAAAAACATTGCAGCAGCACGCAGAAGAAGGCATGTATTATAAAACAGATCACCACTGGACAAGTAAGGCGGCTTTTTATAGCTTTAAAGCGGCGGCTCCACAGCTTGGAATAGAACAGCCGGTAAGTAAGTATACGACTTATACAGTGACAGATTCTTTTTCCGGAACGCTTGCGTCCAGAAGCGGTTATCACAAAGCAAAAGATGCGATTGAGGTATATGCACCGGAGGGGATAGAACTGCAGTATCTGGTCAGTGATTCGGACAACGGAGAAAAAAGACCGACAGTGTATGATAGAAAAGCCTTGAAAGAAAAAGATAAGTACCAGTTGTTTTTCGGCGGAAATCATGCGATGGTAACGATTTCCACAACCAATGATACGACGAAAAAACTAGTAGTATTTAAAGATTCTTATGCCAATTGTTTTGTTCCGTTTTTGCTACCGTATTACAATGAAATCATCATGATCGATCCCCGGTACTATTATGACAACGTGGAAACATTGCTTAAAAATAAGCAGATTACGGATGTTTTATTTCTTTATAATGTAGATACATTTTTGACAGATAATTCATTAGCCGGGGTACTGGAAACAGATTCCTAGAAACGATAAAAGGAGAAGGATTTATTAGAAATAATTATAAATATTTCTCCTTTTTTTCATAAATGTACTTAAAAATAAACAAAAAAACAAAAGGGTTCTATGGACTTTTGTGAATATTGGCGATATAATTAAGACACATGTGGAAAACTAAAGTTTTGCAATGTACAGAATAAGGAGGAACAAGAAATGGCAAGAAAAATGAAGACCATGGATGGTAACCAGGCAGCAGCTCACGTGTCTTATGCGTACACAGAAGTTGCAGCGATTTATCCAATCACACCATCATCTGTCATGCCTGAGCATGTAGACGAGTGGGCTACAGAGGGCAGAGAGAACATTTTTGGAACGACTGTTGAAGTTACAGAGATGCAGTCCGAGGCAGGTGCAGCAGGTGCAGTTCATGGTTCCTTAGCAGCAGGAGCTTTGACAACAACATTTACGGCATCACAGGGATTACTTTTGATGATTCCAAACTTATATAAAGTAGCAGGAGAGCAGCTTCCAGGAGTATTCAACGTATCAGCACGTGCAATTGCAAGTCATGCGCTGTCTATCTTTGGAGATCACTCTGACGTTTACGCTTGTCGTCAGACAGGAGCAGCTATGCTCTGCGAATCCAGTGTACAGGAAGTTATGGACTTGACTCCGGTTGCACATTGTGCAGCTTTGGAAGGAAAGATTCCGTTTATCAACTTCTTTGACGGATTCCGTACATCTCATGAGAT
>OMGQ01000921.1_pt1 | contig 21134 bp, 26 predicted proteins | sample 1646071 | NCBI WGS metagenome assembly OMGQ01 (sample SAMN05578585, study PRJEB25193) | human gut metagenome | biome: Human Microbiome; feature: human-associated habitat; material: feces | host: Homo sapiens | place: USA:Birmingham
AAAAGCCATTCTTTGGAATCACACACACCGATCAGAAAATCGAATTTTTTTCCCAACTGTTCTATTTCAGTCAAAATCCCTTCATGATCATCTTCAAAAGGAACCAGATGCAGCTTATACGCAGGAAACTCCTTGTTCACCCGATACCATAGATCCATAAATGGCTTTGCCGGATTTAAAAGAGAGGTGCCGATGCAGAAAGTAGTATCATTTGCATGGAGGGCAGCTTTGGCGTTTGCAAGGGACTTTTGGGAATAGTCGATCATGAATTTGGCGTCCCGGTAAATAACAGTTCCTGCAGCCGTCAGACGGACGCCGGATGGGGTGCGCTCTACCAATTTTACATCCAAATGATTTTCCAGGGCGTTCATCTGCTTCATAACAGCGGTGGGAGAGATATACAAGTGGGCAGCCGCCTTGGTAAAACTGCCGCAGTCAGCAACAGCCACAAAGGTGTTTAAAAGTGGGTTATACATGATACACCTCCAACACTAAGTATAAACCAATGGTTTATACAATCATAACATATTGGAGATTCTTCGTCAATCAATGGGGCGGTATAATAAAAACAAAGAAAAGGAGGGAACAAGATGGAAAAAAAGTTGATTGCTTTTTATTCAAGAGCTGATGAAAATTATGTAAGCGGCATGCTGAGAAATTTGACAGTAGGAAATACAGAAGTGGCAGCAGGTATTCTGCAGGAATTGACAGATGCAGATTTGTTCAAGATTGAGCAGGTGCAGCCTTATGCGAAAGGCTACAATCAGTGTATCGCGCAGGCACAGGAAGACCAGAAACGAGATGCCCGTCCTGAATTAAAGGCGTATCCCGAAAGCATAGATGCTTATGATACCATTTATCTTGGCTTCCCCAATTACTGGAGTACCATGCCTATGGCAGTCTTTACGTTTTTGGAACATTTTGATTTTAGTGGAAAAATTATCAAACCTTTCTGCACACATGAAGGAAGTGGAATGGGACGGAGTGAAAAGGACATCAAACGCTTATGCCCCAATGCAAAAGTAGAAAAAGGGTTAGCAATTTACGGCAGCAGTGTGAGCCGTTCCAGAAAAGATTTTGAAAAATGGATATAAGGAGGAATGAAGCATGAAACCAGAAGAAATGAGCGTATTTCCCGTAGGGGAACCGAATGATGCATACGCAAAATATTTTGTTGGTCAGAGCTATTTGAATATGCTTTCTACGGAACAGGTAGTGGTAGGCAATGTAACATTTGAACCGGGATGCCGCAATAACTGGCACATCCATCATGCAGACAAAGGTGGTGGACAGATGCTGCTGGTAACTGCCGGAGAAGGTTGGTATCAGGAATGGGGTCAGAAACCCGTGAAACTTCATCCAGGCAGCGTTGTACACATTCCAACTGGTGTTAAACATTGGCATGGTGCAGCAGCAGATTCCTGGTTCCAGCATCTGGCAATTGAAGTACCTGGGGAAAATTGCAGCAACGAATGGTGTGAACCTGTTTCAGATGAAGCATATGCAAAATTGGAAGAAGAGGTGTAAAGATTATGGCAAAAGTAACAGCAGGTAGAGATGAACTGGGTGCATTCGCACCTAAATTTGCGGAATTAAATGATGATGTTCTTTTCGGTCAGGTGTGGTCTAGAGAAGCACAGTTATCTGCAAGAGATAGAAGTATTGTAACGGTAACAGCACTGATGGCAAGCGGTATTCTGGATTCTTCTTTGAAATTCCACTTACAGAACGCAAAAAATCACGGCGTAACAGCAGAAGAAATGGCAGAAATTTTGACACATGCTGCCTTTTATGCAGGATGGTCAAAGGCATGGGCAGCATTCCGTATGGCAAAAGAAGTTTGGGAGGATGAAGATAAATGAAAAACGTATTGATTATTTCAGCAAGTCCGAGAAAACATGGCAATTCTGATACACTTTGCGATTATTTTGCAAAAGGTGCACAGGAAAGCGGCAATCACGTAGAAAAGGTCTTTCTGGCTGAAAAGAATATTGGCTACTGTACTGGATGTGGTGTTTGTAATGAAACACATCTTTGTGTGCAGAAGGATGATATGAAAGAAATTCTGGATAAAATGGTGACAGCAGATGTCATTGTATTTGCAACACCTGTTTACTTCTATTCCATGAACGGGAGAATGAAAAACTTTATTGATAGAACCGTTCCCAGATACACAGAAATCACAAACAAGGACTTTTATTTCATCATGACCGCAGCTGATACAGACAAAGCAAATCTGGCGCGTACCATGGAAGCATTCCGTGGATTTACAGAAGACTGTCTGGAAGGAACCAAAGAAGCAGGCATCATCTATGGAACAGGTGCATGGCATAAAGGTGAAATCGAACAGACACCTGCATGTAAAGAAGCCTATGAAATGGGGAAATCCTTATGATGAAAAAGAATGTAATGCTCTGGGTAGGTGCAGGGCAGATTGGTATGGCAATTGCTCGCAGAATGGGTTATGGTATGAAAATCATTGTAGGGGATAAGAAGCTGGAAAACGCAGTGAAAACAGCAGAAATTATGAATCAAGCAGGATTTGATGTTGTTCCGCTTGAAATGGATTTATCATCAAAGGAATCAATTTGTTCCATGATTGCGGAAGGTCAGAAATACGGCCCTATCAAAGTGCTGGTCAATGCTGCAGGTGTTTCTCCCAGTCAAGCGTCCATCAAGACCATTTTACAGGTAGATTTATATGGCACAGGCTGTAGAGTGGGGAAAACGTGGGGCAAGACTCAATGCCATTGCTCCTGGCATTATTGTAACACCTTTGGCTCTTGATGAATTTAAAGGTGTTAGAGGAGATTTTTATAAAAATATGTTTAAAAACTGTCCTGCTGGTAGACCTGGAACCGCTGACGAAATTGCCAATATTGCAGAATTATTAATGAGCGACCGTGGTTCATTTATCACAGGTTCTACTTTTTTAGCTGATGGCGGCGCGACGGCAGCTTATTACTATGGTGATTTGAAGAATTAAAAATTTTGTTTGTATAGGAAGGTGAAAATATGACGCAATTACACTTAACAGAAGAATGGGATAAAGTCTTTCCAAAAAGTGATAAAGTTACACATTCCAAAGTGACTTTTCATAACCGCTATGGAATCACACTTGCAGCAGACTTATATACGCCTGTAAACGCAACAGGAAAACTGCCAGCCATTGCTGTATGCGGACCTTTCGGCGCCGTAAAAGAACAGGCATCTGGTTTATATGCGCAGACTATGGCAGAACGGGGTTTTTTGACCATGGCATTCGATCCTTCTTTTACAGGAGAAAGTGGCGGTGAACCTAGATACATGGCTTCTCCTGATATCAATACAGAAGATTTTCAAGCAGCTGTGGACTTCCTGTCTGTTCAGGAAAATGTTGACCCTGAAAAAATTGGTATCATCGGCATTTGTGGATGGGGCGGCATGGCGCTGAATGCTGCAGCAATTGATACAAGAATTAAAGCAACAGTGACAGCAACCATGTATGATATGAGCCGCGTCAACGCCAACGGCTATTTTGACTCCGAAAATAGTGAGGAGCAGCGCTTTGAAAAACGAAAGGCACTGAATCAGCAAAGAACAGAAGAATATAAAACGGGGGTTTACGTTCGCGGCGGCGGTGTAGTTGATCCTTTGCCAGAAGATGCTCCATTTTTTGTAAAAGATTATTATGATTACTATAAAACGGAACGAGGATATCATATCCGTTCTTTGAATTCCAATGATGGTTGGAATGTTACAGGTTGTATGTCTTTTCTGAATATGCCTATTTTACGCTACAGCAATGAAATTAGAAGCGCAGTGCTGATCATTCATGGAGAAAAGGCACACTCTTGCTATTTCAGCAAAGATGCCTTTGCAGACATGGTAAAAGATAATGCTTATACGGAAAATAAAGAACTGATGATTATCCCAGACACTGTACATACAGATTTGTATGATGGTGGTGGAAAAAACGCCATTCCTTTTGATAAGATCGCCGCATTTTTTCAGAAAAATTTGAAATAACTTAAAAAGTATATAATGCATTGATAGAAAAAGCTTTCTGTTTCAGAAAGCTTTTTTTTGTAAAGGTTGTTTGGAAGTTGTTAAAAATGAATTTAGGAATCAGATTATTATAAAGTGCTCTTTACGTTTATTTAGCCATCATTTACAATAGATGTATATGAATGATGGACATTTGCTTTTCTAAAAACTAGTTACAAATAAGCTATAGACGAACTGCTGGTTTATAGAGAATGATTGCAATCAGAAACCATATCATTGATGCCTGAAATCCCTATATTTTGGGCTGCATTTTAAAGGAGATGTTAAAATGAATGAGAAGTTTTATGAAAAATATTCCCCTGATGAACAGGAAGCATTTGTTTTGATACAGCAAACTCTTGGCGCAAGTCCTTTTGAGAATCAATGGGAAATGCTGACAACCACTCTTGGTATGGTGTTCTGTACAAATGGCAAAGTTGATACAAAAAGAGGACGTTTGAACTGGCTTATTACAGAAGAGGAACGCAGCAGTCAAAACACTTGGAACAGATTCAAAAAAGGACAGATTTGTCGTATGAAAGTTCGAAAGCTGCTGGATAAATATGTCCCTAAGAATGTCGCACCAGAAGAATTCAACGCTTGGTGTGTAGTTGATGTGTTGGAACAAAAGGTTTCCTGTCCACAGCTTGAGAAAGTTTGGGAAACATATAATCAGCCTGTTATCATCGAGGATGAAGTGCTGGGAAAGCTGACATTGAATCGGGATTTCGAAATGTTCGAAGGTTCATTCCAGTGGAATGAAACAGAAATTTCGCTGGTGCTGGAAGTAGATGCGCAGGACCGGTCTACATGGAAAACTACCTGCAATACTGCCAGAAGTATGGTTTCAGAGCTGGAAAAATGGGATCAGGACATGCGTGCTATTTCTGCAAAAGAGCTGACGAGCCTTGCCAATGAGTGGATGGAAGAAGATGATGAAAGTACTTCGCCCATTACAGAGAAAATCTTTGCAGAACGTATTTCACTGTCTGAACTTGCTTTTCCCTTTGAGGATGGATTTACTGCTTATTATGAGGATGATGATATGTTTTGGGGACATACCATTGAAGTTTCTGGTTCCTTGGAGCATAGAATAGAACGTGTCAACATTGTGGGATAAAAAGGAGGAAATGCAATGCCGCAAAAAGAATGGATGGAAAAATATGAAGCGATAAAAGAAAAATTGACCTGCAAAATTGATTTGGATGCTTATTTCACAGAAAAGATGATTGGACAAACCCCAATAGATGTACTGGAAATTGGGGATGTGGCTTTTCCTACAGGTGCGATATTCGCATGTGATCCGTTGATTGAACTGGAGGATATGGAACCATTTATGCAGACCATTCCCTCAGGGATTTATCCAGTGAAAATCTGCGTGGTACCAAGTGAAAAATACGGTGATCGGTATGCCTGTGTAAAAGTAGAAATCAGTCATCAGAAACCTGTTCGTTATGAATTAGGAATGTTGGGGAATGAAAACTTGGATGATGAACTGGAAGAAGATGCCTTTTTTGGTTTTGGTGTGGACGCAGGCATGGGTTGTATTGCGGATGTGAAAGCACAAGAAGCTTTCAATGCGTATTGGGAACAGCGTCTAAAAGATGATCCGGACATAGACCCGTATAATAATCTGTTTTGCGATTTGTTAGAAGAAAACGCAAAAAAATATCCAAAGTATCAAAGAGAATATGGTGACTGGTTAAACTGGAGTATTCCAAATACTGACTGCAATGTTCCTATTTTTGCATCCGGCTGGGGAGATGGCGCATACCCTTCTTATTTTGGCTATGATGCGGAAGGAAATGTTTGCGGTGTGTATATCCATTTTATTGATATTGCGCAAGAATACGACGAATAAGCGGTGATAGGAACTATGAAATTATTTGACACCAATTATAAACTTTTAGATGAGATGTATCGGGATGATTACTATCCAACTTTTTTGGTAGACAAAGTAAAAGACGAACTCCAGAAAGTCATTGATTTGCTGGAAAGCGGTGAAACAGATGTAGAAGTCGTACAGGAAAAACTGGATGAAGCAGTCTGTGGTATCAATGACTTGCAGGAGGAATTTGACCAGAATGACAGTGAGATTGAAACAGTCGCACGAGACTGTATTGGAGTAACTGTGGCTTATATTTTGGAATGGTTTGCCATTCCCATTGATATAGAAGAGGCAATCCGAGAAAGGGATTGGTGAGAATCATGGCAGTTGAAGACATGTTTGGTGATTTACAAAAAATCGATATTCTTGCAGAAAAACGTGAAACCAATGAAGTTTTAATGGTTTTGGTCTGCAATGGCTTTATTGATGGTTCTCCTCAAACACAAAAAGCGCTGCTGGATAAGATGGAGGGTTACCTTAATCACACACAAAGTGAAGTATTCCAAGAAAAATATGCAGATTGGTCTGTTATTTTGCGCGTGACTTTTGATGAAGAACCAGACCAGCTCATTATGTCGTTGCTCAATAAGTGTAAAGCTTGGGCAGATGACTATGCAGTAAAGCTGGAGTTTGAAATTGGAGGTAAGCAGGTGCGCTTTGTAGAGCAAAGCTGACATCTCTATGAAAGGAAGAATTATAATGACAGAATTTCCCAAACGCGCACGAACCATACGGTGGGAAAATGATATTTTAATATTCGATGGAGAAAGAACTATAGAAATGCCGGAACTGACCATGGAAATCATGGAGAAGTTGGCAGATTATAAGCCAGTTGGATTTTATGTGAAAAACAATGCTCTGACGGATGAATTGTTGATGCCATTTATTGGCTCTAAAAATATGGTGAATTTCGGTGTGGAATATGGCCGATTAACAGATGTTTGTTTTTCTGTGTTTGCAACTATGCCAAAGTTGCGTTATCTGCTCCTTGATGGTAATCGCAGAATCACGGGAAGCAGTTTAAATGTAATGAAGGAATGTAAGATTGATCTGTTGACACTCAATCATACAGGTCTCAATGACAATGGTTTGCTGCAGGCGGCTTCTATTCCGAAACTTACACATATTCAGATAGACCATACGGCAGTTACATATGAAGGACTTTTGAATATTGCAAATCATCCTAGAATTGAGCCAATTTCTAAAGAACAGTTCAATCAGGAACAGATGGACCATTTCTCAAAGCTTCAAAGAGAAAAGGCGAAAAAATCGGTAAAGCTGGATCAGCAGGCGGTGGAAGAATGTCAGAAGATACTGAAAGATTTTTTTGAAGCCATGACAATATGGGAAAAGTATGTATCTCAAAAGGGCTTTGAGGATGAAGAGGTAAAACTGCAATTGATGAATATTTGGGAACAGTATGTCAGCGAAAAACCAAGATTAGGATACCGTCCTTTGGCACTTTCTTACAGCCCCGCAGGAACTTATAGCGAAGACATGTTTATAGATGCGGAACAGCTTACAAAGAATAAATTATATATTTATACCAAAACAAAAAGTGCGGGCTTTGAACGCCGTTTTCTCATGAAGCGAATAGGTGAAAAATGGAAAATTGAGGCTTTGCAGGAACGGTTAGATGGCTGGCAGCGGATTGGATTATGATAGTCAAATCACGAAATTCATGAATCAATCTGGTATTAATCAACAAGAAAAGTTAATTGTAGGAGCATGGTATTATGGTGATCCCATTTAGGAGGGGCTATATAACAGAAAATTTCCACAAGAGAAAGATTGGTATTTTCAGGAAGCAATTGAAATACATATTGTCATTTGCGTTTCAGCAATAAACATACATGAGAAACAGGATACAGACGTTGTAGTGTATATGAAGTCGCAATAGGCATCATTGGTCTTATGATTGCTATAAGAGTGTATGGATTAGAAAATGTGCAGAATTTTTTAAAAGATATAATTATTTTCAAATGATTGAACATGGAAGTGAAAGATATAAAGAGATGACAAAAGAAGTCATCAATGTTAGGAGAACATCGGGAGAAGATATATATGAGAGTAACAAATTCTGACTTAACAAAAATCAGCAAATATATCAGTTTGATTTTACGGCATAAGCCAGAGGTCATTGGGATTCAATTGGATGCCAATGGCTGGGCAAATGTGGAGGCACTTTTAGCAGGCATTGGCAGGAAATATCCCATTGATTTTGAGGTTTTAGAGGAAATTGTAAGAACTGACAACAAAGAGAGGTATTCCTTTAACGAAGATAAAACCAAGATTCGTGCAAATCAAGGACATTCCATTCAGGTCGATGTGGAGCTTTCTGTAACGGAGCCGCCGGAAATCTTGTATCATGGGACAGCGGAACGGTTTTCTGCTTCCATTGAGGCAAAAGGGTTACTTCCTGGAAACCGATTATATGTTCATTTGTCTCCTGATACAAAAACAGCAGAAAAAGTGGGACGCAGACATGGAAAACCAGTTATTTATCTGGTCAATGCAGGACAGATGCAGCAGGATGGATACACTTTTCTTCTATCCGCCAACGGTGTATGGCTGACAAAGATGGTTCCTGCACAATATCTGAAAAGGTTAGGAAAGTAAGGTATGATACATATTTATATTTCAAGGCAATCTGCACTAGGAACTGGCAGATATGATTATGACAGAAGGTAACTTTTGAAAATACAAAATCGAAATAAATTCTTAATTATAATGGAAAAACGAGGAAGATGTGTATGGGCAAAGAATTAGAATTATATAAAGCATTTATTGATGGTCTTGTGGAACAAAAGGATAGTGTGACAGCAAAATGGGTTTTAGAAGGCGGTTTTCCCCATACAGAGGACAATCAGGCAAAAAATAAATTCCTTTCTTCTTTGACACTTGAACAAAAAAGTATGTTGGCAGAGATGCTTCAGGAAGAACATATTGCTGGAATCCATGATACGCTGGCGTATATCAATGAAATGATGGATTTGGATGGGTTGGAACTTCATCAGGATGGAGAATCTTATCCCAATGATGCTTTTGAAAGCCTGCATTATGATTTTATTAGTAGATGCGAAGGAGACCAATGGTCGGAATAAAAAAAGAAGGCTCATGATAAAAGTGACATGACGGGAGGGAAAGATATGGGTGCATGGAGTGTAAGAGCACTAGACAGTGATGAAGGATTGGATGTGATAGGAATTCTTACAAAAGAGTATGTACCGAAACATCCCATTATGGATATGAGTGAAATCATTGAACTAATGAAAGAAGAAGGCATGCTGGGAAATGATTTTTCGGAGATTGATTATCTCTATGATATTACTGCTATGGGACTTTCTGAGTTATATTTCCAGTGGAAAAATGAAAGAACGCTGGACTATGATACAGAAGAATGCGTCTGGGGCAATGTGACAGATTTTACTGCTTCAAAAGAATCTATTGATTTCTTATTGCAGCAGCTTACAGATATTAAAAATGAAGTGCCAGATGAAGATGGTATCCGAGAAATTGTGGATCTTTGGAAGGATGAGGAAAGCGGAGAAGTGAATCAGGCATGGATGGAACATTTAGAATGGTTAATTGGAGGTTTTGTTTCAGAACAGGAGGTGTAGCATATGTATATCAGCAAATACTGGGGCAACTTTATTGGAGGTTCTGACGACAGTCTGAACCTTGTGGCGTTTTTAGAAGACCAAAAGAAAGAGGAAATCCCTCTCAGCGAAATTTTCTCAAAGATCGGTCTGGATAAACAAAATTGGGATTTCCGTCAAACAGTAGAATATCTTGAGTTTACCCATTCCAATGGCGTTGAAATGGATTTTCATTTTGCCATTGATGTAATCACAGATCTGGCAGCTATCCTTTTGGAATGTAGTGTAAATGGCAGCGTAAACCTGCAAGATTTGGATGAGTACAATACACCTTCTCGTTGCATCCGTATCACTGCTACACCAGAGGAACACAACGCCATGGACAGAACTCTTGCGGACTTTGCCCAAAATCCTCTGTCCTATGATCTTCATGAAATGATGGATGACGAGGAGATTCAAGAAATGGCACGAGATGTGGAGGCACTGCGTAAAGAACTTTATGAGTCTGCTGATCGCAATCGCCAGTACTATGTGAAGGCAGAGGACATGAAGAATTTACTCCCTGACTGGGATGGAGCCAATGGATGCATTGCCACTAATCGTATTACGGTGGAAGGTTGCAAGGTTGGTTACTGCTACCGAGAGAAGCCAGATGGTGACTGGGACAGCGGTTGGCGTTTTACTGCCGGTGACGAAAGTGATACCTATATGGATGATCCAAATAACGCGGGTATTTACACTTTGCATTCCATTTGTAATAGCAATCCTGATATCATTCCTCTGCTGAATGCACCATACAATTCTGCTTTCGTAAGAGATGAAAATGGTATATTTCAGCAGATAACAGATTGGGAAGCGCCACAAGGTGGGGAGGAAGAACAGATGGATTTATTGCAGATGTGCCAAATGTGGCTTGAAGATGGAGAATATCAGAAAATCAAAAATGCGTTGGAACAAATCCCTGCTGATGAACGAACACCAGAAATAGATAGTGAATTGGCAAGAGCATATATCGCAGGAGCGGATGTAGCAGAACGGGAGTCTTTTGAAAAAGCGCTGGAACTTCTGGCGCCCCGTGAGGCATATTTTGCGGAAGATCATTGCTGGAACTATCGGATCGCTTCTGCTTATTATTATCTGGATCAAGAAGGTCCCGCTCTGCGCTATTTTGAAAAAGCTTTGAAAGCCCGTCCCGGAGATGAAGACACTCTGGAGTATATCGACGATTGCCGCCGCCGTTTGTCTTTGCCCCGATTTTCCAAAAACTTTCGGGAACGAACAGAAGCAGCATGGGCGGAATTTGCGGAACAGGAAGCAAAATTGCGCCAAATCATGGATACAGACAAAAATCAGGAACGGGGTGAAGAACTCGTTGCCAAATGTGAGGAAATTTTACATATTGCTTTTGAAGATATTTCTTTTGAGATGGGCTTCAATGGCGAAAAACATGAGCTAATCCTAACTCCAGAAGGCAACAAAGTAAAGCTTTTTGAATTGGTTTATTTCCAGAAACACGCACCAAAAGAGATATTGGAGCATTGGAATATTCTGGTGGGACGCCAGAGCGTGGAAAACATTGGTCTGCGTACAGGTGAATGGTATATTTCCGGCGAGGATGTGCAGATTTGGTTAGAGGAGCTTGATGAAAATCGTTTTGCTTTGGAAACCTATTGTGAAAAACTGCTGCCAATGCTTGCGGAAGAAGAAGGTCGTGTATGGTGGATGCTGACCACGCTGACAGATCAGGTGTTGGGTGAAATTCCTCATATGCGATACATAGAAACTTTTGATGTACTGACGGAACCAAAAGAGGAACCTGCCCAACTGCTTTCCTGTCTGCCGGATATACTGAAGGAAAAAGGGTTAGACCTTTCTACAGATCCAGAAAGTTATTTGGAAACCTATATGGGATACAGCATGGAACCAAGTGAAGATCCAGAGGCGGATTGGAGACTAGATACCATTGCCGGCTCTACTTGCTGTGCACCTCTCATCAATGGCTATCTGAACAATGACAACGATTACATGGATGATCTCCACGCCGATGGTGCAGTGGCAGGCTTTTTCTGCTATCCACTGAATACACTTCGTGAGGAAGAAGGTAGTCAGAAGATTTTTGATTTTCGAGATCAGTTGGAGGGAGTATTTACTACCGATGAAGGAAGTGAAGTGCTTACTTTGACTGGCGGCGCCACAGGTATTTACTGCGGTTATGTTGATTTTATTGCGTGGGACATTCGTACCGCACTGCAAATGGCAAAGGAATTTTTTGCGGATACAGATTTGCCTTGGGCAAGTTTCCATACATTCTGCAGAGAGGCATCCACTGTGTATCTGAAACAGACCGAAAATGATGATCTAGATTCCAAGGAGAGAGTTGAAGAATTGGAAGAAACATTGACGGGAATGGATTATATCCCTTATACACCGGAAAATGCGGAAGCATTTTATCAGCAATTAGAACAGTGGAATGATGAGGACGAGTATACTCGTTGCATTCAGGCGTTGAATGCCATTCCAGAGGAATGGTGGAATTACCGCATTGCCTATGCCATGGCACGGGCACTGGAAAACTACGCTATCATCGGAGATCACGATGAGGGAACACCAAATTACAAGGGAGACAAGGCTCTGCTGCGTGCCATTGATGTGCTGGAATCTGTTCGAGAAGAAGGTCAAGACAAAGCAGAATGGAATATGCGTATGGCTTATGCTTATCAATATCTTTATGGACAGGAAGAAAAGGCTATTCCTTATGCACAACGCTGGGCAGAATTAGATCCAGAAGATACGGATGCACCTTTGGTAATACAGGAATGCCAAAACGAAATTGGCAATCGTGCCGAGGCAGAATCGGAGGACGAGAGTGACCCCACAGGCGTTTTTACCGGCTTTGTCCTTTTGTCTAAAGGAAAATGGGACAAGCAGCAATTTATTCAAGATATGAAAGAAAAATGGAACATCACCGTGGATGAACATAACGCAAGCGAGGATAAGAGTGATGATGCCTTAGTGTTTGAAGTGGGAGATATGCTTGCTGCTGTCAGCCTTGGAACTTATCCAATTCCCAACGGCGAAGCGGAAATAAATGCGGAAAACAACTATATGTGGGAGGATGCGGTAAAGATAGCAAAAGAACATTGTGCCCATATTATGGTAGCAGTTTTGGGAAAAGAGGAAGATTTGCTGGAAAAAGGTAAGTTGTTCACCAAGCTGGTAGCTGCTTGCTGCCGTCAGAAATACGCAACAGGGGTTTATACCAGCGGTGTTGTATTTGAACCTCGTTTCTATGAAGGCTTTGCTGATATGCTGCAAAATGATGAACTGCCAATCTTTAACTGGATTTGGTTTGGTCTGTACCGTGATGAAAATGGTATGAACGCTTACACTTATGGAATGGACGTATTCGGCAAGGATGAGATGGAAGTGCTGGGTACTGACGCTGAACCGAGTAATTTGCGAGACTTCCTGGCAAGCCTTGTGTCTTATGTTCTGGAGAATGATGTGGAACTGCATGACGGAGAAACCATTGGTTTTTCTGCTGGGGATAAACGCACCATTAGCCGCAGTCCAGGCGTATCTTTGCCAGAAGAACAGATGACGCTGAAAATCTCCTGGAAATCAACAGATAACGACCCAGATGGCGACGGTGAGGACAATTCAGATAAAGACGTATCCTTTAGTGAACCGGAAGTCTACACTGAGGACGAGATGAAAGCCATTGAAAATCATATCCAGCAGTATTTCGGTCAGTTTGAAAATGTGTTCCATGAGTTGGCTTCACCTGACATACATGTGGATATCTGTGTTGTTCCTCCTTCTGAAGAACGAGATTACTACACACTGGTTACTATGGGTATGGGTGCTCATCGAATGAATGTACCAGAGGAACTTGCGGAATACAAGCTGGAGCGAGCAGAGCTTGCCATTGCTTTGCCAAAAGATTGGAAGAGAATTTCGAAGATGAGAAGTGGTTCTGGGTAGTCCGTCTGTTGAAAGATTTGGCTCGTCTGCCTATTGCAAGTGATACTTGGCTGGGATTTGGTCACACCATGGATCATGAGGAAAATTTTGCCGAAAATACAAAGCTCTGTGCCGCTATGCTGACTGCTCCTCAGGGTACAGAGGATGGCAGCGAGGTTTGCATCCTGCCTAGTGGCGAAGAAGTTAACTTCTATCAGGTAATTCCTCTCTACCGTGATGAATTGGAGTACAAGCTTGCCCGTGGCGCAGACGCACTACTGGATAAAATGGAGGGCATCAGCTTTGTGGTGGAGCCTGACCGTCAGGATGCCATCACTCGCGGCACCCTTTCCAACGATGATTTTGACGGGGAGATGGACGATGTCTCCTATCATATCGAGAGTATTGAGGAGAAGGGGCTGCCCGTTGACCCCATAAATGCTTATAACCTCTTTGCCATTTACCTGCGCTGGTGCATAGAGCATGATTTGATGGGCGAGGACTTTCTGAACGAATACGGCGAAGTGGCCAAACAGGTCAAAGCCGACCCTGCCAGTGTGGATCTGCGGGCGTTTATTCGGGACAAACTGAACGGGCAGATTATGGTTCCGATGTTCAATAAGGTTGGGCGAGCATTTACTTCTTACTACTATGGCGAACCTGACAGTCCTAATTTCCCCCGTGACATTGAAAACTATGCCTTGGAATATCTCGGCCCAGAAAAGTATTACTCCGATGAGTTCCAGTTTAAGGCCGCACTGTTCATCCCCTTTGACGAGGACTACTACCAGGCTATGGCAAAGGTGATTGAGAAACGCTTTATGAACTGGCAGGGACAGGACTTTAACGAGGACACACTGGAGCCCTCTGAACTGGCACAAGCAATGATGGAATATCTGGACTGTGAATGTACTTACTTCCCATCTATGAAAGATGACGACCCTATTACGGCGGCTTACAGTTATGCCAAGCGAGACAGCGTCCAGAAAGGCTTTGTGCCAGTGCTCATCAAGGCGGATGACGAAACGCTGTTGGAGTGTCTGGTGATGAACGCCGACCCAGAGAACGAGGCGGACTTTTACGAATTTGACCTCAAAACCGTAACGGAGTATCGAAAGAAGATGCTCTCCACCTCCATCAAAGACGGAAAGGCAGTTTTGGAGGAAATGATTGGACTTCGAAAAGAAGAAGCTGACGATGATGATATGGATTGGGAAGAAGAAATACTCGGAAAAATGGAAAACGGATATGAAAATAACCGTTTTTCCAGCTTCTGGGAATATGATACAGACATGACATATCCTATGATTTTAGCTAAAATTCCAGTAAAACATCCTTGGGAAATCTTTGCATACTTGCCTTTTGGAAACTGGAATGAATGCCCAGATACACCAGAACTTATGGCGGTGGCGAAATACTGGTTTGAGCAGTATGGAGCTATACCTGCCGTTTTGACACATGACGTACTGGAATTTGATCTTTCGGCTGCTATTTCAAAAGAATGTGCAATGGAAGTGGCTTTGGAACAATATGGTTTCTGCCCAGATATAGTGGATCAAGGACCAGAAGATGCTACGGTAGGCTCATTGGCAGATGTATTGCGACAGTCTAAGGTCTGGTATTTCTGGTGGGATTGAAAGGAGATAAAATATGCTGCATATCAATGACATTTTAGACCCTGACTTTGATTGGGATGGAATTGAAATTACAGAAGAAGAATTTGACGAATTAAGTACGGAACTGCTGATTGACTATCTGAAGAAGCACAATCCAAAAGAAAGACAAATGCTTGCATTGTGCTGGAATTTTGATAATTCAAAAGAAGTCATTCAATGGATTGTAGATCAGCCAGATACAGATAAAGGAACGATTTTACTCTTATATTGGTATATGCAACCTGGTTTCTATAAGAAATTTGCTGACAGAGAGGAATGTGAAGCAGAAGCTTTTTGGGCATTGGAAGATTATGATATCATTCAAACAATTGAAAAAAATTACCTTTCTGGTTTTTATAGAAACCAAAAATACGCTTTTGATCCTGCAAACGATGAATATAGTGATCATTATGATTGGACCTCTGAGTACGAGGAAGAAGAAGCAAAAGTAAAAATACCAAAAGAATTGTTTTTGGCTCTAGAAGGAGAACGGATTGAAAATCCCCAATGGGAAGAAGGTATACCAACAGAAATTTCTGATATTATTGACAAGCTTTGTGATGTTTGTGAAGAATGAGTCCTTTGAAATGGGGTGGAAGTATGAATGAGTATCAAGAAAAATATGTCGCATTAAAAAAGCAGTTTGAACAATCAAAGGGCGATTCTTTCAGTGTGACTGCTCTTTATGATTTCAAGGAAAGTTTGGAAGAAAGTGAAGCAATTGCCGCAAAAGAAGTTCTGGTAAATGTATATGATCTTTTGAACTATAAAAAAGATGCCTATGATTTATTATCCAGTATTGGTGATCTTTCAGATGTCAAAATCAAAAAACGCTTGGGAAAAATGAAAGAATATGCAGAAAACTGGAGAAATGATTTTGCAATTTCCAAACCCAAAACAGAAGAAGATATTCAGAAAGAAAAAGAAATGCTGGCAGAACTGGGAATACCAACATTCAAATACCACCCCAATCCGTTAAATACTGGAGCATTTGAGATATCAGAGGAAGGCGTTGTCTGTGACTGCTGTGGAAAGGTAACGCACATTTATTATGAAGGACCATTCTATGCTGTGGATGACATTGATTATCTGTGTCCAGCTTGTATCGCCAGTGGAAAAGCGGCAGAAAAGTTTGATGGCAGCTTTCAGGATGATTATTCCGTGGATGATGGTGTGGAGGATGCCGAAAAACTGGACGAACTCATTCATCGTACACCTGGTTATTGTGGCTGGCAGCAGGAATACTGGCGTGCCCATTGCGGGGACTTCTGTGCTTATTTGGGCAGAGTAGGTGCTATGGAATTGCAGGCATTAGATGTCATGGAGGAAGTACTGGATGACCCCATGTGGGATGATGAGCAGAAAGAAATGATCGAGAACTCTGTCAATGGCGGTCATTTGCAGTGCTATTTGTTCCAATGCCTGCATTGCGGAAAGCACTTGGTCTGGATGGATTTTGACTAGTCACATATAATTCCAATCAATAAACGGTTGGATGTTATATATGATGGATGTTATATGGCGAAAAATTGAATTTGAAATAATCAAGGAAGGTTTTGAGGATGGAAAATAAAGAAAGAATCATCAGACTTTGGTTTGAAATGTGGCTTGCAAAAAAAGACCTTGGTATATTCGATATCTTCTCAAGTGATGCCATTTACATTGAAAGTTGGGGACCAGAATATCATGGAGTCCAGAAGATTGCACTTTGGTTTGAAGAATGGAACACGAGGGGAACTGTATTGCAGTGGGATATCAAACAGTTTTTCCATAAAGATAATCAGACAATTGTTGAATGGTATTTTAAAAATCAAATGGATGGTGGGCAGGCAGAAGCTTTTGATGGAATATCACTGATTGAATGGACACCCGATAATAAGATTGCTCTCTTAAAAGAATTTGGCTGCAATGAAAATCGATATGACCCTTATAAAGATGGCAATACACCGCATTTTAAGAACGAAAATACAAAGTGGTTTTAAAAAGTGGAAGCTGGTTACAAAATGCAATCATATAAAATGAATCAATGTATTTATATAGTATTGCATTTTGCTTTTAAGAAAAGAGTTTTATTTGAAAAGAAAAAAGGGCAAAACAATTCTATTGTTTTCGCAGTACAGGAAAAAATGACTTGATAGCAGTACAATAAGAACGCAGTTGTTCTGACAACATAGAACTGTGAAATTATAATAGCTTGGATCTTGTTTGCAACAATATGGGAGAAGGAAATGATTATGGATGAAATCAGAGATTTTTTGCTGTCACCACAAGAATATTTAGATACCTTTTGGGAAAGCGATGTTTTAATCTGGATAGATTGGCGTGAATATGATGAATCTATCATTAAATACATCAATGAAAAACTACCAGAAGAAGATAAGGTGAAGTTTACCTGTGTGGAAATTGAAAAAGAACGTGACGTAGATATTATTTTAGAAAAAAACGGTATTTCCACAGCAATCCCCTATGCGGAAGAATATACAGATCGTGATACCACATTGAAAAGCTTACAGGAATATGTATCTCCAAAATATCAAATCCGTTGGTTTATGGGTTCTCTTGGCAGTGATACTCTTGCATTTTGTATTTATCCTTCTGCCCAGTGGGAACAGTTAGAAGAAGAATTCGGTGCAGAAAAAGTAGCGTATTATTTTGCACCAATCAAGGAAAACAGCGTTATGTTTGAAATGGGTATGGATGAAGTGTTTAATTTGCTGGAGCAAAGAGGAGAAGCGTAATAAAAACGAGTTATAAATTTGCTATCTAACAGCGGATAGGCTTATTAGGAGGATAATATAGATATTCTAGCTGTAGATTAGTATATATATCTAGAATCAATACGATTTTAAGAAGGAATGACAATTTTAATCAGTAAAAAACAGAACTTCATTTAAGATATATAAATGTAAAGCTTTTAAATGGAGATGTTTTAAAAGAGAAAAAACTCAAATTGACCGCAAAATGAATATAAACTGCCTTGTCTATTTTAGGAAATCTTTTATAGATTTCCTATTTTTTATGCGGAGATGTCTTAAAAAGTAAATCTGGTTCGTTACAATTATAAAAGAGGTCTATGTTGTTCATAATATTTGCCTGTCTAATAAGGTTGGAGGGATTGGAATTGATAAAATATAAAGGAACACAAAAGATATGGATTCTAATTGTATTGGCGGTAATCGCGGTGGCAGGTTGGACTTGGAGTTATGGTTATCATAATAGAAAAAGTAATGATAATCTTCCTAATTTACAGTCTATTGCCCAAATGGATGAAGCCGAAGTAAATAAAATATTGTCGGGATACAGACGAACACAATTATCTGAGGTCTGGGGTGTTCCTGCATACAGTGATTCATCGGAGGATGTATGGCTATTGGAGAATGCTACTGTACTGACAGTAAATTACAAAAACGATAGTGAAAAAGTGGTGATATGCGGAATAGGACCAATGCTATTTCCAGCAGATACAAAAGACATTACATACACAGTTTATTCTTCAGGTGATTCAAAACAGTTACGTATGGAGGAAATCACAGATGTAAAAGACTGGGCACTTAGTCTTGATTTGATGTATGTAGATTTTCCTGATGGAGGGGCGCCTAACGAAGTCTATGCTGGTGGAGAAAGCTATATATTTGATATAAACCACGGAGAGAAAGTATTTTCTTATTTAAATATCAATGATTATTATATTTTTGTCGACGATCACTGGTATTTCGTTAAAAATCCTTCTGAACCACCAATTTCAGATGAATCTGATGAGTTGAAATTCCATGATAAAACATTGAAAACTTCTGATTTATCAGAAAAAACGCTGGAGTGGCTGAATTGGTACAATGAACTTCCAAGGGAGGATCAGCTTGCAGTAAGCTTTATTCCTCCTGAGCTTTATGACCTTTGTGGTTATTCTTCTACAGGAGATGAAAGTGCAGTACAGATAGAAAGTGAATAGAATGAAATAAAACGATGAAAAGGCAGTTTCATGACTGCCTTTTCTTATGTGTTTTTCGTTATAAGCAAATATATTTGATTTTCTATTTTAATTCATTTAATATAAAGAACAGATTTGATTTTTAATTTTCAATTATGCTGGAGGATTCTTCTATGATATATCTACAAATGATAGAAAGTGAAGAGGATAAAGTAAAATTTGAGGAGATATATCTGAAATATAAAGCATTGATGTTTTATACAGCCAATAAAATTCTCCATAACGAGCAGGATGCAGAAGACGCTGTGCACATGGCATTTATAAAAATAGCAGAGAATATAGAAAAGATAGACGCGTTGGACTGTCCAAAAACACGCAGTTATATCGTTACAATAGCTGAACATAAAGCCATAGACATATATCGTAAGAAAAACAGACACAAACAAAACGAATATTTGGAGGAAATAAATGGTATTGAAGTGACTTATGACGGTGACAATCTGCTTACAAAGTCCATTTTGAACCTTCCTGCTAGATACAGAGAAGTGATACTGTTACGGTATTATCATGGGTATAGTGTTCGGGAAATTGCTGCCTTATTTGATATATCTCTTGTGGCAGCATCGAAGTTAGACCAAAGGGCAAAGAAAAAACTAAAAGAGCTGTGTGAAAAGGAGGGAATCTTGTGATAACGGATGAAATGCTGAAACAAGCAGCCAAAGAGGCTGGAAACATCATTGCAGATTCACTTCTGCCGCAAGAAGAATACAGTCATGTATTTTCCGAGGTTTTTGAAAACAACATAGAAAATGTGCTGCAAAAAGCAAAACGCAAGAAAAGAAACAGAGTCTTTAGGCAGGCAGCTTGTTGGTTCGCAATATTTGTAGTAGCAAGCAGTTCTTTTTTGATGTTTAACACAGAGGCAAGAGCTACGTTTTTATATTGGCTGAAGGGACAATATAAGGACTATATGGAATATCGTTATGCAGGCGATGGTTCTGCTCAACAGATAGCGTATGTTCTTACCTATATTCCAGAAGGCTATTATGAAAAAGAAACATCACAAACGGAAGGAATGAACATTACTATCTATCAAAATGATATGGGAAATCAAATAGCCTTTATGTCCTCAAGTGGCACAGATGCCATCAGTTTGTTTGTTACAGATGAAAATGCCCAAGAGGTCATGGTAGGAGAACGAAAAGGGGATTACTATGAAGCCGAAGCAAAAGACGAAAATAGTGTGATTGTATGGTATTCGGAGGATAGAACAACCATATTCAGTATATCGGCAGCCCTTTCAAAGGAAGAAATGGTAAAAGTTGCAGAGAGTGTGGAAGAAAAATAGATAAGATATAAATTAGCGATACGTATTCTCTCTATTATCTTTAAAATGTAAAAAACTCTTGACATTTAATATATATTTGTTATGATAAAAATGTAAAAAGTATTTTACATTTTTAATTGGAGAGGGGAGCGAATTTATGAGAACAACTACACTTTTTTTGATCGTATTTGGAATTTTTCTTATTGCTCTAATTTTCATAGATTTTATGATGATTGTTTCTCTGTTAAAGACTGGCGATGAAAGAAGAAAGCTAATGGTATGGAAAGCAAGTTTTTTACACTTCTTATAACAGTGCTTGGACTTGTATTAGATGTCATAACAGCAGTTTTGCAAGCAGAAGCTATGCGTAACAATCCATTTATTGAACTAAGTGTAATTGCTATGACATATTTTTTGACACTTTTATATTATAAGAAAAGGTATGGCGGATAACATGAAAAACATCATCAAAAATAGAAGGAAGGAACTCGGATTCTCCCAAGATGAATTGGCAAAGAAATGCAATGTGTCAAGGCAAACAATCAATGCAATAGAAAACAATAAATATGATCCTACACTTTCTTTGGCTTTTAAACTTTCAAAAGAATTGCAGACTACAGTGGATAAATTGTTTGAACCGGAAAGTTAATAGCAATATAAAATAAGAGATGCCATTCAAATGGCATCTTTTTATTGTACGCCGAACAGGTATGACAAAACCCCCAGTTCAACTGGGGGTAGGTAAAAA